>VOFG01001068.1_pt1 | contig 52001 bp, 97 predicted proteins | sample 5384171 | NCBI WGS metagenome assembly VOFG01 (sample SAMN12384726, study PRJNA508395) | human gut metagenome | isolation source: healthy gut F | host: Homo sapiens
GACTCACGTTTTTATCGTCTGCATGAACATTTGGAGCAGATTACTGTGGACCATTCGCTTGTGGAGGAGATGGTTCAGTCAGGTGAAATCAAAAGGAAGAGATGCGGACCCATCCAAATAAGAATATTATTACAAGAGCACTGGGGACGGATGATACCGTCAGACCGGATTGTTTTGAGGTGAAAGTAGAGCCGGGGGATGTACTATTACTGTGCTCGGATGGACTGACAAATATGGTTGAAGACAGCCAGATAGAAGATTGTAAAAGAAAATAAAGAAGATATGAAACTGGCAGGGAAAAATTGGTTCAACAGGCGAACGAAGCCGGTGGCAAAGATAACATCAGCGTGATTTTAGTTCGACTGTAAAAGGAGTGAAAGAATGATTAATATTGGTGCAGTAATTAGTGGAAGATATGAAATAATCGAAAAAGTCGGAACCGGCGGTATGGCAGATGTATATCGTGCCAAAGACCATCGGTTAAATCGTTATGTGGCGGTTAAAATATTAAAAAATGAGTATAGCGAGGATGCGAAATTTGTTACAAAATTCCGTCAGGAGGCACAGGCAATTGCGTGTTTATCCCATCCAAATATCGTAGGAGTCTATGATGTAGGACAGGAACAGGATATGCACTATATTGTGATGGAATTTGTAGACGGCATCACTTTGAAAAAATACATTGAGCAGAAGGGCAAACTCTCGGTGAGAGAGGCAGTTGGAATTGGACTCAGATTGCAAATGGTTTGGAGGCTGCGCATGCCAATCATATTATTCACCGTGATATTAAACCCCAGAATATATTGATTTCGAAAGATGGTACGGCAAAGGTAAGTGACTTTGGAATTGCCAAGGCAGCAAGTTCGAATACAATTACAGCAAATGCCATGGGCTCGGTACATTACATTTCTCCGGAACAGGCAAGGGAGGATTCAGTGATGAGAAGAGTGATATCTATTCACTGGGTGTATCGATGTATGAGATGTTAAGCGGTTCTCTTCCGTTTACCGGTGAGAGTGCAGTGGCAATTGCCTTAGCGCATATTCAGGAAGATGCGACTCCGTTAGATGCCATTGATGCGACAATTCCACACGGACTTAGTAATATTGTTGCAAAATGTATGCAGAAGAAAACGGAACTTCGCTATCCGACGGTGATGGATTTGATTGCGGATTTGAAGATGTTTTTACAGGATCCGACCGGTGAGTACGGTGTGATTCGTAATTTGTATGAAAATGCGGATACCATTTTTATTCCAGTAATGACGTGAATTCGTTAAAGGCAGCTTCTACGAAACAGGCATTAGATGAAAAAGACGGAAGAAGAGGCAGACGAAGAATCAAACGGTGAAGTTGACCGAAATTAGAGAAGGCATTGATTATCGGAAGCATAACCGTTGCTATTATTATTGGTGTAATTATTATTTATCTGTTAGGTCGATTTGTAGGTTTCTGGGGAGGAAGTTCATCCTCCAATGAAGCGACACCGGAGCCGACTTCACAGACAACACAGGCAAGTAAAGAACCGGTCAGCACGCCGGAGAGCAATAAAACACAGGTTCCGCAGATTAAAGGTCTGACACAGGAACAGGCACAGAGCATGCTCGATAGTGCAGGATTAGATTATAAATTTGAGTCAGCAGAATCTAGTGATGTAGAACCGGGACAGGTAATCAGTACTACACCTGCAATTGGTTCTGAAGTATCAGAAGGTGACACCATTACGGTATACCTTCGTGCGTCCCAGCTTCCAAGTGTATGGGGAATGACGCCGGAAGCAGCGGAGGAGGCACTTAAAACGGCTGGATTTGTTCCAAAACGTGGTGCGGATGTTTACAGTGATAAAACAGAAGAAGGCAAGGTTGTTTATACAAGTCCAAAACAGGGCGAGATGCAGCTGCTGGTTCTACGATTACGTATTATGTAAGTAAAGGAGCAGAGACGGTTAGCGTGCCGGACTTATTAGGTAAAACAAAGAGTCAGGCGAAAACCGCACTTGAGAAGGTAGGATTAAAGTTAGGTACGACATCAAGTAGTTATTCAGACAATTTTGCCAAGAATAGAATTTGTGTACAGAGTAAAGCAAGTGGTAAAAGGTGAAAAAGGGAACCTCGGTGAATGTTACAATCAGCCTTGGACCGGAAAAACCTATACCTATAAGATGTCGGGAACAATTCGCATTGATAGTCCGTTTGATTACGAGACTGACCCGGCAGCAATGATTAAAATTGTTTTAAATCAGGATGGTCAGACAAAGACTATTTTGAACCGCAGTTTGACACATATGGATTTCCCATTGTCACTTTCCGGCGATGAAGTCACCGGCTTTAGCGGCTCTCAGGGAGAACTGATTGTATACAAGGATTCCAAGCGTGTGGATTCCTACAACGTAACCTTTAAGAAAGTTGCGGATTAATGAGAGGAAAATCGTAAAAGGAATTGCCGGATTTTATTATGTCTGGTGTGAAGATGACAAACTGTATGAATGTAAGGCAAAAGGAAGTTTTTTCGAAAAGAGGGAATTAAACCTTTAGTTGGAGATAATGTTACGGTTTGTGTGCTGGATGAAGAGAAGCATCTTGGAAATCTGGAGGAGATTTTACCGAGAAAAATGAGTTGATTCGTCCGGCGGTGGCAAACGTTGATCAGGCACTTATCGTTTTTGCGATGGCAAATCCGATGCCAAATTTTAATCTGCTAGACCGATTTTTACTTATGATGGAATGGCAGAATGTAGAGACCATTATCTGTTTCAGTAAACAGGATATGGTGTCTGAGGAGGAAGAAAAGCATTTTTTGTCAATTTATGAAAAATGCGCAAATCAGGTATTGACAATCAGCAATACCGAAAATATGGGAATTGATAAAGTAAAACAATGTCTGGAAGGAAAACAACGGTTTTAGCAGGACCGTCCGGCGTGGGAAAGTCGAGCCTTTTAAACCGTTTATGCCCGCAGGCGGCTTCTGTGACCGGTTCTGTAAGTGAGAAAATCGGCAGAGGTCGGCATACCACAAGACATTCTGAAATTTATTCTCTGGGGAATCAGACGTTTTTGTTTGATACCCGGGATTTAGTTCTTAAAGCCGCCGGAGGTGGAAAAAGAGGAGCTGCGAAGGTATTTTTACCGAATTTCTGCCCTATGAGGGGCAGTGCAAATTTGGGGTTGTACTCACATTCATGAACCTGGCTGTATGGTAAAAAGAGGTAAAGGAACGAGGTGAAATCGGTGAGATCGTTATGAGAACTACGTGCAGATATTTAACGAGCTTGCTGAATGCGAACGACGAGGGAATTGGAGGAATAAGAAATGACATACAAATTGTCACCATCAATTCTGGCGGCGGACATTACTTGTTTAGGTCAGGAAGTGAAGACCGCGCAAAGCGCCGGAGCAGACTATATTCATATTGATGTAATGGACGGGGTGTTTGTACCAAACTTGTCATTTGGTACAACAATAGTAAGAGGGCTTCGTGAGTGTACGGACCTGTTTTTGATGTGCATTTAATGATTGTAAATCCGATTAAACATGTGGAGCGGTTTGCAGGAATTGGTGCGGATGGAATCACGGTTCATGCAGAAGCCTGTGATGACTTGGAAGAAACGATTGACGAGATACTTCGATGTGGTGCCAAAGCGGCGGTAGCACTTAGCCCGGATACGGATATTGATGTAGTTCTTCCGTTTTTGGACAAGCTATCCATGGTTTTGGTTATGACAGTATATCCGGGGTATGGCGGACAAAAATTGTTACAAGAACATTTTCAAAGATTGCAAAGCTTCGCTCAATTATTGATGAGAGAAATCTTTCCGTTGATATCGAAGTTGATGGCGGCGTCAATCTTCAGAATATTGAGGAGATTAAACAGGCGGGGCTAATGTATTTGTTGCCGGTACAAAAATATTTAAAGGCAACGTTGAGGAGAATATTAAGAACTTTAAAGAAATATTGAAGTAAATACAAAATAAGGAATACACAGGCTGTAAATGTGTCAATGTGAATTGACGGCGTTTATAGCCTTTATTATTATTCCTATTGATAAAAATTATCAATAACTTACTTGCAATAATAGCAAAATATGTCATAATAGTTAGTGGTGACTAACCAAGAAAGAGATTGTTGCATGAAAGGAGTAATTATGTCAAATCAGGAGAGTAAGTTTTTGGAGATTGTGGACTTAAAGAAAGGATTCGGAAGCGGAGAGACCAGACAGGAGGTACTTCGTGGAATGAATTTTTCCGTTGCCAAAGGGGAGTTCTGTGTATTGTTAGGACCATCCGGTTCAGGAAAGTCTACTTTGTTAAATATTATTGGGGGAATTGATTCTGCCGATTCAGGCTATATTGCAATTCATGGTGATAAATTAGAGGATTTAGGGAAAAAAATTGACACAGTACCGCAGAAAACATTTGGGATATGTCTTTCAGATGTATAATTTGATCGCCAATTTGAATGTGAAAGAGAATATTGAAGTAGGAGCTTATTTGTCTGATGATTCTTTGGATATTGATGACCTTTTACATACACTGGGGCTGTATGAGCACCGCTATAAACTGCCAAATCAGCTTTCTGGTGGTCAGCAGCAGAGAGTTTCCAATTGGACGTGCGATTGTAAAAATCCGGATATTTTGCTTTGCGATGAGCCAACTGGAGCACTTGATTACAACACGTCAAAAGGAAATTTTGAAATTGATTGAAGATGTAAACAAAAAATATGGAAATACCGTCATTATGGTAACTCATAATGAGGCAATCCGTCATATGGCAGACCATGTGATTAAGTTGCGTGATGGAAGTGTAAGACACAATGATATCAATGAGCAAAAAGGTTTCGGCAATGGATTTGGAATGGTAGGAGGATGAATGGAATGAAGAAAAACAAGACGAAAAATCCATTAATTAGGAGAATGCCGAAAGAATTGATCGGGGATTGGAAAAAATATCTGGTTAGTCAGTCTGTTTATGATTTTTGTAATTGGCTTTATCGCCGGTATGTATGTGGCAAACGAGAGTATGCTGACAGCGGCAACCGAGAATACAAAAAAGTCGATTTGCGAAGATGGACATTTTGAGCTTTCAAAAAAAGCAAAAAAGGGACTTTTGATTCGCTTTCTGCCACGATATACGAGGATTTTTATTACAATTTAAATGAGGATAAAGATGGAGATGGAAAGAAAGAGGGAACCATCCGCGTCTTTCAAAAAAAATGATGAGGTCAATCTGGCAAGTGTTTTAGACGGAAAACTTCCGAAAATAAAAATGAAATTGCCATTGACCGTATGCATGCAGACAATGCAGGAATTAAAGTTGGCGATACGATTAGTGCCGGTGGTGAGAAATATGAAGTTTCAGGTCTGATTGCGTATGTCAATTATGCGACGCTGCATGAAAAAAGCACAGATTTGATGTTTGATGCCATAACATTTGATGTGGCAATGGTGACAAAAGAGGGATGGGAACGGTTAAATGGTACATGCCATTATAACTACGCATGGCGTTATGAAAAAGACCGGCAGATGATGTGGATGAGAAAGAAATGTCGGACGATTTTCTGGATGATTTATATAAAGAGGTGATTACTTCCGGCAATCAGGTGGAGGATTATACACCGGCTTATGCCAATCCGGCAATTACCTTTGCAACAGACGATATGGGGTCGGATTTAGCAATGGGCGGCGTGATTTTGGATGTGCTCATTGTGATTATTGCCTTTATTTTTGCCGTGACAATTAGTAATACGGTTAAGAAAGAGTCAATGACGGTTGGTACGCTTCGTGCGTCCGGTTACACAAAAGGAGAACTTGTAAGACATTATCTGGCGGCTCCTGTTATTGTGACATTTGTGTCTGCCATTATCGGTAATATTTTAGGTTACACGGTGTTTAAAAAATTAATTGTCTATATGTATTACAGTAACAGTTACAGTCTGCCGACATATGTGACGTTATGGAATCTGGATGCATTTATAAAGACAACGATTATTCCGGTTGTTCTTATGTTTGTTATTAATTTATTGGTTCTTATACGGATGCTGCGTCATACACCATTGCAGTTTTTACGCTGTGATTTGAAAAAGAACAAACGAAAAAAGCAATGCGTCTGCCGAGATGGAACTTTTGAGCCGTTTTCGTCTGCGTATTATTTTCCAGAACATACCGAACTATTTAATATTGTTTGTGGGAATTGCCTTTATTTCTATTATGTTAGCAATGGCAGTCGGAATGCCGTCTACTCTGCAGTATTACAAAGATAATACAAAGGATATGATGTTTGCCGATTACCAGTATGTACTGAAAAGTTATAAAGATGAAATGGGGAAAGAAATTACAACGAAAAAAATTCCGATGCAGAAAAATTCAGTATGGATTCTCTGCTGTATAAGACGGATGCCTTGAATGAAGAAGTGTCTGTATACGGTGTAGAAGATACGAGTAAGTATATTTCTCTGCCGGATGCAAAGAATTTAAAAGAGAAAGAAGTTTACATTTCCAAACCGTTTAGTGATAAGTATGGTGTAGCTGTTGGTGATACGGTTACACTCAGTGCAAAAATACGAGAAAAAGAAATATTCATTTAAAGTAAAAGGATTTTTTGAACACTCACAGAGTATTGCGGTCTTTATGCCGATTGAGCAGTATCGGACGGTATTTGACAAAGACGAGGATGCATTTGATGGATTTTTACAAATACCAAAATAAAAAGATGTGAAAAAGGATTATATTGCAACGGTGATTACGGAGAGAGAGATTACGAAGATGAGTAACCAGCTTGACAATACGATGGGCTCTTTATATGCTGTATTGCCAGTTCTTATGTGTGGTTTTATTTACCGTGTTGATTTATCTGCTGACAAAAAATTATTATTGAGAAAAAATGAGGTTGCAATATCCATGACAAAAATTCTCGGTTATACAGATGGAGAAATAGCAAAATTATATCTTCTTGCAACAACGATTGTTGTGATTATTTGTGCAGCACTGAGTGTTTTGGTTGGTACGCTTGTGATGCGAAGTGTGTGGACGGTTATGCTGCAAAGCATGAGCGGATGGTTCACTTTTATTATGGGACCTTTGGATTATTTCAAGATGTTTACGTTTATTTTTGTTGGATATTTGGTTGTCATGCTCTTTTGACTTTAGAAGAATCCGAAAGATTCCTCTTGATGAAGCGTTAAAGAGAGTAGAGTAAGAAGAATAGTTTCCTTATTGATAAAATTACCAATAAGGAAAAACGGGGTGACATTTCTCGAAAGAAGACTATAATATTTTTCAAGAAATGGATAAAACGGAGGTGTCGTTAAGATGAAATTGTTAAAAAAATTAACGGAAAACATACGGGATTATTTGCAGCAGGTCTGCTTCTTGGTACAGCAGGAGTAAAAAGTTCTTTCTAGTAAGGACGCAAAGAATGTATATACAAAATGTACCGCAGCGGTTCTCCGTGCAAAAGAATCTGTTATGAAGACAGTTACGACAGTTCAGGAAAATGCTGGTGATATTTATGCAGAAGCACAGCAGATTAATGAAGATCGTAAAGCACAGGAAACTTCATATGCAGATGAAAGTCAGACAGAAGAATAAGATACTTATCAAAAAACACCTGTCGGTTTGTACAGGTGTTTTTTGTATATCTAAGAGGTGATAGATATGAAATTTAAAGTTTTGCATAATATGCGTGGCAGAATGCGTATTCATGTAATGACAAATGAAATGACGGATTTGCAGGCGGATAAACTGGAGTATGATTTGGCAGCACAGGATATGATTTTGGCTGCTAAAGTTTATGAGAGAACAAGTGATGTAGTAATTACCTATGCAGGAGAAAGACAGCTCCTTCTCTCTTATCTGCAAACCTACTATTATAGCCGGAAGGTAGAAGAAGATGAGACACTTGCCCGCTCCGGCCGTGCGATGAACCGGAAATATTGGGACAAGTTAGTAAACCGCGTTGTGCTTCGTATGGGAAGCAAATTTTTGTTCCGGCTCCGATACGAACCGGACTTGTTTTGGTAAAATCGCTTTCTTACATTAAGAAGGCTCTGTCCTGTGTTGGAAGGAGAAAGATTGAAGTTCCTCTTCTGGATGGTATTGCGATTACAACATCAATTGTAAGAGGCGATTATGGAACGGCAGGTTCTGTTATGTTCCTTCTTGATTTAGGTGAAATCATGGAGGAGTGGACTCACAAAAAGTCAGTGGATGATTTGGCAAAGAAAATGTCATTAAATGTAAGTAAAGTGTGGCTTAATGTGGATGGCAAAGAGGTTCTTACGGATGTTTCGAAGATAGAGACAGGCGATTGTGTGACCGTGCATATGGGAAATGTCATTCCGCTTGATGGCGTAATCAAAGAAGGAGAGGGGCATGGTGAATCAGGCCTCTCTTACCGGCGAGGCAATTCCGGTTGCGAAGAAACCGGGAGGTTATGTTTATGCCGGAACGGTGCTTGAAGAGGAGAACTTCTGATTGAGGTTAAAGAGAATTCCGGCACAACAAAATATGAAAAAATTGTTGCCATGATAGAGGAAACGGAAAAACTAAAGTCAACGGTAGAAAGCCGAGCAGAGCATCTGGCAGACCGTCTGGTTCCGTATACATTGGCAGGAACCGGTCTTGTTTATCTTTTGACGAGAAATGTTACCAAAGCACTTTCCGTACTGATGGTAGATTTTTCCTGTGCGTTGAAATTATCTATGCCGATATCTGTTTTATCGGCGATGCGCGAAACTCAGTCACATGGCATTACCGTCAAAGGTGGAAAGTTTTTTAGAGGCAATGGCAGAGGCAGATACGATTGTGTTTGATAAGACAGGAACTATTACAAAAGCACAGCCGGTTGTATCCGATGTGATTTCCTTCTGTGATGAAGAACCGGATGAACTTTTAAAAATTGCCGCATGCTTAGAGGAACATTTTCCTCATTCGATGGCAAAAAGCTGTTGTACGCGCGGCGATGGACAAAGGACTTGTTCACGAAGAAAATCATTCAAAGTGGAATATATCGTAGCACATGGTATTTCTTCACGGATTCAGGACAAGAAAGTAATCATTGGAAGTTATCATTTTGTATTTGAAGATGAACAATGTGTGATTCCACAGGGAAAAGAAGAATTGTTTGAATCTCTTTCGGGTGAATGTTCGCATTTGTATCTGGCAATTGATGGTGTTTTAGTTGCTGTCATTGCGATTACGGATCCGATTCGCGAGGAGGCACCGCAGGTTGTTTCCATGCTTCGCAAGTGTGGGCTCTCTAAAATTGTTATGATGACAGGAGACAGCGAGCGGACTGCGGAAGTGGTTGCAGCTAAAGTTGGCGTTGATGAATATTATTCTGAAGTACTTCCGGAAGATAAAGCGTCATATGTGGAAAAAGAACATCAGGCAGGACGTAAAGTTATCATGATTGGAGACGGTGTAAATGATTCACCGGCACTTTCTGCAGCAGATGTCGGAATTGCAATTTGTGATGGTGCAGAGATGGCACGGGAGATTGCTGACATTACCATTGCAGGCGACAATCTGGAAGAATTAGTTACCTTAAAACGGTTAAGCAATGCGTTAGTAAAGCGGATTCATGGAAATTACCGACAGATTGTTGGTTTTAATACCGGATTGATTTTTGTGGGATTGGTGGTGTTATGCAGCCGGCAACGTCAGCACTTTTGCATAATACATCAACCTTGGCAATCAGTGTTAAGAGCATGAAAGATTTGCTTAGCGAAAAGGATGAAAAATAAGACATATAACCTTTGGGCTTATACGGCATGAACAAAGGAGACTTCTTTTGGGACTTCACTTAGGGATTTTCTGAAAAACGATTATTTTTGAGCGAAGCCTTCAAACGGAAACGAAAACAACCGACTACACAAGAGTAGAAATGCTCCTGCGTAGTCGGTTTTTCTTTTGTCACTATTATGTGGTTTATTAACTTGTTGTGCAGTAGGTGAGAAGATCAATTTGACGCGTGAAAATATAATATGATATAATTATCTTGTTTTTGTAATATCAACTAATTTTTACGACCAGGAGGAACGAAAAATAATGAGAAGAAAAAACAACTGACTGCTTGTCTGCTCGCTTTTGCTTTGTTGCTTGGCATGATACCTGCAAGTGAGGTATCAGCGGCAAAGAAAGTCAGCCTAAGCAATAAAAAATTGACTGTCACAAAGGGAAAGAGTAAAACGCTCAAGGTCAAGAACACAAAGAAAAAGGTAAAGTGGAAAATCCTGTCTGGGAAGAACTACATCTCCTTAAAGAAAAAGGGTAAAAGTAGCGGTATCTGTTAAAGGCAAGAAAAAGGGAACTGCAAAAGTACAGGCAATGCTGGGGAAGAAAAAATTGACGTGTAAAGTTACCGTTAAGAATGTGAAAACTTCCAAAACAACACCTGCACCGCCTGTCACAACAACACCATCTGCAACACCCCTTGCAAATTCTACCAATGATGCAGAAGCATTAAAAATTTGATTGCTGAACAGAAAAAACAAGGTGCGTCGAGCGAGCTTAGTGAAGATATACAAAATAGCAAGCAATATACTTGGAAAAATGGTAGATTAGTAGGAATAGACTGGAGAAAAGTTGAACTTAAAGGAGAATTAAGTACAGAAAAATTTTCGGCATTACATTACTTATATTGTAACAATAACCAGTTGACAAGTCTGGATGTGACAAAGAACACAGCATTGACATATTTATCTTGTAGCGATAACCAGTTGAGGAGTCTGGATGTGACAAAGAACACAGCATTGAAAACTTTACAGTGTTACGGTAACCAGTTGAGCAGGCTGGATGTGACAAAGAACACAAAATTACTTGATGATGCTATTCGGTGCGATGCAAATGTTGTCATTATCAGAAATAATAATTAACCAACCGAAAAGACCAGCTAGTTATAGTCAATACCTAAAATCGAAAAAAGTATAATAATATAAAAAAAGCAGCTAAATACACCTATACATATTAGGAGAAAGAATATCCATGAAAAAGTTAAAATGATCTCAATGATATTAATTTTCTGTATGTTATGTTCAGCTTGGGGGGACTTCGGAAGAAGTTGCCCCATTCATACCGATAATACAGAAACAAACAAGCTTGCCCCCTATCTGAGTATTACCTGGTCGTTTTATTCAGAGGAATCTGAATCAGGGATGAGCAGCAAATGCTTTATTTATGATATTGAAGAAAAGAAACTGGAACAAAAAGGAACGGTGTCATATACTTCTTCACATCCACTTACTCTGTATTCAACCAGAAATGATAAGATATACTATTCGGCCTTTAGCGGAAAAGGGAAAGGAAACCAAATTTATTTAGATAATAATGGAACCGGAGAAAAAAGACGAATCAGTTTTGTGATTTTAATTATTTGATCCAGTGCGGGGAACAATATTTTATGGCAGCTGAATTGCTACACCATTACTGTATTGAACCAATTGTTTGTGATGCGGAGTTTCAGAATTGCAGCCGCGTTATGTTCGATAAGAAAGATGACCGTTTCACATGGATGGTAAGTACGGTTCCAAAGGAAAATAAAATAGTTTTCTCTCATTATTCAGACAATGAAATGAGAGAAGCAGATGACGTAGAAGGTGGTAATGCACCTTCTAAAATTGCCATGCTCGATTTGGAGACAAAAAAGACAGAAACTGTTTATGAAACGAAATATTATATAGACGGAATAGCGTGTGAGGGAAAAAGCTGATATTAAGTTGTGCACCAAATGGAGTTACTACCAGACAGAAACATAAAATCTATGAGGTAAATTTAGATACAAAAAAGAGTGTAAGACTGAAACTGCCTTTTTTTATATAATGGATCAAATGGCTCTCTATGACAATATTCTGTATTTCTTAGGATGGAAGGGGGATACAAGGGGCATATATGCTTACAATCTTACTACAAAAGAATATGACGTTATTATGGAAGAAGTAGAAGATGAATTTATCAATGGATTTTCATTAAATTATTAATCTGAAAAAATTTATTTTTATGGATTAGGTTATGCCATTGAGCGTGTCCTTGCCAGAACACACTCAGGCATAAAAGGATTCCTTTTGAAAAAGAGCAATCACAACAACTGACACTGGCTGAATGCTTTGCTGGATTGGGTTTCAAGTGATAGCGGTTTTGAAAAATGGGAAACTCAAAGCTGTGTAAAAATGTTATGACTGATTAAAACTTAAGTGTGAATAAAATGCTTACGATACGAGGAGGGTGTTTCCTGCATGAGCTGTAGGAAGGCACGATTGTAATAGCTGATGTTGTTGTACCCACAAAGGGTTGCAATTTCAGCTATTTTTTTGTTGCTCTGGGTCAGATATTCACAACTTTTTGTAATTCGTTTCGGTTAATATACTGGAAAGGCGTAAATCCGGTAAAATCTTTTAAACAGGCGGCAAAAATGTCCCTCACTAAGTCCTGCATTATGGGAAAGAATCTTCAGGGATATATTTTCCATATAGTGATTCGATATGAAATCAACACATTCCCGTAGCTGCGGATATGTTTGGTGGCAGGAATGGTTCATTTGTATTTGTGCCATATGGTGATTGTACAGGAGTTGCCAAATAATAAGAAGGTTGCCACGCAATATAAGTTCACAATCTTCAATTTGGGTGTTAGATTGTATAAAAATATTTTTAAAAAGTTCCAGAATATGGAATTGCCATTCCTCAGAAGAATGAATCGGGAGCATACAATTGGAAGCACTGTATAAAACTGGATAAAAGTAATGTTCGCAATAAGATGGAGTTATATCCATAATCATTTTGAGAGAGAAAACAATCGCATAAAAAGGAACAATCTTCTGTTGGATCACCCATACGTTTTGCGCTGTGGAGTAGGTTTGGTGGGATAAAATGGCATCGCCTGCCTGCAAAGTAAATTTAGCATCTTCAATCTGGAACTGTACATTTCCTTGCTCAAGGTAGAAAAATTCCATCTCGGAATGGCAGTGGAGGTATAAGGCAGATGTCATGTTTGGGTAAACAACTGTATGGTGTAGGGAAAAAAGGACGGATTGAGTCTGGTGTAAAATTTGCTCAATCAGATAAGAAGATTTGTCTGGTTGCATAGGTATCACATCCTTTCAGGTTTTTATTTGTTTCAATATTATGAAGTTAAATGTCTTTTGTGTAAGCATAATGGCACTTAGACCGTTTACTCCTAATATCATATTACCATAATATCAAAATAGTGTAAATATATGATAATATAGTTAAAGAAATTGCTGATATAAAGCAATATAATATTAGTATAAGAAAGAGAATCCAGTGGAGGTGCACGAAATGGGAAAAATTACAATTTTTAAAGGATAAACTGATTTTTGAGCGACGGATGAACTGACAGTGATAGAGGCATATGGAGAAAACTGCCTTCGCTGCCGTTCTACAAAAAAATTCAAAGCTTCTTGATGAAAATTGGACATTATTGCCACCGGCCAGTGAGAGTGAATGTTTTGTAGAAGGAGATGAAAAAGTGGCAACAATCCGTAATGGAATGGTATCTGCTACCATTGAAGCAGGACAGCCATGGTATGGGGGAATTATTTCCTATTATCGGAAAGACAGGCAAATTCTTCATACAAAGTTTGAAGGGGAATATACGGGAAGAAATGTACATACTGAGGGAGATCATTATCAGATTAAAGTTATTTTTTTTGATGCAAATGAAGGGGAACATTTTACGGTCTCGGACAAGAACAGGAGAATCAGTTCGATCGGAAAGGAAGCACCTGTAATTTGCAGCATTATAATACAAAGTCAGCAGTTCCGGTTGTATATTCTTCATTTGGATATGGATTTTTATGGAACAACCCGGCACCGGGACGGTGTGAAACAACAAACAATCATACGATGTGGGTGGCAGATAGTGCCTATCAGGCTGATTATTTGATTTATGCAGGTGAAACTCCCGCGGATGTGTTGAAAATATATTGCGATTTGACGGGATATGCCCCGGAAGTTTCCAGAGTGGGCAGCCGGATTCTGGCAGAGCAAGCTTCGGTATGAGAGTCAGGAGGATTTGTTGGAAGTTGCCAGAGAATATAAAAAGAGAGGAATTCCGATAACAGCTATTGTTATTGATTATTTTCACTGGACAGAGCAGGGAGAATGGAAATTCGATCCGGAGTATTGGCCGGATCCGGCGGCAATGTGCAGGGAATTGAAAGAAATGAAAATTGAACCGGTTGTATCAATTTGGCCTACGATTAACCCAAAGAGTGAAAACTACGAGGAGATGAATGAAGCGAACATGCTCGTGCGCACGGAAAACGGGCAGTATGGGACATTTGAATTTTACGGACAGCAGACATTTATTGATGTAACACATCCGAAAACAGGAAGTTTTGTATGGGACAAAGTAAAAGAAAATTACTATAAATATGGAATTCGCACATTTTGGCTGGATGAGGCAGAGCCTGAAGTGCATCCCAGCAATATTCGAATTTGAAATTCTATGCTGGAAATGGCGCACAAAGTGCAATGTTATATCCTTATTATTACAGTAAAATGTTTTATGAAGGGCTTAAATCTGAAGGTGAGACGGATATTATCCTGCTCACTCGTGCCGCTTATCCGGGAACGCAGAAATTTGGCTCTCTTGTATGGAATGGGGATATTATGTCAACGTTTGAAGCACTTCGTATGAGTGTAAAAACAGGACTTTCTATGGCAATGAGCGGTATCCCATGGTGGAATAGTGATATTGGCGGATTTCTTGTGGGTGATATTGAAAGCGATTATTTCAAAGGAACTTGTTGTGCGATGGGCACAATTTGGGGTATTTAGTCCGGTTATGCGCCTTCACGGTTCACGGCTGCGAAAAAAAATCAAAAGGACCGCCATCCGGATGTGAAAGAAAGAAGCGGCGGTGACAACGAAATATGGAGTTTTGGAGAAGAAAACTACAAAATATTAAAAGGACTGGTCGAACTGCGTGAACGATTACGCCCTTATATCTGCCACTATATGGATTTGGCTTCGGAGACGGGTGCTCCCCATTATGCGTCCAATGTTTTTGATTATTACGAAGATGAAGTTTGTTATACACTGGAGGATCAGTATATGTTTGGGGAAGACATATTATTTGCTCCAATTTCGGCTCAGGGGCAGACTGGGCGTGAAGTGTATCTTCCGGAAGGAAGCTGGATTGATGTCAATACAAAGGAGGTGTATGAAGGGAAAAAATGGGTGACCTGTACGGCACAATTACATCAGTTTATTGCATTTGTAAGAGATGTATTTTAAGAAACGAAGGAGGGTTTTGAAATGAAAATGAAAAAATATTTATGTGCATCATCTCTTTTCTAGTGCTGGCGGGGATGTGGCTGTTTTAAAGCAATACACGAAAAAGGAACCTGCATAAAAACAGGTTCCTTAAATGAGGGAAAATCCCTGTCGAAGAATGGAAGTCCAGTTACTTTTCTGATAGAGAAATCGGACTATGATTACAGTCTGCTTTTCTTCATCAATTATATAAAAGGCAAGATAATTATTGATTATCACAAAACGAATGCCCCAGCTTGCAAGAACCGGATCATCTACCAGACGGAACTTCTGTGGCAGGTCTGCTAATGAGCCTATCTGTTCAGTCACAGCATCTAACAGATTATTTGCGGCATTAGGATTTTTGAGGGCAAATTCGATGTAATCCGCAGCACGCATAATATCGTGTTCTGCGGTGGAAGTGATATGAACTTGATAGCTCATCGACTGCGGCGGCTCCTGATATCAGCCATAGCTTCGGAAAATGGTCTGGTATTGCCTGTGGCTATATCGTCCATTCCTTCCTTGAGTTGGCTGTAAAGTTCAAAGCGGCTGGTCATTTCTTCGTAGGCTTCAATGCTCATAACAGCAAGATCACCTTTTCCATTCTTCGTAATGAAAACTGGTTCAGGATAATTATGACAAAATGTAGAAATTTCATTGTAATTATTCCGTAAATCAGCACTTGATTTGATTGTTGGCATAAAAACACCTCCTTGCTTTATAACAAAATTATACATAAATTTTGTTATAGCGTCAATGATATATTAATAGAGAATGATTAATTCTTATCTCAAGAGTACTTTTATTAAATCATGCATATTTTGCCTGTATGGTAATTTGGTGTTATATACTTGATGGATGAGGAGATGGAGACGGCGATTATGACACAAGTTAAGTTTGTATCTTTATGGACAAAGAAAATTTAATATGATATAGTATAAGATGTTTGTTGGTTTTCTTTATGTGTAAGAAAACTTGTATGTGGAAAAAAAGGAATGGAAAGGAACTTGATAGCATGAAACTCGGAATCGTGGGGCTTCCCAACGTAGGAAAAAGTACATTATTTAATTCATTAACAAAAGCAGGAGCAGAATCGGCAAACTACCCATTTTGTACGATTGACCCAAATGTCGGAGTCGTACCGGTGCCGGATGAAAGACTGGATGTATTGACTAAGATGCATGAGTCGAAGAAGACTGTACCGGCAGTTATTGAATTTGTAGATATTGCAGGATTAGTAAAAGGAGCATCAAGGGAGAAGGATTAGGAAACCAGTTCTTGTCAAATATTCGAGAGGTGGATGCCATTGTACATGTTGTCCGCTGCTTTGAAGATACGAATATTGTTCATGTAGACGGAAGCATTGATCCGCTGCGTGATATTGAGACAATTAATCTGGAACTTATTTTCTCGGATGTTGAAATCTTAGACCGCCGTATTGCCAAGACAGCACGCGGTGCGAACAATGATAAGAAACTTGCCAAAGAAGTAGAAATGATGAAGCGTTTGAAAGATTTTTTGGAAGAAGGACATTTGGCAAAAGAATTTTGAACTTTTGGATGAAGAGGAAGAAGAGTGGTTTAAGGAATATAATCTTTTGACAGCAAAACCAGTTATTTATGCGGCAAATGTATCAGAAGATGATTTGGCAGACGATGGTGCATCCAATGAACAGGTAGCAAAGGTGCGCGAGTTTGCAAAAGAGGAAAAATCAGAAGTGTTTGTCATCTGTGCGGAGATTGAGCAGGAGATCGCAGAGCTGGAAGACGATGAGAAGAAGATGTTCCTGGATGATCTGGGAATTGAGGAGTCCGGTCTGGAGAAACTGATTCGTGCCAGCTACCGCATTCTTGGTTTGATTAGTTTCTTGACAACCGGTCCGGATGAGACGCGTGCATGGACGATTACAGAAGGAACGAAGGCACCACAGGCAGCGGGTAAAATTCATACGGATTTTGAACGCGGATTTATTCGTGCGGAAGTGGTAAGCTATGATAATCTGGTAGAGTACAATGGATATAATGGAGCAAAAGAAAAAGGTCTTGTACGCTCCGAAGGAAAAGAGTATGTTGTACAGGATGGCGATGTTGTATTGTTCCGCTTTAATGTATAAAATCGAATGTAAAAAGAAAAGGGGTATTTGGGATGAGTCAAGGGGCAGATATTGCATTCCCACATCTGGGAATTACAATTGGACATTTGCCAAAGGGAATTACCATCGGTGGATTCACGATTGCTTTTTATGGCATTATCATTGCCTGTGGGATGCTTGCCGGACTTTTGCTGGCGAGGTGGCAGGCAAAGAGAACCGGGCAGGAGCCGGATGTTTACTCCGATTATGCGATTTGGGGAATCATCTTTGCGATTATCGGCGCACGTTTATATTATGTGGCGTTTAGCTGGGATGCTTATAAGAACAATCTATTGCAGATTTTTAACACACGAGGTGGTGGACTTACGATTTATGGTGGTGTAATTGCTGCTGTAGTTACTGCAATTGTCTATTGTTAAAAGAAAAAATACAATTTCTTTTTGTTTGCCGATACGGCTGTGCCGGGGCTGGTGCTCGGACAGATTATTGGACGGTTTGGAAATTTTATGAACCGGGAGGCATTTGGAGAATATACGGATTCGTTGTTTGCCATGCGCTTAAAGGTGAGTGACGTCACGTCGGCAAATATTACTTCTGCAATGAGAGAACATGTTATTGTACAGGATGGCATCCGCTATATCCAGGTACATCCTACGTTCTTGTATGAAGCGGCATGGAATGTGTTAGTGCTGACGGCGATGCTTCTTTATACGAAGAAAAAGAAATTCGATGGAGAGATTTTTCTCATTTACCTCATCGGATATGGTCTTGGCAGAGCATGGATTGAAGGACTGCGTACTGACCAGTTACAGATTGGAGCAACCGGAATTGCTGTATCACAGGTGCTTTCGGCAGTGCTTGTAGTGGCTGGCGTGGTTGTCTGGATTTATCAGATGAGACGGTTAAAAAGAAAGAAAAATAAAGACAGGAAAAAGGTCCTGCTTATCTACAATATAAAGTAGATAAGCAGGACCTTTTTTTCGTGCAAACATGAAAAAAGTTGGAAATAGGCTTGCCAATTCCCACTAAGTGGTGTATTATTAATGTAAAAGTGGTGAGAAGTGGAGTAAAGTGTCATGAAGTGGTAAATTTCATACCTTATGTGGCAGATTCACAAAGCCATGATGGGAAGTTGGTGAAGCACGATGTTTATGGGAACGTATGAGCATAGGCCTTGACGCGAAAGGACGTGTGATTATTCCGGCGAAATTAAGAGAGGACTTAGGGGAGTCTTTTGTTGTGACGCTTGATTGGACGGTTGTCTGTTTGCGTATCCGATGAACGAATGGGAGGGCTTCATCGAAAAATTAAAAAGAACTTCCCGGCACGAAAGAGGCCAGAATGCTTCAGAGACATTTCTTAGCAAATGCGGCACCATGTGAACTGGATAAGCAGGGACGTGCTTTGATACCGGCAAAATTACGTGAATATGCCGGGCTTGCCAAAGAAAACCGTTTTTGTCGGCGTCCTTTCTAAAATTGAAATTTGGAGTAAAGAGCGCTGGAATGAAAATGATGATTATGACAACATCGATGACATTGCCGAACATATGTCAGAGTTTGGCCTTAGTTTTTAGTCGGTGCAGGCAAGGAGGCAGTTATGGAATTTAAGCATGTGTCGGTTCTGTTAGAAGAAACCATAGACAGTCTGAATATTTGTCCGGATGGAATCTATGTAGATGGTACAACCGGTGGCGGCAGGCCATTCGTATGAAATTGCAAAGCGATTAGGAGACAAGGGGCGTTTAATCTGCATCGACCAGGATGCGGAGGCACTTGCTGCGGCGCGCGTGCGGCTGGCACCTTTTGAAGAAAAGATAACTTTTGTAAAAAGCAACTACGTACATATGAAAGAAGTGCTTTCGGAGTTGTCGATACCAAAGGTAAACGGTATTGTTTTAGACTTAGGTGTTTCTTCTTATCAATTAGACAATGCCGAGAGGGGATTTTCTTATCGGGAAGATGCACCACTTGATATGCGGATGGATAGAGAGCAGAGTGTAACTGCCAAAGACATTGTAAATGAATACCCGGAATCCGAACTTTTCCGCATTATTAAAGAATATGGCGAGGAACGATTTGCAAGAAGTATTGCAAGAAATATTTGCAGACAAAGAAAAGAAAAACCGATTGAGACGACCTTGGAATTAGTCGATTTAATACGCACTTCTATGCCGGCGAAAGCAAGAAACGGAAAAAGCCATCCGGCAAAGAGAACATTTCAGGCAATCCGAATTGAATGCAACCGCGAATTGGATGTGTTAAGACAGGCGCTTGACGACATGGTTGATTTGCTTTGTGATGGAGGAAGACTTAGCATCATCACCTTTCACTCATTGGAAGACCGCATGGTAAAGACAAGCTTTAAGAAACAGGAAAATCCATGTACCTGCCCGCCGGATTTCCCGGTTTGTGTCTGTGGAAAGAAACCAAAAGGAAAAGTTGTTACAAGGAAACCGATTCTTCCATCAGAAGAGGAATTAGAACGAAATACACGCTCAAAAAGTGCGAAATTAAGAGTGTTTGAAAAAATAGAAAGTTAGGAGGAAGTTACATGGCAACACGGAGAACGCCATACGTATATGGAAGTGCGGCACCGAACATTGAGGTAATGCCGCGCAGGGAGGATGATTACGAGAGAAGGAGACAGACAAGACCCGTCTCCAGACCAAGACCAAAACGGAAGGCAAAAATTGATAAAGTTGCCGTGTTATTGACAGCACTTACTTTTTTTGTTGTAATGGCTGCCGGTATCTTTTATCTGCGTTTGCAATTTCAGTCTACCTATTTGAATAAAAGTGTGGTAAAATTGCAAAGTGAAGTAGTTGAAATGGAAAAGAAAAAATGCAACTGCCGAGAAAGAATTGGACGACTCGGTTGATTTGACTGCTATTTATAACAAAGCAACGAAACAGCTTGGCATGGTGGCAGCAAGTGAAAACCAGATGGATACTTATGAGAGCCGGAAGAGTACGCAGGTTCGCACTCATGGGGATATTCCGGCAGAATAATTGTGAAAAGCACAACCGGAATGGAGAGTAAGATATGGCTACACAGTATAATCAAGGACGATACTCCTATCGAAGACGCAGAAGAAGAGGAAAGCCGAAACGTTTTAGCAGAAAATGTGTATTACGGTATTTCTCGTCTTTTGCGTTTGTTTGTTTACTTTTTGGGGTGTTGTTGTTTAAGATTTACCGCATCAACAGTAAGGATGGAGACCGTTACCGCAAAGAGGCACTTTCTCAGCAGTCATATACAAATACGGTGTTGACTTACCAGCGCGGTGATGTTAAGGACCGTAACAATACTACATTGGCAGTCAGCGTGCGCAAATATGATTTGGTGTTAGAGCCACGGACACTTGGCAAAGATGAAAAAGAAAAAACAGGCAACGGTAGATGCAATTGCAAAAACATTTGGCGTGGCATCGTCTGTTGTGGAAGAAGTAATTCAGAAAAAGCCAAACTCGATGTACGAGCATATTGACGGTTTAAAGGAACTGCCTGCAAAAAAGGTGGACAAGTTCAAAAAGCAGATAAAAAAAGAACGTTTAGAGGGCGTTTGGTTTGAGGAAGTGTACAAAAGAAATTATCCGCTGAAAACCGTTGGTGCAAGTATTATTGGTTTTATGAATTCAAATAATCAGGGAACTTACGGTGTGGAAGAACAGTACAATTCCGTTTTGAATGGAACGACAGGAAGAGAGTATGGTTATTTTGATTCCAATATGAATTTACAGCGAACCATTAAAGAAGCAAAAGACGGCAATTCGGTTGTTCTCACGATTGATGCCAATGTGCAGAAAATTATAGAGGATGAAATTGCGGATTTCAAAAGAACGGAACCGGTGCGAAGACGATTGCGATGATGGTCATGAATCCGAAAAATGGAGAAATTCTTGCTATGGCATCCAACTCCACATTCGATTTGAATGACCCACAGAATCTGGCGTCCATGTATTCGGAACAGAAGATTGCAGCGATGACAGACAAAGAGAAAAACGAAAATCTTCTGTCTATGTGGTCGAATTTTTGCGTTGGCTCTGCCTATGAGCCGGGTTCTACATTTAAGCCGTTTACAATTGCTGCGGCGTTAGATGAAAATATTATCTCCGGAAAATCCACATTTCAGTGTAACGGTGTAAAGAAAGTGGCTGACAGAGAAATTCACTGCAGCAACCGAAATGGACATGGCATGCTAGATTTGCGTCATGCTCTGATGGAATCCTGCAATGCAGCCCTTATGGATATCGGACTTGGATTGGGACGAAATAAATTTAGTAAGTATAACAAATTGTATGGATTTGGACAGCGCACCGGTGTAGATCTGCCGGGTGAAACTTCCGGTTTGATTCACACGAAAGAAGAATTGAATCCGGTAGAATTAGCGACAAGTAGTTTTGGACAGACGCAGACGGTTACGATGGTTCAGATGCTCAGTGGTTTTTCATCCCTGATTAATGGCGGAAATTATTATCAGCCGCATTTGGTAAAAGAAATTCAGAACAGTAACGGTGATGTGGTAAAAACGATTGATCCGGTTATTGTGAAACGAACAACGAGTGAGGATACCAGTTCGAAATTAAGAAGTTACTTAAAATCAACGGTAGAAGAAGGAACTGCGGCACCGGCACAGGTAAAAAGGATATTCCATTGGCGGAAAGACCGGTACGGCGGAAAAACGACCGGTATCGGCAAAGAAGTACTTAGTTTCCTTTATTGGCTGTGAGCCGGCAGAAGACCCGGAAGTGGCTTATTATGTGATTATTGATGAGCCTCATGTAAAAAAGACCAGGCGCACTCTACCTATGCGACCGAATTTTCGTCGAAGGTGATGAAACGTGTTCTTCCGTTTTTGGGACAATATGCTTCTTCGTCTCAAACAAAGCAGGATGCGAAACAAGAATAGGAATGCTGCAGGGGCATATCTGAGATCTCCATACAATACACTGTAATAATGAGAAAATCGGGAGCTTGTTTATGGAAAACCGACATCGAACATACCAACGTCAGTCAATGGGGTTGGTATTTTTTCTCTTTGTGCTTGTACTTTTAACACTGCTTGGCAGGCTTTTTATCTCATGATAGGAAAAGCGGATTATTCTGGAGTACAGGCGAAGGAACTTCATGAGCGTGAGCGAAAGATTAAAGGCGGAACGAGGAGAAATCAAGGACTGTCACGGCAATGTATTAGCGGCAAATCGGTCCGTATCGACTATATCCGTAATCCACAGTCAGATGAAGGAGCCGGAACGGGTGATAACCCTTTTGTCGAAGGAATTGATGTTAGACGAGAAAGAGGTCCGGAAAAAAGTGGAGAAGGTTTCTTTGCGTGAAAAAATTAAATCGAACGTGGATAAGGAGACTTCGGATCGAATACGAAATTACAAATTGGCGGGTGTTACCGTCGATGAGGACTATAAAAAAGAGAGTACCGCTATGACTCGCTGGCATCAAAGGTGCTTGGTTTTACCGGCGGTGATAATCAGGGAATTATCGGTTTGGAAGTATCTTATGAAAAATATTTAAAAGGATTGGATGGCTCGATTTTGACAATGACGACCGCTTATGGTACGGAAATTGAAAATGGAGCCGAAGACCGCATTGAGCCGGTGGCAGGCTGGACATTAAATACCAGTCTTGATTTACCGGTGATGGAATACACGGACCAGTTAGCCAATTATCTGCTGAAAAAGAAACAGGCGAAAAGCGTGGATATTATTGTTATGAATCCTCAGAATGGAGAGATTTATGCAATGGCATCGGCACCGGAATTTAACTTAAATGATCCATACCGGATTTCCGGAGATTTGAGTAAAATGTCGGCAAAGGAAAAGAGTGAAAAGAGAAATGCCATGTGGCGGAACTCTTGTGTGTCGGATACTTATGAACCGGGTTCCACATTTAAGATATTGACAACGGCGGCAGCACTCGAAAAAGGTGTTGTGAAGATGACGGACCGTTTTCGCTGCCCTGGTTATAAAATAGTGGAGGACAGACGGATACGCTGTCATAAAAAAGGAGGACACGGCAGTGAGACATTTTTAGATGGCATTATGAATTCCTGCAATCCGGTTTTTCATTGAAGTGGGCGCAAGAGTCGGTGTATCTGACTTTTTCCGCAAGATGTCAGATTTTGGATTGATGAATCGGACGGGGATTGATGTGCCGGGGAGGCGTCGACCATTATACATAAAAAGAAAAAAATGTAGGAGCCGTTGAACTGGCAACGATGTCTTTTGGCCAGTCCTTCCAGCTCTCGCCGATAAGACTTGTAAGCCTTGCAGGTTCCATGATAAACGGAGGGTATTCCATTACACCGCATTTCGGTGTCAGCGCAGTTAGTGCCGATGGCGGTCTTATGAAACATTTTTCATACGGAAAGAAAGAGCGTGTTGTCTCAAAAGAAACTTCGGATTTGATTCGGATGGCACTAGGCAAGGTTGTTTCAGAAGGAACCGGACATAAGGCTTCTGTGAAAGGGTTTTCCGTTGGCGCAAAAACCGGAACAAGTGAGAAACTTCCGCGCGGCAATGGAAAATATATTGCGTCAACCATTGGTTTTGCTCCGGTCGAGAATCCAAAAGTTATTGCACTTGTGCGGATTGATGAACCGCAGGGCCTATACTATGGAGGTACTGTGGCAGCACCGGCAATTGCTGCGCTGTTTGAAAACATTCTCCCTTATTTATGCAAAAACTGATTTGCTGAATAAGTGCTTGCGGTAAGGCTCGTAATGGTATAAAATAGACACGTGCGTTGACGTACTTAATAAGATAAGAAGAGGTGGATATGAATGAATAATCTAAGTCTTAGTGTGTTTATGCCGGTTATAATTTCTTTTTTAATCAGCGTGGTATTTTGCCCGATTTTGATTCCTTTTCTGAGGAAATTAAAGTTTGGACAGACCGAGCGTGAAGAAGGACCACAGTCTCATTTGAAAAAGAATGGAACACCGACAATGGGTGGTCTTGTGATTTTGGCAAGTATTTTGCTGACCTCCTTAATTTATATTGGCAAATTTACGGAAATTCTTCCCGTTTTATTTATGACACTTGGTTTTGGTCTGATTGGTTTTCTGGATGACTACATCAAGGTGGTAAAAAACGTTCGCTTGGGTTGACTCCTTTGCAGAAGATGGCATTGCAGTTTATTGTGACCGGTGTATTTATTTACTATTACTTCAAAATTGCCGGTTTGGATACATCCATTAAAATTCCGTTTGTAAGCGGAGATGGATTCGTTATGCCAACATGGCTGTTTATCATTTTGTTTTTATTGTCGTACTTGGTACGGTAAATGGTGTAAACTTTACCGATGGCTTAGATGGTCTGGCATCCGGTGTAACCGTAATTGTAGCAACATTCTTTACGATTGCTGCACTGAGTCTGAATCCATCAATGACACCGATTACAGGAGCCGTGGTAGGAAGTCTTTTGGGATTTTTACTGTTTAACACATATCCCGCGAGAGTTTTCATGGGTGATACCGGTTCGTTAGCCCTTGGTGGTTTTGTGTCCTCCATTGCGCTGATGCTTCATATGCCGTTATTTATTGTGATTATCGGCTTGATTTATCTGGTAGAAGTCCTTTCTGTTATTTTGCAGGTTGGTTATTTTAAACTGACTCACGGAAAGAGAATTTTCAAAATGGCGCCAATTCATCATCATTTTGAGTTGTGCGGTTATTCAGAGACACAGGTTGTAGCAGCATTTAGTATTGTTACAGCATTATTATGTCTGGTTGGTATTATGGCATTGTAATTTACCGGAGAAGGGATGAATAAAATGGATTTAGAGAATCAAAAAGTATTAGTTGCCGGACTAGGAAAAGTGGCATGGCAGCATATGAACTGCTGAAAAATATGGGCGCCAAGGTCAGTTTATTTGACGGAAAAAAGATTTGGATGTGTCCGGTTATGACGCACCGGTTTTTCTTGGCAAAATGACAAAAGAGGAACTTGCCGGTTTTGCCTGTGCGGTGTTTAGTCCGGGTGTTCCGTTGGATATTGATTTGGCAAGTGAACTGCGTGAATTAAACATTCCAATCATTGGTGAGATTGAACTTGCTTTTCTCTGTGAAAAGGAGTTGTGGCAGGAATTACCGGAACAAATGGTAAAACAACGACAACAACGCTTGTTGGTGAGATTATGAAAGCTTACAAAGAAAAAAGTTTTTGTTGTCGGAAATATTGGTAATCCGTATACGAAAGAAGTGGAGAAAAAAGCGCTGCCGATTCGGTTACGGTGGCAGAAATCAGTAGTTTCCAGTTGGAGACGATTGATACGTTCCATCCGGTTGTGAGTGCGGTTTTAAATATTACACCGGACCACTTAAACCGGCATAAAACAATGGAAGAGTACATACGGGTAAAATTATCCATTACGAAAAAATCAGACAAAAGAGGATTTGTGTGTACTTAATTATGAGGATGACGTTTTACGTGACAGTGCGAAAGAAATGCCTTGTGAAGTGACATTCTTTAGCAGCAAACAAAAAGATTGCAAATGGTTTGTACCAGAATGACAACAAAGATATTGTGGACGCCAAAACAGGTGAGGCTCTGATGAATATGTCGGAGTGCAATCTGCCGGGTGACCACAATTGCGAAAATATTATGGCGGCTATTTTAATTACAAGAAAATTAGGCGTTCCGATGGATACGATTCTTTCTGTTGTAAAGAAATTTCAGGCGGTGGAGCACCGTGTTGAATTTGTCAAAACGGTAAGAGGTGTTGATTATTATAACGATTCGAAAGGAACGAATCCGGATGCTGCGATTAAGGGAATTCAGTCGATGAGCAAACCGACGGTCCTGATTGGCGGCGGCTATGATAAAGGCGGCGAATTCGATGAGTGGCTTCAAAGTTTTGGCGGCAGAGTAAAAAAACTTTTGCTTATGGGTGAAACCAAAGATAAAATTGCAAAGACTGCTGAGAAACTTGGATTTACCGATTACGAGTTTGTCGAATCTTTGCAGGAGGCGGTATCACGTGGTGCAGAACTTGCATCCGAAGGTGATGCGGTGCTGTTATCTCCGGCTTGTGCGAGCTGGGATATGTTTGATTCGTACGAGCAGAGAGGAACTTTGTTTAAAGAGTATGTTCGAAATTTATAAAAGGGAGTCAGGAGGGACTGCTGTGAATAAGAAAAAGGGCAAGAGCCGGCAAAACAGAACAGAGTTCATTTGATTACAGTCTGCTGTTGATTACGCTGTGTCTGGTTGGATTTGGTATGCTGATGATTTACAGTGCCAGTTCCTATACGTCGCAGGTAAAATATGGGGATTCTGCTTATTTTCTTAAAAAACAGGCGGTTGGTGTTATTGTCGGTGTCGTGGCGATGTTAATTGTTGCGAAATTTGATTACCGGCTGTTTACGAAACGACTGCCTTTACTGCGGATGCGGTTTGTGACTTTTTTTGTATCTGGTTGCCGTTGTCCTTCAATTGGCAGTATTGTTTGTGGGAGCGGAATTAAATGGTGCGAAACGATGGCTGTTTATCGGACCGATTTCCATTCAGCCATCGAGATAACTAAAATCGTTGTTATTCTGATAACAGCTTATTTAATTCAAAAGAGACCGCAGGATATGAGTAAACCGATTGGAATTATAAGAGTGTTTCTTCCGATTGGATTTTTAGCGGTTTTAGTAGCCATGGAAAACTTAAGTACCGCGATTGTCATTTTTATTATCTGGTTTGGCATGTGCTTTGTTTCGGCAAAGAAAAAAATGGTGGTATGTCGGTGTGTTTCTTGCCGCTGCTGCATTGGTGGCGATTTGTATATCCTTTGGTGCGGGATTCCGTTCTGACCGTATTGAAGTGTGGCGGAATGTAGAGGGAACCGAAAAGGATATCAGATTTTACAGGGATTATACGCCATTGCTTCCGGCGGTTTATTTGGAACCGGACTTGGTGAAAGTATGCAGAAACTCGGATTTATTCCGGAATCGCATAACGATATGATTTTTTTCTATTATATGTGAGGAACTTGGCATGATTGGTGCCGGAATTGTCATCATGATGTTTGTCATTATGATGTGGCGTATTTTGAATTCTGCCATGACATCACCGGATTTGTTCTCCGGTCTTATCTGCACCGGCGTCATGATTCACATTGCGCCCAGGTTGTCATTAATATTGCCGTTGTTACGAACTCTATGCCATCAACCGGAATTCCGCTTCCGTTTATTAGTTATGGTGGTACATCAGTCATGATTTTGATGGCGGAAATGGGCCTGGTTCTCAGAATTTCCACAAAATGTAAAAGCACGTAAGGCACGAGCAGGCATACAATAAGTTTGAGAACGTATTGATGTGGTGACTTTATGGCGATTGAAATATGGGGCGGACAATGCGTACATGGAGAAAGCGTGGTACAGGGTAGTAAAAATGCAGCCCTGCCGCTGATTGCGGCTGCGCTTTTATGCGGTGAACAGACGATGCTCACAAATTGTCCCCAAATTCATGATGTAGAAGTGATGCTGTCTCTAGTGGAAGAATTAGGGGGCAGCGTTTTGATTGAAGGACACCAGGTGGTGATTGATTCGCATACGTTCGACAAGACGGTGATTTGTCAGGATGCCGTAAAAAGAACTGCGAGCTTCTGTCTTGTTAATGGGGGCATGTCTTGCAAAATTTGGTGAGGTGACAATTTCTTATCCGGGAGGCTGTTCGATTGGAAAGCGTCCGATTGATTTTCACATTCACGCCTTTCAGAAAATGGGAGCAGAGATTGTGGAAGAGGAAGATAAGATGATTTGCCGGTGTATAACACCACTTCATGGTGCACATATTCAACTTCCATTTCCGAGTGTAGGAGCAACGGAAAATATTATTTTAGCGGCTTCTTTGGCAGAGGGAGAGACCATCATTGGAAATGCTGCACGTGAACCGGAAATTGTAGAACTGTGCCGCTTTTTAAAAGTGGCAGGAGCAAAGATTTTGGCGAGGGAACCAGACGAATCGAATTGTGGGACAGAAGAAACTCTGCGGTGTTCCGTGGACTGTATGCGGTGACCGGATTGTGTTTTTACCTTTGCCATGTTGGTGGCGGGCTGCGGCGGCAGTCTTACCTTAAGGTCTGAGGATTTGTTTGGCGAAAAGGAAAGAGAAATCTGGCATTGTCTGGGTGGCGAGGAGACAAGAGAAAAGCACTATGTCCGGTTAGAGAAAAAAAAGACCGGCAAAAGCTATTTCTTACGTTGCTACCGGACCATATCCTGCATTTCCTACGGATGACCAGTCATTGCTTCTTCCGGTTTTGGCAAAAGCAAACGGGGTAAGTACGATAGAGGAAAAAGTGTTTGAAAACCGTTTCCGTCTGATTGGGCAGCTTCATAAAATGGGGCTAACATTGATTTTGTAAGTAACCGAGCAAGAATTATTGGCGTGACAAAGCTTCACGGGGCAAATGTCGTAGCATGGGATTTGCGAAGCGGAGCGGGACTTGTGGTTGCGGCAGCAATGGCAGATGGAAAAACCCGGATTGAGCAGGAAAATCTGATTGAGCGCGGTTATGAAAATTTAGTTTCCGTGTCAGTGAGATTGGAATCCGGGCAAAAAATGTTTGTGAGAAAGGATGGCTTCAATGGAAGAACAAAGGAAAAGTCATAAAGGACTGTGGGTAATCGGAGCGGTTGTTGTGATACTCTTATTCTGTGCTTTTTTTCTTTCGTGTGAAAAAAGTATCGATTGAGGGAAATACCTATTACAGCAGCCGTGAAATGGAAGAAAAATTCAGTCAAATATATTTGAGAAAAATATTTTGACATTCTGGCTTATGCAGAAGTTATCGTTAACTCCGGATTTGCCATTTGTACGTGAATATGAAGTGAATTATCCGTCTACGAATGAGATTCATATTAAACTGTATGAGAAAAGCATTGTGGCAGGAATTGCGTATTCGAACCAGTATATTTACTTTGATAAAGATGGTATTGTACTGCAAAGCTCGGACAAAGCCGTAAAGGGAATTCCTTTGTTTGAGACGAAGAATCTGACGACTTTTACGTTATATTCAAAAGTGCAGATGGAAGATGATTCCCTTTTGAGCCAGATTTTAAATTTGGCAAATCTTTTAAGCACTATAACGTGAACTGGGATAAAGTTATATTTGACAGTAAGAACGAAGCTTATCTGTACGCCGATGAAATTCAGGTGTCTCTTGGTAAAAAAGAGAATTATGACGAAGAAATTTCTGCGCTGTCGAGCGTGCTTGCCAAGGTTGAGAAAAACGGACAGACCGGCGAAATTGATTTGAGAAATTATAAAGTTGGCGGTGATGTCATTTTAAAACACCAAAAAAAAAAATGAATAAGTTGCTATTTTTGTAAATTTGTACTTGATTATTCATGCAAAAAACGTATTATATAATTATATGTGACTGTGCATAATGATTTCTATTGAATATAGAAGGAGGAACTGTTGTGTTAGAGATTATGACGAGTGAGGCAGAGAATGAAACAGCGAATCTACTTGTGATTGGTGTTGGTGGAGCTGGGAATAATGCCGTGAATCGAATGATAGATGAGGGCATCAAAGGTGTCGAGTTTGTATGTATTAACACGGACAAGCAGGTTTTGAAACGCTGCAAGGCACCGATTTGTATGCAGATTGGGGAAAAACTGACAAAGGGACTCGGTGCCGGAGCAAAGCCTGAAATCGGTGAGAAGGCTGCAGAAGAGAGCCGTGATGAATTAGCTGAGATTGTAAAAGATGCCGATATGGTATTTGTTACATGTGGAATGGGTGGCGGAACCGGTACGGGTGCAGCACCTGTTGTTGCTAAAATTGCAAAAGATATGGGTAAATTGACGGTAGGTATCGTCACAAAGCCATTTAATTTTGAAGGTAAAATACGTATGAAAAATGCACTCGGTGGAATTGAGAAACTCAAAGAGTGCGTGGATACACTGATTGTAATTCAAACGATAAACTGCTTGCAATCTGCGACCGCAGAACGACGATGCCAGAGGCATTGAAAAAAGCAGATGAAGTATTACAGCAGGGTGTTCAGGGTATTACCGATTTGATTAACACACCGGCACTGATTAATCTTGACTTTGCTGATGTTGTAACAGTAATGAAAGATAAAGGAATTGCACATATTGGTATCGGTGAAGGTAAAGGCGATGAGAAGTGCATCGATGCTGTGAAACAGGCAATCACCAGTCCGCTTCTGGAGACATCCATTGACGGCGCAACACATGTTATTATCAATGTGTCCGGTGAGGTTAGTCTGATTGAAGCCAATGAGGCTGCTACTTATGTTCAGGAACTGGCAGGAGAAGATGCAACAATTATTTTCGGTGCCATGTACGATGAGACAAGTTCGGATTCTGTTATGATTACAGTAATTGCAACCGGACTTGATCAGGAATCAAAACCTGCTTCCGCTTTCAGTTCCAATTTTGGTGCATCCGCTACACCAAGTTTTTTGAAAAATCGTCAAACGACTCCGCAGAAAAGTGGTTTGAGTTTTTTAGATGGATTTAACAGTCAGGCAAAGAAAAGCCCGGTTTCGGAGTTTCCCCGACAAGAGCCACAGAACGTCAGGCGGTAAAAAGAAGAGATGCCGGTAGTGAGCCGTGGAATTGCAAATCAATGTCAAATGACAAACAGGGAATGGATGATATTAAGATTCCTACATTCCTTACCAATAAGAAACAGGAGGACTAAAAAAATGTCAACATTGAAGATGATTGCGACAGTAGCATATATCATTATTTGTATTGCACTCGTAATTGTAGTATTAATGCAGGAAGGTAAAACATCAGGTCTTGGCGCTTTGAGCGGTGCTGCAGACAGTTATTGGTCAAAAACAAGGGTCGTTCCCAGGAGGGAATGCTTGTTAAAATCACCAGAGTACTTGCCATATTATTTGTTGTATTATCGGTAGTTCTTTGTACTTCATGGTTAGACTAAAAAAGATTTGTTTGTGAATCAGGCATACGATAACAAAGTAAGACACTTCCTCACAGCAGTTTGAGGAGGTGTTTTGTTTTATCTTTGGAAATAGAGATATGAGGAGAAATAAAATGCAGGAAGAAAGAATGCACGAGCAGGAACACATGATTTTATCTTTTGTGGAAGATGAACATTACCGTCCGATGAAAATAAAAAGAAATGGCAGCACTTATGAATGTTCCGAAGAAACAGAGAGGAGAATTTCATGAGGTTCTTGACCGCCTTATTGCAAAAAGGGAAAATTGCGATAAACCGCAGGGGGCTTGTCGGACTACCGGAGGAAAATATTGTTGTTGGAGAATTTATGGCAACCCAGAAAGGATTTGGTTTTGTAAGAGTGGAAGGACATAAAGAGGATATTTTTATTCCGGAACCTTATTGCAACCATGCCTTTCATGGTGATTTAGTAAAAGTTCTTTTTGAAAAAGAGTGCCGGGATGTCGGGAAGACGGCCGGAAGGTGAAGTAATTCAAATTGTGAAACGTGCCATTCATACAGTTGTTGGAACGTTTCAGAGAAAAGGAAAATCACATTTGTCCTGCCGGATAATTTGAAATGGAATCAGGATATTTATATTCCAAAGGGAGCAACTTTAGAGGCGGAAAATGGACATAAAGTAGTTGTGGAAATTACGGATTACGGAGATGACAAAAAAGTCCGGAAGGTTATGTGACACAGATATGAGGTCGTCCAAGCGATCCGGGTGTAGATATTATGTCGATTGTGAAAGGGTTTGGTCTGCCGGATTCATTTTCGGATGAAGTGATGGCACAGGTGGCAAAAATTCCACTTGTTGTGGAGTTGTCTGAGATTGGTGGACGTGTGGATTTAAGAAATCAGGACACTGTCACCATTGACGGGGAGGACGCCAAAGATTTGGATGATGCGATTACACTAAATAAGACAGCAGAGGGCGAGTATGAACTTGGTGTTCACATTGCGGATGTATCCCATTATGTTACGGAACATTCGCCGCTTGATAAAGAAGCACTCAATCGTGGGACAAGTGTTTATTTAGTCGACCGCGTAATACCAATGCTTCCGTTTGCACTTAGCAACGGAATCTGCCTCGTTAAATGCGGGTGTTGATCGTCTGGCGTTAAGCTGTATGATGACAATTGATAAAAAGGGACAGGTGAAATCCCATCGTATTGCAGAGACGGTGATTCGTGTGAATGAGCGGATGAGTTATACGGATGTGAATGACATCGTTACCAATCATAAAAAGAAACCTGCGAGCGGTACGAGAAACTTGTGTCGATGTTTGAGGCAATGAAAGAACTGGCTTTGATTCTTCGCAAAAAAGAGAATAAAGAAAGGTTCCATTGACTTTGACTTTCCGGAGTGTAAAATAAAATTAGATGACAAAGGGCATCCGATTGCTATTGAGCCATACGATAGAAATATTGCAACCAAAATAATTGAAGAATTTATGCTGGCGGCAAATCAGGTTGTGGCAGAAGAATATTTCTGGATGGACATTCCGTTTTTATATCGTACACATGAATATCCGGATGCGGAGAAGATTCAGGATTTAGCACGCATGACGGCTGGCTTTGGACATCATATCAAACTGAGCCAGAGAGAGATTCATCCGCGGGAAATTCAAAAATTAATTGAGGAAATCGAAGGAACAAAGGAAGAGGCTTTTTTTGAGCCGTCTGACTTTGCGTGCGATGAAGCGGGCACAATATACAACGGTAAACACCGGACATTTTGGTCTGGCGACTCAGTATTACTGTCACTTTACTTCACCAATCCGCCGTTATCCGGATTTGCAGATTCATCGAATTATTAAAGAGAATCTGCGGTATGGACATTCCCCAAAGAGAATTGCCCATTATGAATCCATTTTGCCGGGAGTTGCAAAGCGATGCAGCGACCGTGCGTCTTGCTGATGAGGCAGAGCGTGAAGTGGATAAAATGAAAAAGGTAGAATATATGCAGGCTCATATCGGAGAAATGTATGAGGGAATTATCAGTGGTGTCACATCGTGGGGAATTTATGTAGAACTTGACAACACAGTCGAAGGAATGATTCGCCTTGCGGATATGGATGATGACCAGTATGAATATCAGGAGGAAAAGTACCGCGTGATTGGGCATTATTCCGGAAAAGAATATAGTATGGGGCAAACCGTAAAGATTCGTGTGATTGGAGCGGACCGGCTGACCAGAACGATTGATTTTGCGATTGCCGATAACTCGCCAAAAGACAGTGAATAAAGGAGAAAAAAAGCATGGGAAAAGAAACACGCAAATTAATTGCAAATAATAAAAAAGCATGGCATGATTATTTTATAGAAGAAAAGTATGAAGCAGGTATAGAACTTGTTGGCACGGAGGTGAAATCCGTCAGACAGGGGCATTGCAGCATTAAGGAGGCATTTATCCGGATTGACAAAAATAATGAAGTGCAGATTTACGGTATGCATATTAATCCGTACGAAAAAGGAAATATCTTTAATAAAGATCCGCTGCGTGTAAGAAAACTTTGCTTCACAAATATGAGATTCGCAAACTGATTGGAAAGATGAATCAAAAAGGTTATACGTTAGTTCCGCTCAGTGTATATTTTAAGGGAAGTTTGATAAAAGTCGAGATTGCTTTGGCAAAAGGTAAAAAATTATATGACAAACGTCAGGATATTGCTAAAAAGACCAGCGCCGGGCGGCAGAACGGGAGTTTAAAGTGAAAAATTTATAAAAAAATGTTGACATCAAAAAAAAATGAGAGTATATTAGTAGCAGATGGAAAACCGTTGACCGAGAATAGTAGGTGTCTATGTCGTTTTCAGAGAGTTGCCGGCAGGTGCGAGGCAATAGCCAGTGGACAGTGAATGGACTCGGGAGGGCAGCTTGAAATCAAATCTGAGAGTATACGCTGACGGAAACCTGGACCGTTATCTACAGGAATGCATGATGGTGCATGATTGAGTGGATTACTTTGTAATCAATGTGGGTGGTACCGCAGGAGAATTTACAGCTCTTGTCCCTATATCCGAAGAAGGATAGGGATAAGAGCTTTTTATTTCCTAAGATTACTGATTATACTTCTGATTCAATCACACCGTTCCAAAAAGCGATAAATGCTTTAGAATGGAGGTAAGTATGACAACAAAAACGTTAGAAGAAGTGAAAGAACTGGCAAAAAGGGTATGATTTAGTACCGATTCAGGAAGAAATTTTTGCCGATTTGGTTACGCCGATTCAGTTGTTAAGAAAAATTGCGGCAGGAAAAAAGAATTATTATCTGTTAGAGAGTGTTGAGGGATGAGAGAAATGGGGACGGTATTCGTTCCTCGGATATGACCCTGTTATGCGGGTTTCCTGCAGGGAAAATACAGTAACGATAAAACAAAGACAGGAGACAAAAACGGTTGAGACAGACGATTGTTTCCGGATATTAAGAGATATCTTAGCAGAGCATAAAGCTCCTAAGATTGAAGGAATGCCACCATTTGCCGGTGGGTTTGTCGGATATTTTGCCTATGCGATGATTGCTCAGGCGGAAAAGAAACTCTCGGTTAAGAGGGGTGAATTTGAGGATTACGATTTGATGATGTTTGATAAGGTGATTGCCTATGACCATTTGAAACAAAAAAATTGTCCTCATTGTAAATGTCCGGGCGGATGGTGATATTGCCGCCAACTATGCAAAGGCAAAAGCGGATATCAAAGGAATGATTGCTTTGATTCGCGATGAGTCGAGGATTCCGGAAGAGCCAATTTATGACAAAGTGAAATTTGAGTGCAATGTCACAGAAGATGAATATACGAAGATTGTTGAAAAGACAAAAGAATATATTTACGATGGTGATATTTTTCAGGCAGTTTTATCAAGACGCTTTTCCAGTGATTATGAGGGAAGTCTGATTCATCCATACCGTGTGCTACGGACAACGAATCCGTCACCATACATGGTATATATGAATTTGGAAGATGTAGAAATCATGAGTACCTCACCGGAAACTTTGGTTCGTTTAGAGAATGGGCGTTTAATCACATTCCCGGTTGCCGGTTCAAGACCGCGAGGAAATGATGAAAAAGAAGATGAAGCACTTGTCGAAGATTTGTTATCCGATGAAAAAGAATTGTCGGAGCACAACATGTTAGTGGATTTGGGAAGAAATGATTTGGGAAGAATCTCCGAGTTTGGTTCGATAGAAGTGACCAAATACAAAATGATTCACAAGTATTCCAAAATCATGCACATCTGCTCGCAGGTGGAAGGCAATATCCGCAAAGATAAGGATGCGCTGGATGCCATCGCTTCCGTATTGCCGGCGGGAACTTTATCGGGAGCACCGAAAATCCGCGCCTGTGAAATTATTGATGAACTGGAAAAAAGAACCGCGCGGCATTTACGGTGGAGCGCTTGGATATATTGATTTCAGTGGAAACTTAGACACCTGCATTGCCATCCGTATGGCAGTGAAAAGAATGGTAAAGTTTATGTTCAGGCAGGCGGCGGTATCGTGGCAGACAGCAAACCACGGATGGAATACGAAGAGTCAGCCAACAAAGCAAAGGCTGTGATGCTTGCGATTGAAAATGCAAAGGAGGCGCTGAAACCATGATACTTCTAATTGATAATTACGATAGCTTTTCGTATAATCTGGTGCAGTTTTTGGAACAGTTGAGCCGGATATCAAAGTGGTTCGCAACGATGAATGCACCATTGATGAAATTCGGGCGATGAAGCCAACGCACATTATTTTGTCACCGGGTCCCGGATATCCGAAAGATGCCGGTATCTGTGAGAAAGTAATCGGGCAGTTAAAAGGTGAATTTCAATTCTTGGTGTGTGTCTTGGACACCAGGCAATTTGTGAAGTGTTTGGCGCTAAAATCTGTCATGCGAAACAGTTAATGCATGGAAAACAAAGTGTGGTAACGATTGATAACGAAAACCCTATTTTTATGGGATTGGACAAACAGATTCCAGTGGCAAGATATCATTCACTGATTGCTGACCTTGCTTCCATGCCGGATGAGTTACAGGTGATTGCCAAAGACGAAAATGATGAAGTCATGGCAGTCTGCCATAAAAAATATCCGGTATACGGACTTCAGTTCCATCCGAATCAATTCTTACCCCGCAGGGGATGACACTGGTAAATAATTTTTTGAAAATACATTAGACTGGAGTGACTGTTATGATTAAAGAAGCATTACACAAAGTAATTAACAATGAGGATTTAACTTACGAGGAAGCACTTGAGACGATGAAAGAAATTATGACCGGAGAGGCTTCTCAGATTCAGATGGCAGCGTTTTTGACGGCACTTCGTATGAAAGGTGAAACCATTACGGAAATAACGGCATGTGCCAAAGGAATGAGAGCTGTTGGAACTCATTTGCAGCCAAAGAAAGAAGTACTTGAAATTGTTGGAACCGGTGGTGACGAAGTCGGAACCTTTAATATTTCCACAACATCAGCCTTTGTTATCGCAGCAGCGGGAATCCCGGTAGCAAAACACGGAAACCGTAGTGTTTCCAGTAAAAGCGGTGCCGCAGATATTCTTGAAAAATTAGGAGTGAATTTAATGCTTGAGACAGACCGGGCAGAAGAAGTGCTCGAAGAGACGGATATGGCATTTTGTTCGCACAGAAATATCATTCGGCAATGAAAAATGTCGGACCGGTTCGTAAAGAAATGGGAGAGAGAACGATTTTTAATATTCTTGGACCACTTACGAATCCGGCAAATGCTTCCCGTCAGCTTCTTGGTGTCTATGATAAAGAACTGGTGGAAAACTGGCAGAAGTTTTAGCAAATCTTGGTGTCACAAGAGGAATGTCGGTATGCGGCGGCGATGGACTTGATGAGATTACGGTAACGGGTCCTACATACTGCTGTGAGATTAAGGATGGAGAACTGACTTCATATGAGATTATACCGGAGCAGTTTGGACTTTCTACGTACCCATTGGCTGAGTTAGTTGGCGGCACACCGGAAGAAAATGCACAGATTACGAAGGATATTCTTTCCGGAACATTAAAAGGCGCAAAACGTGACGTTGTTCTTATGAATGCCGGTATCGGTATTTATCTTGGCTCTGAAAATTTGACGATGGAAGAGGGAATTAAAAAGGCAGAAGAGCTCATTAACAGCGGCAAGGCATATGAGAAGATGGAAGACTTTGTAAAAGCAAAACAGCAATAAAGGAGGACGACATGATACTGGATGAAATTGCAGAAAAGCAAGAGTGCGTGTAGCAGAATCAAAAAGAGGATTTCTCCGGATGTGATGGCAGAAAAAGCGAAACAAAAAAGCAAAAAGCGACAGAGCCGTTTCGCTTTGAAAAGCACTGGCAAGGGATGGCGTTTCTTTTATCTGCGAAGTGAAAAAGGCGTCACCGTCCAAAGGTGTAATTGCCGAGGATTTTGATTATCTGGCAATAGCCAAAGACTACGAAAAAGCAGGTGCCGATGCAATTTCTGTTTTGACGGAGCCCGATTACTTTTTAGGCAGTATTGATTATCTGGCAGAAATTGCGGAGCACGTACAGACGCCGCTTCTTCGTAAAGATTTTGTCGTGGATGAATACATGATTGATGAGGCAAAGGCGGCAGGAGCCAGTGCTGTATTACTCATTTGTGCTCTGTTAGATGAAGAGACACTGACCCGTTACCACAAGCACTGTGATGAACTGGGATTGTCTGCATTGGTGGAAGCACATGATGAAGAAGAAATTCAGATGGCAGTCCGGGCAGGAGCGAGAATTATTGGTGTAAATAACCGGAACTTAAAAGATTTCACGGTGGATATTCATAACGGAATCCGACTTCGCGAAAAGGTGCCAAAAGAAATCCTTTTTGTGGCAGAAAGCGGTATTAAGACAAGAGAAAATATTGTCGAACTGGAAAAGGGATGTGTCAATGCGGTATTGATTGGTGAGACCTTTATGCGAAGCGAAAACAAAGAACAAATGTTACAACAATTAAAAAGGAGAATAGAGATTATGGCAAAAAGGAAGATTTGGCATTCACGGTGGACAGTATATACCGGAAACCTTAATGAATGCAGTCATTGAATTGGAAGAAGCATACGAACATTATAAGAAAGATCCGGAATTTATTAAGGAGTTAGATACACTGCTTCATGAATATGTAGGAAGACCGTCAGGGCTTTACTATGCGGCACATATGACCGAGGATTTGGGCGGTGCGAAAATTTATTTAAAGCGTGAGGACTTAAACCATACCGGTTCCCACAAATTGAATAATGCACTGGGTCAGGCCTTTGTTAGCAAAAAAAAAAGATGGAAAGACCCGTCTGATTGCGGAAACCGGTGCCGGCCAGCATGGTGTGGCAACAGCGACTGTAGCAGCACTTCTTGGAATGGAATGTGAAGTTTTCATGGGAAAAGTGGATCAGGCAGGCTTTGAATGTATACCGCATGGAATTATTAGGGGCGAAAGTACATGCTGTGACAAGCGGCACACAGACATTAAAAGATGCCGTCAACGAAACACTCAGAGAGTGGACAAAACGCATTGAGGATACCCACTATGTAATTGGGTCCGTTATGGGACCGCATCCATTTCCGATGATGGTGCGTGACTTCCAGAGTGTGATTGGACGAGAGATTAAACAGCAGTTAATGGAAAAAGAGGGACGACTTCCGGATGCCGTGCTTGCCTGTGTAGGTGGCGGAAGTAATGCGATGGGTGCATTTTATGAATTCATTCCGGATGAAAGTGTCCGCCTGATTGGATGTGAGGCTGCGGGACGAGGAATCCATACCGCGGAAACAGCAGCGACAATTGCAACCGGAACAATGGGTGTTTTCCACGGCATGAAATCCTATTTCTGTCAGGATGAATACGGACAGATTGCACCGGTTTACTCGATTTCTGCCGGACTTGATTATCCGGGAATCGGACCGGAACACGCTCATTTGTATGACACAAAAGAGCAGAATATGTACCGATTACCGATGATGAGGCAGTGGAAGCATTTGAGTATTTATCCCGGATTGAAGGAATTATTCCTGCGATTGAGAGTTCTCATGCCTTGGCTTATGCAAGAAAATTAGCACCGCAGATGGATAAGGATAAAATAATTGTAGTTAATATCTCCGGACGAGGAGACAAAGATGTGGCAGCGATTGCCAGATACAGGGGGATTGAAATCGATGAATAAGATAGAAGACGCATTCAAAAATAAAAAGCATTTATACCGTTTGTTACGGCAGGGGATCCATCCCTTGATGTTACCCGTGAATTGATTTTGGCGATGCAGGAGGCTGGTGCTGACAATTGAAATCGGAATTCCGTTTTCAGATCCGGTAGCAGAGGGACCGGTCATTCAGGAAGCAGATGACCGCGCTTTATCCGCCGGGGTAACAACGGATAAAATTTTTGATATGGTGGATGATATCGCAGACAAAATCCATGTGCCTATTGTTTTTATGACTTATATTAACCCGATTTATGTATACGGTGTGGAGAAATTTGCAAAACGAGCGAAAGCATGCGGTGCTGCCGGCGTTATTGTACCGGATGTGCCGTTTGAAGAAAAGAAGAAATCCGTGGCAGTTTTGAAGCAGAAGGACTGGTGGTTATCTCAATGGTGGCACCGACTTCAGCAGATCGTGTGCGGATGATTGCAAAAGAGGCAAAAGGCTTTTTATACTGTGTTTCCTCACTTGGTGTAACTGGTGTCCGCACGGAAATCGGAACAGCAATTGGAGATTTAATTCAAACAGTGAAAGAAGAGTGTTCTATTCCCTGTGCAATTGGTTTTGGAATTTCGACACCGGAACAGGCAGAAGCAATGGCAAAGATATCGGATGGAGCAATTGTCGGCAGTGCGATTGTAAAAATTGTAGCAAAATACGGTAAAGACTGCGTTCCTTATGTGAAAGAATATGTGCAGTCTATGAAACAAGCGGTAGAGAAAGCTTAAAAAGACACAATAAGGACACTAAAAATCACTTTTCATACTTCCCATCTTGTGCTATACTGATAAAAGATTATCGTTATCTAAGGAGGAAAGAAAATTGAAGAAGAAATATATCGTAGCAATTTTACTTGGTCTTATGACCTGTATGCTGACCGGATGCTCGACTGACAGTATCCCAAGTTTCCATGCGATGTTATTTGGTGAAGAGGAATATGTATCTCTTGGGTATGACCCGTCGGATTATGTAACTCTTGGCAAATACAAAAACATCGAAGTTGAGAAGAGCGTTTCCGATAGTGATGTTCAGTCCGCATTGGATTCTATGATTGCCGCCGGCGATGAAAAAAGTGAAAAGTTCGGATACGGTAGTGAAGAAGAATCAGCTGATTAACTTTGATTATGAGGGAAAAGTGAATGGCAAAGCCTTTGACGGCGGAACTGCTGAGTCACAGTTTTTACGTGTTGGTTCCGGTAAAATGATTGACGGCTTTGAAGATGCTTTAGTTGGTATGAAAGTTGGCGAGAAAAAAGATGCCAAAGTAACCTTCGAAAGATTACCGTGAGACATCACTGGCAGGAAAAGAAGCCGTATTTACACTGAAAGTAAATTACATTTACAAAGAAGCAACGGATGCTTTAGTTGCCAAACTGGATTCGGCGTATAATACGAAAACCGTGAAAGCTTTTAAAGAGGCAGCAAAGAAAGAATTAGAGAGCCAGAACGAGCAGCAGATGCTTTCAACGGCGATGAGTAAGATTACGAGCGAAGCAAAGATTAGTAAAGTGCCGGATGAACTCATTAAAAGATTAAGGCAATTCAGTCAAAATCTTTGGAGAGTCAGGCAACACAGTCAGGAACGGATGTGAGCACACTTCTTGGCATGTATGGTATGACTGAGGACAGCTATTATGAAAGCATTGCTAAAGAAAGACTTTTGGCTGAAGCGGTAGCACAGGCAGAAGGCTATCGTGTGACAAAGCAGGATTTTGAAGATAAAATTGCAGAAATCTGCAAGAGCAATAATATCACAGAAGCCGATTACCGCAAAGAATTTCAAATCGGCAACAAGCGATAATGCTTCTTTGGAAGACTACATTGTTTACATGATGAAATACGAATATTTTTCTGATTTAGTACAAAAAACTTTGGTGAAAAAATAAAACCTTAGAATAACTAAGATTCCCTTTGCATATAGTTTAGCAGAAGGCAGATACGAGTGTGTCTCCAGCAATGCAAGGGGGATTTTTTTATGGACAAATACAATGTCTACCAGGATATGAGCCGGCGTACAGGAGGCGAAATCTATCTGGGAATAGTCGGACCGGTGCGTACCGGCAAATCGACTTTTATCAAACGTTTTATGGAGCTTGTTGTGATTCCGGAAATGACGGATGACAACGAAAAGGTCAGAACAATTGATGAGCTGCCACAGTCGGCAGACGGAAAAACGATTATGACAACAGAACCGAAATTTATTCAAAAAAAAAGAGGCGGCAGTGATTCATTTTTCAATCAGGAAACCGGGAAAATAAGACTGATTGACTGTGTGGGATATTTGGTTCGGAAGCCGTTGGTGCCATTGAGGAAGAAAAAGAGCGCATGGTAAAAACACCGTGGTCGGAAGAAGAAATTCCTTTTTTCAAAGGCGGCAGAAATTGGCACGAGTAAAGTAATCAGGGAACATTCCAATCTGGGATTGATTATTACAACAGATGGTTCTTTTGGTGATATTCCTGCAGTAAACTTTGAAGAGGCACTGCAGAAAACGGTGATGGAGTGTGAAAAAGCAGGAAAGCCTTTTTGATTCTTGTAAACACAAGCCGTCCGGATTCGCAGGAAACTATACAGTTTACAAAACGGCTGGAAGCACAGTATGGGAAAACCGTGATGGCGGTAAATTGTAAGACAATGGACAGAGAGGATGTGTTTCGTATCATGGAGCAGCTGTTGGCGGATTTTCCGATTACAAGGCTCAATTTCCTGCTTCCTAAGTGGGTTGAATTTTGCAGCCGGATAACTGGCTGAAACAGGATTTGATTGAAAAGTGCAGAAATGTCATACAGAAGGTGCATACCATGAAGGATATTCAGGACGATTCCATTCAGATGCAGGCACCTTATATCAAAGACGTGTACATCCGCGATAAACAATTGGAAAATGGTGTTGTCAATCTATCGGTGGATTTTGAAGACCGTTATTATTATGAAATTTTGAGTGAAATGGTGGGAACCAATATAGAGGGAGAATACGATTTGATTTCGCTGTTGAAGGAACTATCAGGCATGAGAAACAATTATGAATCTCTTGCGGTTGCCTGCAATCAGGTAAGGGAAAAGGATATGGCATTGTACCGCCGGAGAGAAGGAAATCCAGATTGCTGACCCGGAACTGATTCGTCATGGCAATAAATATGGTGTAAAAATCAAAGCAAGCTGCCCGTCCATGCACATCATTCAGGCAAACATTGAGACGGAGATTGCACCGATTGTCGGCAGCGAAGAACAGGCGAAGGATTTGATTGATTACATCAGTCAGAATGCAAAAGAAAATCCGGATGGCATTTTTGATACCAATATTTTCGGAAAAACAATCCGCCAGTTAGTGGATGAAGGAATCCATTCCAAAGTAAACCGCTTGACAGAAGAAAGTCAGGTGAAGTTGCAGGATACCATACAAAAAGTGGTAAACGATTCAAACGGCGGATTAGTCTGCATTATCATATGATAAATTGACAAAGAGCATAAAATCATGGTATTCTTATAAAAAGAATGATTTGAGGTTCGATGGAAGAATTACATGGGAAGAAGGGTGTACATGAAACGACAGATTGATGCGGAAATTCAGAAGAAGAATTATGAGAAGGAGTTATTGTTGTGCAAAAAAAGCAGGCGGTGATATTGAAAGATATCGCCGTCTTTCTTTAATGCCCTGCAGTTAGAGCAGATTCGTAAGGGATTGGAGAGTAAAGTTGATGTTGAACTATTTATGGATCCGGCAAAAAACTGGCTTGAGATGGAACTAATCCGTACGTCCTTAGAGGCTGGAATTGACATTGAAAAATATATCGAGCAGGGATTTAGCTGGCTTCAGTGTCAGGAAATTGTAAAAGGTGTGGAGGAAAAACTGGATGTAAAAAATATTTGAATGTGCATTTTCTGGCACCACAGATGAAAAGAAATCCGTAAGGGATTAGAGCGGGGCATTGTGGTAGATAGTTACTGTGATACCCGTTATGACTGGTACCAGATGCGGGAAATCCGCAAGGGATTAGAAAGTAAAATGGATATTTCCTGTTATGCGGACCCATCCTACAAATATACGACGATGCGTGCAGTGCGTAAAGGCATGGAAGAGAGCGAATTTTACTGGCACCTTTTGCTAAACAGGGATATGCCGGGAAAACTTTTGTTTGAAATTGGACGTGGTATCCGGATGAACCATGACATTACCCCATATTTGAAAGATGGTTATGATGAGGAACAGTTAAAAGAAATTAATGATGCGTTTGAAGCGGGAGTGAATCTGCTTCCATACATACGAAAAAAAGTTTTCATGGGGTTCAGCTTCATGAAATTATTCTTGGTTTACAGAAGAATCTGAATGTGGCAGTGTATGCAGACCCGGAGTTAATTGGTTTCAGATGCGGGAAATCCGGTACGGTTTAGAGCAGGGGCTTGATGTAAAAGTCTATGCAAAACCGTGTTTTTCACAAAAACAGATGGAAATTCTTCGCAAAGGATTACTAGAAGGAATTGATGTTACCGAATTTGCCAAAGAATATTTTGAGCCGGAGCAGATGCTTGAGAAAATTGAAAAAAAACGTCAGAGTGAACTTCTATTAGATGATGAAGTGGGTAAATTCTAAGTGAAACAAAAGCAGAAGTAGTAGAACAAGAGGAGGAAGTACCGGAGAAACAGACAGATGATTATTTGCTGGAATCCTGTGTGTTTGTATCAGAAGATAAGATGCAGGCAAGTATTAATTTTTCGCTTGCAAGTGAAGTATTGAAAGAAGAACTTTCGAAAATGGATGTGGGAGATGTTTTAAAACTTCTCAAACACAAGGATGTCAAGCTGGGAATTTTGCGAGAGTCAATTATTGCGATGCTAAGAGAAAAACAGTTTGATAAAGAAGTTGTTGTAGCCAAAGGAAAAGAGCCGGTTGATGGTGAGGATGCACATTTTTCCTATTATTTTAAAAAGAAGTGAATCCGAAACCGAAAGTGCTTGCGGATGGAACTGTGGATTACAAAAATATGGAATTATTTGAATTTATTAAAAGATACATTGGTTGCGGAATATTTTCCGGCGACGGCGGGGACTTTTGGTTATGATGTAACAGGACAGATGATTAGTCCAAAACGTGGGAAAGAGCTTCCGGCACTTCGTGTGATTGGCGTGCGCGTATCGGAAGATAAAAAAATATTATGCGGATATTGATGGAATTATTGAGTGGCACGAGGGTGAAAATAAGTTAGAAATACGAAATTTATATACGGTTCCCGGTAATGTCGATGCCGCAATCGGAAACATTCGTTTTAATGGTGATGTAAATATCATGGGGAATGTGACGTCCGGATTTTCTGTGCAGGCGGCTGGAAACATAGTAATTGACGGACACTGTGAAACAAGCCAGATTGAAGCCGGTGGCGATGTAATTATCCGAAAGGGCTGTCAGGGAAAGGGGCTTGGAAAGATTATCGCAGGAAAAAAATTATTGTGGGTAAGTTTTTTGAGTCGGCAGTTCTGACGGCGGGAAAAGATGTGCAAAGCAACATATTTGCTGAACTGCCAATTAAAAGCAAACGGAAAACTTCTGGTGGAAGGAAGAAAAAGGTGTGATTATTGGCGGCAAAACCTGTGCAAAATTAGGTGTTTCATGTAATGGAATTGGAAATATAGCAGAAATTGCAACCGTTGTCAGTGTGTGGGAATTGACAAAGAAGATATGACGGCTTATCAGGAACTACAGAAAAAGATTGAGCAGACACAGGCGGAATTGCAGACGTGTGAAAATGGATTGAATAAATTAATGGCGAATCCGGTGCATGATGAAAAAGTTTCGATGATGATACAGCGGCTGACACGAGCAGTATATACGTTAAAGAGCAGCCGTAAGGAGCTTTTTTCAGAACGGAATGCCCAGATGGAACAGATGACAAAGCAAAAAGAGGCAAGGATTCAGGTGTCCGGGCGGGCTTATCCGGGCACGTTACTGTTTTGAATGAGGATCCATTTGCAATTAAGGAAATATACAACAATGTGGAATTTGTAAAACATGATAACCGCATTGATACATTGGCTCATTAGGGGTGAAGATATGATACAGGGAAAAGATATGTTGTTTAGTTATGTGATTTCTGTTATCGAAAACAGAGATTTTTATGCAGAGTATCATTGTGAAAAAGTGCAGCGTTTTAGGAGGATTTTGCTTGAAAAAGTGATTCGGTTCTGTCGGATTATAAAATATCGGAAGAGGATGTGGATACAATCTGCTTTGCGGCAATGTTGCATGATGTCGGAAAAACTGTTATTCCGGATCGGATTTTACATAAGGCAGGAAGACTTGATTTTAATGAATTGGAAATTATGAAAAATCACACGAGAAAGGGCAGACAGATTTTTGAGCGTCTGATGAAACTTACAAGAGAAGACAGTGCGGATTATGCACTGTATAAATGTTGTGCAGAGGTTTGTATGTATCATCACGAGCGCTATGATGGTGATGGCTATCCGCTGGGATTAAAGGGAGACGAAATTCCGATTGCAGCTCAGATTGTGGGGGTGGCAGATGCCTATGATGCACTTATCAGTGAGAGAATTTACAAGCCGGCATACAAACCGGAAGAAGCATTTGAAATGATTATTGAAGGTGATTGCGGTGTGTTTAATCCGCGTCTGATTGATTTGTTTTCCATGATGCGTATGGAGTTGGAAGAAGTACATGAGGAAATAATGCGAAAGAAAGGTTGACAGATTACATAGATGTTGCTATAATTCTTAACAAATGTAACAATTTTGTAACAATTACAATTTGTAAAGAAGAAGGTAATAAGATGAAAAAAATTTGGGAAGAAACTTTTTGCACTTGCATTGGTGAGTGGTTTGATTGTAGGCAGTGTATGTTCCGTGCAGGCTGCCATGGTAGGTTCAGAAGAGCAGGTAGAGGGTGCTAACGTATTGCTAGAGCAGTATTGCAGCAATGTGGCAAATGGTACTGTAGATGCAAAGACATCTGAAGTATTGGTAGCATCGGGGCCAAATGCGACAGCTGTACCGACTGCAGCACCAGCATCAGAGCAGACAGCGGATACAGCAAAGAAAAACGGACAAGGATACACATGTAGAACTGAATTTAAATTATTCAAGACTAGGTGTTGCCAATAAAGTGGATACCTATTTGAATGTTAGAAAGAAGCCATCGGAAAGTGGCAAAGTAGTAGGCAAGATGACAAAGAATGCCGGATGTCATGTATACCACATCAAAAAGGCTGGGCTAAGATTGTTTCCGGTAAGGTAAAAGGCTATGTAAAAGGCGTCTTATCTGACAACGGATGAGAAAGCAGAAAACTGGCGACGAAAGTAGGCCGTGAGTGTGTAGAAATCCAGACAGATTCACTCCGTGTACGTGCTCTTCCATCGACATCTGCTCCGATTTATTCCGTTGTATCGGAAGGCGAGGAGTTCACCATGAAAAGAGGGGGAACTAACTTTAGATTATGTGAAAAAAGATTGTGAAAAAACAGAAAATATCCAAAGATGCAATTAAGAGAGCCGGCGGATATGAGGCAATGCAGGAACAGTTGAAAGACTTTATCTGCATTTATGTGGATGATGATTATGCATTTGTTGCAAAAGATTTTGTGAACGAGCAGTATACGCTGAAACGTGCGACAAAGGTAAAGCACTGTGAAAGCATCTTCATCAAGCGGTGTATCGTCAAGTCAGGCATCGATTGTGGAATATGCAAAACAGTTCTTAGGTAACCGTTATGTTTGGGGAGGCGCAAGTCTTACAAACGGAACAGACTGTTCCGGATTACAATGAGTCTGTATGCGAAGTATGGACATTCCCTGCCGCATAACGCTGCAGCACAGGCTGGCTGCACAAGAAAAGTTTCGTCACCAAAACCGGGCGATTTGTTCTTCTACAGCAACGGAAGCCGTATTAACCACGTTGCGATGTATATTGGCGGCGGTATGGTAATTCATGCCAGCAACCCTCGTGATGGTATTAAGATTAGTAATGCTTATTATCGTCATCCGGCTAAAATCGGACGAGTTATGAATTAGTTTTATAAAACAGTAAATGTTAAAAGCACAAAGCAAAGGCGTTCGCGCAGTTGTTTTGTGCTTTTTGTATAAAAGCAGATATTTTTGACGATACTGTCCCTAAGAGCAACGACTGATTGAAAAGAATGGATGGTGGACAACATGAATCGAAAATATATTGTGATATGCAGTTTTTTTGTAGCGTTTTTGTATTGTCGTTATTGTGTTACGGAAGTTTTGAGTATGCAAAAAGCAGGAACAGAAAAAACTGGCGCATCAAAATGCAGCTCAGACAAGCACCAAGCAGGAGCAGCGGGTTACAAGCGAGACAAAATTAGTGATTGAAAAGTGGGAAGAAGAATCTGAAGAACTGGTAAAAGAAGAAAGAGACATGCCACCGGAGTATGCCGGTCTTACAAAGGGAAGAACTGGGAAAAGCAGCTGACTATAGAAATTAAAGATAAGTCATGGGAGGAAGAAAAAAGAAGGTCTTGTAAAAATTACACTGGAGTCATTTTCGGAGGATAAAATTGTTATTCGCAAGGTATATAACAAATCGAGTGAGCAGGGATATATTTTACGATTGAAGGATGGCGAAGTGGTTATATACCGAAAGGACGAGAAAGAACCGTTTGAGAAAACCGGTCTGAAAGAAGAAAATTTATCAAGCAGGATAAAAAGATACTGCAGGGCAGGATACGCCGTGCGGACAGAAAAGAGCTGTATTCCGTCCTTGAAAACTTTTTCCAGTTAAGGTATAATAGAGAAGATAAAAATGGTATTTTTGCACCGGGAAAAAGATGGCTATGTTTATCCGCATACGAATCAGGCTGCGACTGTTGTGAATGGGCTGTATCATGCCTGCACACAGTTTGGAGTAATAATTTATGAAGACTGTGAAGTAGAGCAGATTACAAAGAAAAAAAAGAGTTTTGTCCATACATCAAAGGAGATTTTAATAGTGCCTATGTTGTTTTAGCAACCGGAGGAAAAGCAGGGAAAGAGAGCGGAGGAAGTGAAAGCGGTTATTCGCTGGCAGAAAGTTTCCACCATACAGTTACTAAGTTATATCCCGGATTAACCGGTCTTGTCTGCGATGGTGTGGTATGGAATAAGACGGCGGGAACGAGGGTTCAGGGAACAATTTCGTTGATGATTGATGGGAAGACGGAGGCTTTTGAAACCGGAGAAATCCAGATTGTAAAAACGGCGTATCCGGCATCCCGGTTTTTCAAATGTGCCGTATCGCAGCAAAAGCACTGGATGAAAACCGGTTGGTGGAAGGTGTGATTGATTTTGTCCCTTCCCTTTCTAAGGAAGAGATAAAAACTGGATTAAGAAACATGGTGTGGAGGGATTGATGCCACAAAATGGGTGCCGCTTTGCAAACGGGCAAAAAAATCCGGTGGAATTTGTAAAATCTTTCCGGTTTGTAATCCGTGATACCTTTGGCATGGAGCGTGCGCAGGTGACTGCAGGCGGTGTGCCGGTAGAAGAAGTGGTGCAGGATTCCATGGAATCAAAAAAGGAAAAACAGTTGTATCTTTTGGGTGAACTTTTGGATGTGGATGGAATTTGTGGCGGCTATAACCTGCATTTTGCATGGAGTACCGCAATGATAGCAGCAAAACATATTTTGCAGTTGAGGAAGGAGAATGAAAAATAATGCTTCAATTATCTCAGTGTAAATTGTCGTGGCAGGAAGATTCTTTTTCTAAACTGCAAAAAAGGCAGCTAAACTGCTTGAATTTCGGTGGAGGATTTTACACAGTTTACAATTGTAAAACGCAGTCTGGATGCCAGAAAAAGCCGAATCTTTTGTATTATATACTGTGAGGTTTTTGTGCCGCGGGGAATCGGAAGTTCTGAAAAAGAAATCGAAAGAATAAAAATTTAACCATTGCCAAAAAAGAACCTTCTTTGTGGCGGCAGATAGAAGAAATTAAAAATCCCGAGCGTGTTGTTGTTGTGGGGGCAGGTCCGGCAGGACTTTTTAGTGCCTACTATCTGAGTTGTGCGGTTATTCCCCGATTGTCATTGAGCGGGGAGCAAAGATGGAAGAACGCCATGATGATATTTTGAAATTCTGGCAGGAGGGTGTCTTAAAACCGGACTCCAATGTGGCATTTGGCGAGGGAGGTGCCGGTACATTTTCGGATGGAAAATTAAATACCGGAGTGAAAGACAAAACCGGAAGAAAACAGTTTGTTTTACAGAGTTTTGTGAATTTTGGTGCGCCGGAAGAGATTTTATACGACGCAAAGCCACATATCGGTACGGATGTTTTGCAGACGGTGATTACGAATATGAGGCATGAAATGGAAGAAAAAGGGCTGTCAGTTTTTGTTTCACACGAAAATGATAAAGATTTTAGAAGAAAATGGACGTGTGCGTGGCGTGCTTACACAGAATGGAGAAAAAGAAGAGCCTATTTTGTGTGACCGTGTGATTCTTGCCATCGGACACAGTGCCAGAGATACGTTTGAACTCTTAAAGAAAGAACATATTACGATGTCGCAGAAACCATTTGCCATGGGCGTTCGTGTGCAGCACAGGCAGGAAGATATTGACTGCACACAGTATGGATTTAATGATGAAAAACTGCCGGCATCGCCGTATAAACTGACGGGAAAGACAACAGATGGAAGAGGTGTCTATTCTTTTGCATGTGCCCGGGCGGTTATGTAGTAAACGCATCCTCCGAAGAGGGCGGACTTGTCGTGAATGGAATGAGTAATGCTGACAGAGCATCCGGATTTGCAAACAGTGCGATTGTTGTTTCTGTTTCGGAAGAAGATTTTGAAGGAGACGATTGTCTGGCAGGTGTTGCATTGCAGAGAAAGTATGAAAAACTTGCGTATGAACTTGCCGGTGGGGAAATTCCGGTACAGCGCTATGAAGATTTTTGTAACAATCAGCCGACGAAAGCACTTGGAAAAGTTGAGCCGTGTGTTGAGGGAAAATGGCGGTTTTCAAATATCCGCTTAGCGTTGCCAAATTTTATAATCAATGGTATAATTGACGGAATGGGGCAGTTTGCGGAGAAAATTCATGAATTTGACCATCCGGATACATTGTTGCTTGGTTTGGAATCACGCACCTCATCACCGGTTCGTATTGAAAGAGATGAGGATTTTGAAAGTGTTTCTTTGGTATACTTTTATCCCTGCAGGGGAGGGCGCCGGATATGCCGGAGGAATTATGTCGGCGGCAATGGATGGATTACGGATTGCAATGAAAATACAGGAAAAAAAGAAAGAGGAATCAAATCATGCGTGAGAATTTAAAGGATAAAAAAGAATTGTATTTAAAGTGGGTTCTTCCACATTGACGCATAAAGAGACAGGAGCACTTGACCTTGTCAAGATGGAGAAATTTGTGCGGATTCTTACCGATTTACATAATCAGGGCAAAGAAATTGTTGTCGTTTCTTCCGGTGCAATTTTGGTAGGAAGAAAGGCACTTGGCAATATGGAAAGACCGACAGAGCGTTCGGTGAAACAGGCTTGCGCAGCGGTTGGACAGTGCCGCCTGATGACAGTGTATCAAAAACTTTTTTTCGGAATACAATCAAAATACCGCACAGATTTTGATGACTAAAATTACGATTGCCAATGATATCAGCAGACACAATGCGCAAAATACATTCCGTGAATTATTAAACTTAGAGTCATTCCGATTGTGAATGAAAATGATACCGTGGCAAACCGATGACGGATATACCGATTTAAGGATGCCAAATTGATTTTTACGGATGATAACGACCGTCGACCGATTTTTTGTCTGCGATTGCAAATGACGCCGGAGCGGATATGGTAATTATCAATGGCGATGACATGGAGCATATTAATCAGCTTCTTGCCGGTGAGGAAATTGGTACATTATTTAAGGCTCATAAGACAACACATTTTCATTTGAAAAATTATTTAGACCGATAGAAAATAGGAGAGACAGAATGAATCAGGAAAAAATTAACCGTATTAATGAATTGTATAAAAAGCAGAAGGCAGGGACAATTACGCCGGAGGAAAAGACGAGCAGTCCCTTCTTCGTGCAGAGTATCTTGCTGCAATTCGTAATAATCTGCGAAATACATTAGAGCATACCTCGATTCAGGAGCCCGATGGCACCATTCATAAATTGAGAAAAAGGAAACACATTGATGACAAAAAAGAAATGCGAAAAAAGATGCTTTCTCTGCGGGATTCTTTATCGGAGAAGGAGCGCAGGGAAAAAAGCAGAGAGATTGCAAAACGACTATTTACATTGGAAGAATTTCAAAAAGCAGAGGTGGTTTTGTCATATCAATCATTCCGCTCAGAAGTGGAAACGACGGAAATGAATCAGAAAATTCGTGAGAGCGGCAAATCTCTTTATCTGCCAAAAACGTATGCGGACAGAAAAGAGATGGCGTTTTACCGGGTATATTCGGATGCGGATTTAATACCGGGCTATCAGGGAATTTTGGAGCCACAGGAAAAAAGAGC
>VOFG01000153.1_pt1 | contig 52000 bp, 78 predicted proteins | sample 5384171 | NCBI WGS metagenome assembly VOFG01 (sample SAMN12384726, study PRJNA508395) | human gut metagenome | isolation source: healthy gut F | host: Homo sapiens
ATAGTATATCCCATAGGGAAAGTACTCAAAAGTAGTAGCTAAAATAGGAAAAGGATGCCGGTATTGTTAGGTCACCACGGCCGTGGTAAGATCTTGTCATGGACGTGGAGATATCCTGCCACAGCTGTGGTAACTTCTCTTCACGGCCGTGGTGACCTAACAATATCAGCGCTAAATATGAACTATGAAAGGGGGATAGAAGAAGTATACCTGCTTCTTTAGGGTATTAATCAAGGGAAAGACGGTGATAGGTTGATAGGTTGGTGATAGGTTGCAATTAACCTGTCACCGTATGTGAAACCACGATGAATAACCACTTTGACGCTCTGCGGTGATAGGTGAAAGAAAAATTGCATTTTTCCTTGTGTAGAAGATAATGATTTGCATCCTTATTTGTAGTATGAGTTATTGAGATGTAGAATAAAATTAGTAGCTTTGCTGAATAATTTATTAACAAAGAACTATGATAGAAGTTATGGAGTCCGCTTTACAGAAAGGCTGCGGGCGAAGGAATGGATGAATTTATCCAGGTTTTTACTGATAAATATAAGGAAGTGATTGGTGGTGAATTGACTGCTGATACGATGCCATTACTGACAGGTGAACAGCATTCATTGCTGGCTTATCAGATTTTTCGTGATGAAATAATGTTCGGCGGATTCTGTCAGTTGATTCAGAATGGATATGGAGGATATATTTTGATAATCCTTTTGCGAAGGTGATGCGTTTGTGGGGGCGGATGAATTCTCGAAATTGATCTATAAGGCCAAAAAATATTTGATGCCAATCGTAAGGACTTGGAGAAGGAGCGGACTGATGACGAATTTATGGCTATGTATGAGCAATACGAGGCTTTTGATGAGCTGGAAGAGGTTTATTTGGAAATGGAAGAACAGGTTACGGCTTTGATTGCAAGCTATGTAGACGAACATTTGGAACTTTTTGCGAAAATAATAAAGTAAGGGATGCAGTATTTTTAAGTATCTGCATTTATCAATTGTGAATTAGAATTTATATCTTTGCAAAATCTAAAAATATGTTTATGAAACAAATGAAATTTTTATTAGTAGCTTTAATGACTGTTTTAATGGGGATGTCTGTTACTTCTTGTATGAATGGGGATGATAATACACAGGTAAATGACCTTCCTGTTCTAGGTAAAGTAAAAGATAGCTTTTTGGGGTTAACTTTCACTTCATTGGATGGATTTACTTTTAAATCAAAGAATACGGTTGAAGGTACAACTAACTTTATGCCAGGTGATTTTATTGTTGCAACGTGTAGCTATGATACAGAGGTGGATATAGATTATACAACAAACACTATCAATGCAACAATCGGATCTACTGAAAAAATCTCGGGTAATGCTGTACATAGTACGACAAAAGCAGAAGATGAAGGAGAGCATCCTTCTTATGTTTCAGATAGAGGTGTCATAAGTATTACGGATTTGACTCCGGCTATGATTGATAACTATAACTTGCTTGTTCCTATTCAATATTTTGCTTTTGAGAAAATAGCCAGTCATACTTTTTTATGGTATATTATAGTGATGAAAAAGAGCTTAAAGGTAAAACAGATTTAAAACTGTTTTTACGTCATACTTCTACAGAAGAAAAGGCTAAAGAAACTTATAGAGCTTTTTTCGTATAGAGTCTTTGATATAAGAAGTGCTATAGAGGCTTATAAGAATGCAAATGAAGAAAGATATCCAAGTAATATTAAGATTGTATCAGAAGCGAATTCAAGCAATAATGATGTCCCCAAGACAACAACTACAACTCCTGTGACTTATACTTTTAGAGAATAACATTGAACTACAAGGAACTATTTAACATAGCAATGAAATTGATTTCCTCTCCGGCCAAGGCCTGGGAGGAAATTTCTATGGAAGAGGATAGGCGAAAAGTTTTTATGGCTTTTGTCTATCCTATGATTGGTTTATGCGGCTTGTCCGTCTTTATCGGGTCACTATTGACCAATGGTTGGGGCGGTCCGCAAAGTTTTCAGATAGCTATGACCAATTGTTGTGCCGTAGCTGTGGCCCTGTTCGGAGGCTACTTTTTGGCAGCTTATGCCATAAATGAAATGGGAATCAAGATGTTTGGCATGCATGCTAATATGCCGTTAGTGCAACAGTTTGCAGGATATGCACTTGTTGTACCGTTTCTGCTTCAGATTGTGACCGGACTTTTACCTGATTTTAGAATTATTGCCTGGCTATTTCAGTTCTACATTGTCTATGTAGTATGGGAAGGAGCTCCCATATTGATGCAGGTAGTGGAGGAAAAAGTACGATTGAAATACACCCTTTTCTCATCAGTTTTGTTAATACTATGTCCGACGGTGATTCAATTTGTGTTTAATAAGTTGACGGCCATACTTAATTAATAAGTGAAAATGAAACAACCTCCTGTAAATATTAAGAATAAACGTGCTACGTTCGACTATGAACTGATAGATACCTATACGGCAGGTATCGTATTGACCGGTACGGAAATCAAATCCATTCGTTTGGGAAAAGCGAGTCTGGTAGATACGTTTTGCTATTTTGTGAAAGGCGAATTATGGGTAAAGAATATGCATATCGCCGAGTACTTCTATGGTTCGTACAATAATCATACAGCTCGTAGAGACAGAAAGTTGTTGCTTAATAAGAAAGAATTGGAGAAAATTCAACGGGGAATGAAGAATCCCGGGTTTACAATTGTGCCCGTGCGTCTTTTATCAACGAAAAGGTTTGGCGAAACTGGTCGTTGCTTTGGCGAAAGGTAAGAAGGAGTATGATAAGCGGGAATCCATAAAAAAAAAAAAAGACGACCGTAGAGATATGGCTCGTATGTTTAAAAGATGATGATAGGGTAATGAAAAAGACAATTTCTCAGATTGTATCCGAGCGTATTCTGATTCTGGATGGCGCAATGGGCACAATGATCCAACAATATAATCTTAAAGAAGAAGATTTTTCGTGGCGAGCGTTTTGCGCATATTCCCGGACAGTTGAAAGGAAATAATGATTTATTGTGTCTGACACGTCCCGATGTAATTCAAGATATCCATCGTAAATACCTGGAAGCAGGTGCGGATATTATCGAGACCAATACATTCAGTTCTACAACTGTCTCAATGGCGGATTATCATGTAGAAGAATATGTGCGCGAAATCAATCTTGCCGCTACCAGACTGGCACGTGAACTGGCGGACGAATATACTGCAAAGAATCCTGATAAACCGCGTTTTGTAGCCGGTTCCGTTGGACCTACCAATAAGACCTGCTCTATGAGTCCGGATGTGAACAACCCGGCTTATCGTGCCTTGACTTATGATGAACTGGCGGCAGCTTACCAACAGCAAATGGAAGCTATGCTTGAAGGTGGAGTGGATGCCATTCTGATTGAGACGATATTTGATACGTTGAATGCCAAGACCGCTATTTTTGCTGCAGAACAAGCAATGAAAGTAACAGGTGTTGAGGTGCCGGTCATGTTATCTGTTACCGTGTCTGATGTAGGCGGAAGAACCTTATCCGGACAGACGTTGGATGCGTTTCTTGCTTCCGTTCAACATGCCGACATCTTTTCCGTCGGTTTGAACTGTTCGTTCGGTGCCCGACAGTTAAAGCCTTTCCTTGAACAGTTGGCTGTCCGCGCACCTTACTATATAAGTGCTTATCCGAATGCCGGTCTGCCGAATAGTCTGGGCAAATATGATCAGACTCCTGCGGACATGGCCCATGAGGTGAAAGAATATATTCACGAAGGATTGGTCAATATTATCGGGGGCTGTTGTGGAACAACCGATGCTTACATAGCCGAGTATCCGGCTTTGGTGGAAGGTGCCCGACCGCATATACCGGCTCCTAAACCTGATTGTATGTGGCTTTCCGGCCTTGAGCTGTTGGAAGTGAAACCGGAAATAAACTTTGTAAATGTCGGAGAACGCTGTAATGTGGCCGGTTCGCGTAAATTCCTTCGTCTGATAAATGAAAAGAAATATGATGAAGCGTTGTCTATTGCCCGTCAACAGGTAGAAGACGGAGCTTTGGTGATTGACGTCAATATGGATGATGGATTGCTGGACGCTAAGGCAGAGATGACAACGTTCCTCAATCTTATCATGTCCGAGCCGGAGATTGCACGTGTACCTGTGATGATCGATTCCTCTAAATGGGAAGTTATCGAAGCCGGATTAAAATGCCTTCAGGGGAAATCGATCGTTAACTCTATTTCTCTGAAAGAAGGCGAAGACAAATTCCTTGAACACGCCCGGATTATCAAGCAATACGGAGCTGCGGCCGTAGTAATGGCTTTTGATGAAAAAGGACAGGCTGACACTGCTGCGCGTAAAATAGAAGTTTGCGAGCGTGCTTATCGTCTTTTGGTTGATGAAATAGGTTTTAACCCTCACGATATTATTTTCGATCCGAATGTGCTTGCCGTAGCTACGGGTATCGAAGAGCATAACAACTATGCGGTGGACTTCATCGAAGCTACCGGTTGGATTAAGAAAAACCTTCCCGGAGCGCATGTCAGCGGGGGAGTAAGTAACCTTTCTTTCTCTTTCCGGGGCAACAACTATATCCGCGAGGCCATGCACGCCGTGTTCCTCTACCATGCCATACAGCAAGGAATGGATATGGGGATTGTGAATCCGGGAACTTCCGTACTCTACAGTGATATTCCTGCAGATATTCTTGAAAAGATAGAGGACGTTGTATTGAATCGTCGTCCCGATGCTGCCGAACGCCTGATTGAACTGGCGGAAGCTTTAAAGGCAACTTCTGGCGAAGCTGCCGGACAACAGGCTGTGAAGCATGATGCATGGAGGGATGAATCCGTTCAGGAACGTCTGAAATATGCTTTGATGAAAGGTATCGGAGATTATCTCGAACAAGACTTGGCAGAAGCATTGCCACTCTATGATAAAGCTGTAGATGTAATTGAAGGTCCGTTGATGGATGGAATGAATTATGTCGGCGAGCTTTTTGGCGCAGGAAAAATGTTCCTGCCTCAGGTCGTGAAGACTGCCCGTACAATGAAGAAGGCTGTTGCTATTCTGCAACCGATTATCGAGTCGGAAAAAGTAGAAGGAACGACTTCTGCCGGAAAGGTATTGCTTGCCACAGTGAAAGGTGATGTACACGATATCGGTAAGAATATTGTTGCCGTGGTAATGGCTTGCAATGGCTATGAGATTGTCGACTTGGGAGTAATGGTTCCCGCAGAGACTATCGTTCAGCGCGCTATTGAGGAAAAAGTAGACATGATAGGTCTTAGTGGCCTGATTACTCCGTCTCTGGAGGAAATGGCCCATGTAGCTATCGAACTGGAGAAAGCCGGACTGGATATACCTCTTCTGATTGGTGGAGCTACTACGTCTAAGATGCACACGGCGCTGAAAATTGCTCCGGTCTATCACGCTCCGGTGGTGCACCTTAAAGATGCTTCCCAGAATGCAAGTGTCGCTTCCCGTTTATTGAATCCGCAATTAAAGGCTGAATTGGTAAATGAACTGGAGGCGGAATATGAGGCACTTCGTGAAAAAGAGCGGATTACTGCGCCGTGAAACCGTTTCACTGGAAGAAGCACAGAAAAATAAGTTAAACCTATTTTAAAAACAGTGTCACAATGAAAAAGATTTTCTCTTTCTTATGCCTCTTCATGGCAATAGTTGCAATGAGCTCATGTTCTTCTGCAAAAGAGGAAAAAGGAACAACCGGCACCGGAAATGCCGCTTTGGATAATATCTTTGAGCGTAAGAGCGTGCGTACTTACTTGAATAAAGGGGTAGAGAAAGAGAAAATTGATTTAATGCTTCGTGCCGGAATGGCTGCCCTTCGGGTAAAGACGTCCGTCCGTGGGAATTTGTCGTTGTGTCCGACCGTGCCAAACTGGATTCAATGGCTGCCGCACTTCCGTATGCCAAGATGTTGACGCAGGCTCGTAATGCAATTATTGTTTGCGGTGATTCCGTGAAATCTTCCTATTGGTATCTGGACTGCTCTGCTGCTGCCCAAAACATCCTTTTGGCTGCCGAAAGTCTGGGATTTGGTGCTGTGTGGACAGCCGCTTATCCTTATGAAGACCGTATGCAGGTGGTGCGTAAATATACCGGTCTGCCTGAGAATATCCTTCCGCTTTGTGTCATTCCGTTCGGTTATCCCGCTACCAAAGAGAATCCGAAACAGAAATTTGACGAGAAAAAGATACATTATAATCAGTATTAGTAAACAAAAGTTTTGTCTTTTCAATAATTTCCTTACATTTGCGTCTGAATTAATTAAAATCTGATACGCAAATGTTTGGAATAGACGACCCTTTTATAATTCTGCCCTACCTGCTTTCGGTAGTATGTGTGATTTTTGCTGCCTGGTTCGGGCTGAAATACTGGAATAAGGACGACGAAAAAAGACGAAACACGATGAATACATTTACACTCAGTTTGATTGTGATAGGCTATCTGCTATCACTTGCTTATCTTGGTTTTTTAGGGTATAAAAGACAACGAGTACCAGTGACTATCTGGTAGGCGGGCGTCAGATGAATCCTATCGTTATGGCACTTTCTTATGGTGCCACGTTTATTTCCGCATCTGCTATTGTGGGCTTCGGGGGAGTGGCTGCCGCTTTTGGTATGGGTATCCAGTGGCTCTGTTTCCTCAATATGTTTATCGGGGTTGTTATTGCTTTTATTTTTTTGGTTTGCGCACCCGGCGTATGGGGGCTAAACTGAATGTCAGTACTTTCCCGCAATTGTTAGGACGTCATTTTCGCTCACGTAATATCCAAGTCTTTATTGCTGCTGTGATTTTTATAGGGATGCCGCTTTATGCCGCAGTTGTGATGAAGGGCGGAGCCGTATTTATCGAACAGATCTTTCAGATAGACTTCAATATCTCTTTATTGATCTTCACGCTGGTGATTGCCGCTTATGTGATTGCCGGAGGAATGAAGGGAGTGATGTATACGGACGCTTTGCAGGCAGTCATTATGTTTGCTTGTATGTTGTTCCTGCTTTTTCTCTTTGTATCAGGTGCTTGATATGAACTTTACCGAGGCTAATAAGGAATTGACGGCAATTGCTCCTCTGGTTCCGGAAAAGTTCAAGGCATTGGGGCATCAGGGATGGACCGCAATGCCTGTGACAGGTTCTCCACAGTGGTACTCGTTGGTTACTTCTCTTATTCTGGGCGTTGGAATCGGATGTCTGGCGCAACCGCAGCTAGTAGTCCGCTTCATGACGGTGGAAAGTAGCAAGCAGTTGAACCGTGGTGTGTTTATCGGTTGTTTTTTTTGATTATAACCGTAGGTGCTATTTATCATGCCGGAGCATTGAGTAATCTTTTTTCTTTCTGAAAACAGAAGGGGCGATTGCTACGGAAGTCGTACAGGATATTGATAAGATTATTCCATATTTTATTAATAAGGCAATGCCCGATTGGTTTGCCGCACTATTTATGCTGTGCATCCTTTTCGGCAAGTATCGACGTTGAGTTCACAGTTTCATACAATGGGTGCGTCGGTCGGCTCGGATATTTATGGTACGTATAAGCCTCGCTCCCGTGGCAAACTCACGAATGTGATTCGTTTGGGAGTACTTTTCTCTATTTTGGTCAGCTATATTATTTGCTATATGCTGCCTCACGATATTATCGCCCGCGGAACTTCTATTTTCATGGGTATCTGTGCTGCAGCTTTCCTCCCTGCCTATTTCTGTGCGCTTTATTGGAAGCGGGCGACGAAACAAGGGGTAATAGCGAGTCTTTGGGTAGGGAACGCTTGGAAGTCTTTTTGCTCTGGTATTTCTACATCAGAAAGAATCGGCTGCATTGGGTATCTGCAAGGCGTTGTTCGGACGGGATGTACTGATAGAAACATATCCGTTCCCGGTGATTGACCCGATATTGTTTGCATTACCTTTATCAGTCCTGGCTATTGTCGGAATCAGTCTGTTGACTTACAAAAAGTATTAGGCTTTAATTTTCTTCTTATAAGATTCGTACCGTGACACAATGTCACGAACGAAGTTATAAGTTTCTATACCACGGAAATACCCGTTTTTGCAGACAGGATCAGTGAAGTATTCTTCATTGCTTTTAAGCAGGATGAAATTTTCTACATTATCTTTCCACACCAGTTTGTTCTTTCCGTATTTCTCTGCCAATGCCATGGCATCATAAATATGTCCTAAACCGGCATTGTAAGAAGCGAGGATAAAATTGAGGCGTTCTTCTTTATCGGGAATCATACTGAAACTGCGGTCGGTAGCGACAATATACTTGATAGCTGCCTTTACGCTTTCTTCCGGATTCTGTTCCTTTCCGGGCGGAACTCCCATAGCCCGTGCGGTAGCGGGCATTAGTTGCATCAAGCCTTTGGCTCCTGCCCATGAAACAGCTGTTGTGTCAAAATTGGATTCCGTATAAGCTAATGATGCAAGCATACGCCAATCCCAGCCGATTTCTTTGGAGTATTTTTCTGAACAAATCGTCATAATGGGATATTTTTCCTTCTTTTAAGGAAAGGATAGGAGAGTGGGGCATCATTTTACTGTTTTCAAAATAACGTTTCATACTCGCTGTATAAGCCGGAGAAGTCATGTTCTCCTGATGCCATTTTGTAGCTGCGGCTGCCAGTTCGGGACTGTCTTTTCGTACAGCCCATGAAGAACGTTGGTCGAAACTGACGGACAAATCGATATTCAGATTAGGATAGTAGGTTTTATTCAGTTTGGCTAAATCATTATCGGCTACCGTATAGGGAATTTTACCTTGTGCTACTTGCGTGATCAGGTCTTCCACAGTAATACTGTCACTGGTAACTTTGTGGATATGAATACCTCCTCCCAGTGCATTATTCAGATTGACAAGCCGGTCGTAATATTTCCCCGGCTTAACATATATGTCTTTTCCTACCAGCTCGGTTACATCTTTCAGAGACTTGCTTTTTCCCTGTTGCACAATCACTTGATGAGTAATGATATCTTCCCCGCAATAGAGGATACTGTCTTTCCATTCTTTTGTGATAGGCAGGTTGTAGGCAATCATATCTCCTTCGCCAGCCAATAACTTGCGGATTAATTCATCCACACTGTTGGCAACTTCAATCCTGAGCTTCAATCCCATACTTTTGGCGAATTGCTCACTAAGTTCGTATTGAAAACCCATTTCCTGTCCACGATAGTTGAAATATGAAGTTGAACTGTAAAGCGTCAATACAACCAATTCTCCGCTATCTTTTATCTGCGAAAGATCGCGTACATTTTCATTCACCTTGTTATGTTGTTTATTTCGGCAACCTAACATGCAGCAGAACAACACAAGGAGTAGAGGGATAATCAGGTTTTGGCGTTCATATTTGACGTTTTACTTTTCATTTTCAACTTACCATTCTCTTAAGTGCTTCTTGATGTACATTGTCAGTATATCAATGGCTACTTTATTGCTTCCGCCTTCGGGTACGATAAGATCGGCATAGCGCTTGCAAGGTTCGATAAATTGCAGGTGCATGGGCTTGAGAACGCGTGTGTAACGTTCCATTACAGCTTCTGCCGTACGTCCCCGTTCGATAACGTCTCTGGGAATAACACGGATCAGTCTTTCGTCAGGATCAGCGTCTACAAATATTTTAAGGTCCATCATGTTGCGCAATTTTTTATCACATAAAGCAAGGATTCCCTCAATGATAACCACTTCGCGAGGTTCGATGTGGATTGTTTCGGGCTGGCGGGTGCAAGTCAGATAGGAATAAGTGGGCTGTTCGATGCTTTTCCTTCTTTCAACAGCATGATATGCTTAGATAGCAAACTCCATTCGAAAGCGTCCGGATGGTCGAAATTGATATTCTGACGTTCTTCCACGGGTACATGGCTGCTGTCTTTGTAGTAGGAGTCCTGAGGTAACAATACTACCTCCCTGCAGGAAGGCTTTCTACAATTTTCGTACGACGGTGGTTTTTCGGAGCCTGTTCCGCCTGCTATTCTTATAATTAACATCTCTTTAAGTGTATATTTGAACCAAATAGAGTAATTTTGCATTAGTAATGTAATGCATTGACAAGACAAATATAGAAACAATTCATTAAAATAACAACGTAATGGTGAAACACATTGTATTATTTAAGTTAAAAGACGAAGTTCCCGAAGCGGAGAAACTCGTAGTGATGAATAAATTTAAGGAAGCTATCGAAGCGCTCCCCGCTAAGATTTCAGTGATCCGTAAGATCGAAGTCGGATTGAATATGAATCCCGGAGAAACGTGGAACATAGCGCTGTATAGTGAATTTGATACGCTGGAAGATGTGAAGTACTATGCGACGCATCCCGACCATGTGGCAGCCGGAAGGATTTTGGCTGAGACAAAGGAAAGCCGTGCGTGTGTAGATTATGAATTATAATCCCCTAATTATTGAAAATGAAAAAGTTAATTTCTTCACTGCTTTTAAGCTTTGTTGTATGTGTTTTGCAAGCGCAGATCAAAGATCCGGTAAAGTTCAAGACTGAGTTCAATACTCTTTCTGACACGGAAGCGGAGATTGTATTTACCGCTGCCATTGATAAAGGGTGGCATGTGTATTCTACCGAACTTGGAGATGGCGGACCTATTTCTGCAACGTTTAATGTTGATAAAACGTCTGGCATAGAGCTACTGGGAAAACTGAAACCGGTTGGCAAAGAGGTCGCCACTTTCGACAAGTTGTTTGAAATGAAGGTGCGTTATTTTGAGAATACGGCTAAATTCATTCAGAAGGTGAAGCTCACAGGTGGAGCTTATGAAATAGAAGGTTATCTGGAGTATGGAGCTTGTGACGATGAAAGTTGTCTTCCTCCTACTGAAGTGCCGTTTAAGTTTTCCGGAGTAGCGAAGACAGCTAATGCTGCTGCAGCTAAAGCGGAACAACCGGAAAAAAAGGAAGTTGAGAAAAAAGAAGAGGCGGCTCCTGTTGTTTCTAAGGATACTGTAGCTATGATGGAACTGGTTCCTGCCACTACAACAGATGCATCTACGGGGATTCAACCTGCCGTTGCATCCGGTGAGCTCTGGAAACCGGTCATTAGTGAACTGCAAGCGTTAGGTGAAGAACATACGCAGGGAGATATGTCCTGGATTTATATTTTCGTGACAGGTTTCTTAGGTGGATTGCTGGCTCTGTTCACTCCTTGTGTATGGCCTATTATCCCGATGACAGTCAGTTTCTTTCTGAAACGTAGTAAGGATAAGAAGAAAGGTATTCGTGATGCGTGGACTTATGGTGCTTCCATTGTCGTTATTTATGTGGCATTAGGATTGGCTATTACACTGATATTTGGTGCCAGTGCGCTCAATGCTTTATCTACTAATGCAATTTTCAATATTCTCTTCTTCCTGATGTTGGTAGTATTTGCAGCTTCATTTTTTGGAGCGTTTGAGATTAGATTACCGTCAAAGTGGGGCAATGCGGTAGATAGTAAAAGCGGAATCGACTACCGGTCTGCTGAGTATCTTCTTGATGGCATTTACACTGTCGCTGGTGTCATTCTCTTGTACGGGACCCATTATCGGCTTCCTGCTTGTACAGGTTTCCACACCGGTAATATGATAGCTCCGGCAATTGGAATGCTGGGATTCGCCATTGCTTTGGCGTTGCCGTTTACTCTTTTCGCTTTATTTCCATCGTGGCTGAAATCTATGCCGAAATCGGGAGGTTGGATGAATGTGATCAAGGTAACACTGGGCTTCCTTTGAACTTGCATTTGCACTTAAATTCTTATCGGTTGCCGATTTGGCTTATGGCTGGAGACTGCTTGATCGTGAAACTTTCCTTGCTTTATGGATTGTTATTTTTGCTTTACTTGGATTTTATCTGTTGGGTAAGATCAAATTCCCGCATGATGATGATGATAATAAGGTAGGAGTTACCCGTTTTTTTATGGCGCTTATTTCTTTGGCATTTGCGGTATATATGGTTCCTGGTCTATGGGGAGCACCGTTGAAAGCTGTCAGTGCGTTTGCTCCGCCTATGCAGACGCAGGATTTCAATTTGTATAAGAATGAAGTACATGCCAAATTTGACGATTATGATTTAGGAATGGAGTATGCACGTTTGAATGGTAAGCCTGTAATGCTCGACTTTACCGGATACGGTTGTGTCAATTGTCGTAAAATGGAGGCTGCTGTTTGGACTGACCCGAAGGTGAGCGACTTAATTAATAACGATTATGTATTGATAACTCTCTATGTAGATAATAAAACTCCGCTGACCGAACCTGTGAAGATTGTCGAGAACGGAACAGAACGTACCTTGCGTACTGTCGGTGACAAATGGAGTTATCTGCAACGTGTGAAGTTCGGTGCCAATGCACAGCCTTTCTACGTATTGCTGGATAATCAGGGAAAACCGTTGAACAAGTCGTATGCTTATGATGAAGATATTCCCAAGTATATCGAGTTTCTGCAAACTGATTGAAAATTACAAGAAGGAGAGATAATCTCCTTCTTAAAGGTTCTTCTTCAAATTTGTTGGTAAGGTGAATTAGTAAAATAATGATTTGCTAGTTTATAGTCGATAGTATCCTCCATTCTCCTCCTTCGGGAAGGAGGAGTCCCCCGTAGGGGGAGGTGGTAGGTGAATGTGAAGTGAACTGCCCCCAATAGTTAGACACAAAACTATTGGGGGCAGTTCATTTTTTGAGGTAGCCTCACTATTGTCGAGTATGTTTTCTACCAGTTTCTTTTCACTGTACGATAGCCGTAACCGATAATCACAAGGAAACAGATAAAAGGTAGAATGAATGAAACGTTGACTGCCGGCAACCAACCGATTTCTTTCATATCAATAATGCTTGCTTGCAATGGAGGAAGAATAGAACCTCCGAGAATAGCCATAATAAGTCCGGCTGCTCCGAATTTTGCGTCATCTCCAAGACCTTTTAAGGCAATACCGTAAATAGTGGGGAACATTAGAGACATGCAGGCGGATACGGCTACCAGGCAATAGAGTCCATAAATATTTTGAAGGAAGATAGTTCCTAGGGTGAAAACACCTCCGAAAATAGCCAGAATCATCAATAATTTGCCTGCATTGAGATAACGCAGAATGAATGTACAGATGAAACGGCTGATACAGAAAATAATCATTGCTATGATATTGTATTGCTGCGAAAGCACTTCCGCACTCTTTTCGTCCATGCCGAATTCCGGTGACATAAACAGGCGGGTACCATATTGGATTATAAAAGTCCAGCACATAATTTGTGCACCTACATAAAAAAACTGAGCAATCACACCTTCGCGATAACGTGTTTGGGTGAAAATACGTTTTAATGTCGGGAAGAAGTCTATTTTATGGTTCTGATCTCCGTTCTTTGGCATTTTGACGAATCGTATCAAGAGAAGCATAGCTACGATAATCAGACCGATGATAAGATAAGGGGCGATTAGCACTGCAAGATCGCTCTCTTTGATTGCCTGAAATTCACTCTCATTGAGTAAAGCACGTTCTTCAGTACCCATTGGATGTAATTTGGCTTGAATGAATTGCATGGCTACATACATTCCGAGCAATGAACCCATTGGGTTGAAAGATTGGGCAAGATTCAAACGTCTTGTGGCAGTATCTTCTGTTCCCATAGAAAGAATGTATGGATTACAGCTTGTCTCCAGAAATGAGAGTCCGCAAGTCAAGATAAAGTAAGCTATCAGAAACGGGTAATATTCTCCTGTCATTTTAGCAGGGAAGAATAGGAATGCTCCAAAAGCATACAGACCAAGACCTAGCAGAACACCTGCTTTATAAGAATATTTGCGGATGAACATGGCAGCCGGAAAAGCCATGGCAAAGTAGCCTCCATAAAAAGCGACTTGTACTAACGCTCCGTCGGTAGCACTCATCCGGAAGATTTTGGAAAATGCCTTTACCATTGGGTTGGTGATATCGTTTGCAAATCCCCATAACGCAAAACAAGAAGTGATGAGAATAAAAGGGATAAGATAATTGATGCCATCTTTTGACAGGATGGACTGTTTGATGTGTTTCATGGTTCTTTTGGGATATTTTTAGGTATTATATAAATGGAACATTCTCTCCATTGGTTTCCATTTTTCCGCGGAACTCATTCCGGGAGCGGCTTGTTGGAAGATAGCCATGTATTCCTCCCATTCCTGTTGGCGGGGAAGAGTATTCAGGCGTGCCATTGCTGTGTCCCAGTCGAAGTCAACGGAGTTTCGACAATCATAAACAAGCGTGTGCCAAGAATATAGATTTCCATTTCGAGGATGCCTACTTCCCGGATACCTGCAAGGATTTCAGGCCATGCCTCCGCTTGACTATGTCTTTTTCCGATATTCGGCAATCAATTCCGGAGAATCGCGTAAGTCAAGAGTCTGACAATATCTTTTGACTGGGACGCTGTAAGATTGGACCTGATAACCGGTTTTAGGTGTTTCCATATACTTTTTACTTTTTAGGATAATATACTTGAGGTGTGACACTTCGGCTTACAATCTCTCTTAATTCCCGGAGGTCGGAAATTTCTCCCTTAGCCATTGCTTGTGTCAGAATATTACCTATGGCAGTAGCCTCGACAGGACCGGCGTAAACAGGGATATTGAGTGCATCGGCTGTAAGCTGGTTGAGTAATTTATTCTGCGAACCTCCTCCAATGATGTTTAATTGGCGGATCGGGGAGGGGAGACAATGGTTAAGCTTTTCTACTGCCTGTTGGTATTTGAATGCTAATGATTGGAGTACACATTTAACGGTTTCCGCTTTGCTTTGAGGTATGTGCAGAGAGTGATCCCGGCAATAATTCATAAGAGCTGTCTCCATATTTTCCGGATTCATGAATTCCGGAGCGTCAACAGGGATGATTGTATCAGTTTCCACTTCGGCAGCTTGTGGTATGATTGTATCATAATGTTGTTCTTCTCCACGTGCTTTCCATTCACTCATCAAGCGTTGTAGAATCCATAGTCCTGTGATGTTTTGCAGGAAGCGGATGCGACCTCCAACACCTCCTTCATTGGTGAATTCGGCTTTCCGTGCTTCTTCTGTCAATATCGGTTCATTGACTTCAACGCCCAAAAGCGACCACGTACCGGAACTTAGAAAAGCGATAGGAGTTTTTGTCGCCGGAACGGCTGCAACGGCACTGGCTGTGTCATGAGAACCTACGGCTATTACATCTACTGCACCCAGTCCGGTTTCCCGTGCAATATCCTCTTTTAAAGTACCTCTGATAGTTCCCGGTTGGATAATTTCACCAAATAGATGCTCGGGAAGTTCTAATGCACGAATTGTTTCTTGTGACCAGTTTCGTCGTTTTGCGTCAAGTAATTCCGAAGTGGAAGCGATGCAATATTCATTATTGGCTATTCCGGTCAGGAAGTAACTGAAAAGGTCGGGCATGAACAGAAGTTGGTGGGCAATCTCTAATTGGGGATCCCGGTTCTGTTTCATACTATAAAGTTGGAATAGCGTGTTGATAGCCATGACCTGTATTCCGGTAGTAGTATAGTGTTGCTGTTCATCCAGAACCTTGAATACCTTTGCCGGCATTCCGTCTGTTCTTGCATCCCGGTAACAGATAGGGTTACTTAGCAAATTTCCATTTTTATCAATCAATCCGAAATCTACGCCCCACGTGTCGATACCAATTCCCTTGACGGTATATCCTTTTTGGGCAGCCAGCTTCAGTCCGGTTTTCATGTCTTCGAATAGGGCAGGAAAATCCCAGTAGACATGATTTCCTAATTTTACCTGACGGTTGGAGAAGCGGTGAACTTCTTCCAGTTCCAGCTTTCCATGGAGAAGGGAGCCGGCGATAATTCGTCCGCTTCCTCCTCCAAAGTCTGCTGCTAAATAAGTGTTTCTAATGTTGTCTTTCATGGTATGGTGTTTCCGGATACTATTTTGTTTTCTTTCCCAATACGTAGATTTCCAGATCTTCTATTTCTGCCGGTGTCAATACTGAATAATCGCCTCCGGACTGAACAATAATACGGCAAGCCATTTCGAAGAAGGTAGCTCGTTCGTACACTTGATTAAAGTCTTTTTCCGCAGACAACTTGTCCGTGGTTGGTCAATAAGACGGAGTTGTGTTCCAACATGGCTTCAACTACTGCTTTGGCCAGTTCGGGTGAGCCGGGACGATAATATGGAATCACAGGTATTTCTGAACCTACATGGCAGGGAATTTCTGCTGTTACATTAAAATTAGTCGGCTTGTTTTTCATGCAGGAGATAGCCGTGGCATACTCCGACTGGAAGTGAAGTACCACATTTACATCCGGGCGTTCGCGGAGAATACCCAAATGGAAAGTACTTTCCATAGAAGGTTTTACACCATTAGTCGGTGTTCCGCTTGCTATATTGCAGATAGAGACTTTTTCCTTGCCAAGGGTAGGAACCCAAGAACCTGTACCGGAAATTAATGCTTCTTCACCAATCCGCCAGGAAAGGTTTCCGCTACTGCAAAGCATAAGTTTTGCATCACCGTAGCGATGTGCTTGTTCAATGAACTGTTCGATATGTTCGTTAGTTATCATGATTGCAAAGATAAATTATTTATAATAATAGTAACTCAAAATAGGTTAGAAAAATGGGTATTTAGGGACATACTCCCCCGGTAAGGTTTCCTTGCAGGGGATTGTCATTGCAGGCACGGATTACACGGCTTTTTAGAAATATGAAAGCAACAGTGTAATCCGTGCCTGAAAATTATTTGTAGATAGGACCGTAGGTTGCACAAGCTCTATAGTCTGCTCCTTCTTTATCCATACCGAAGGCATTCCATGCAGCCGGGCGGAACATTTCGTCTTCTTCTACATTGTGCATGCATACCGGAATTCGAAGCATCGAAGCAAGAGTAATCAGGTCTTGACCAATGTGACCGTAGCTGATTGCTCCATGGTTGGCTCCCCAGTTATTCATTACTGAATATACATCTTTGAAAGCAGGTTTTTCACATAGACGCGGTACAAACCAGGTGGTAGGCCATGTAGGATCTGTACGCATATTCAGTTTTTGGTGGATTTCCGGGTCGATCTCGACAGTCCAACCTTCTGCAATTTGAAGAACGGGACCGAGGCCTTTAATTAGGTTCAGACGCATCATAGTGACAGGCATTCCACCTTTTGACAAGAAATTGGATGAGAAGCCGCCTCCACGGAAATAGTCGCGGTCCGCCGGATACCAAGTTGTTGCCTTGAGGCAGTTTTCCACGTCTGCATCAGTCAGATTCCATGGTTCTTTCATGACAGGATTTCCTTCTGCGTCTAATGACTGGCCGGAATCGTCGAGTGTTGTTGCACCAGAGTTGATCAGGTGGATGATACCGTTGGCTGCCAAGCCGGTCAGTTCTTTGCCGGTTACACGTTTCACGGCTTCAGGGCTCCAGTACGTACGTACATCAGAGAATATTTGTGCACGATTGGTCAGCAAGTGTCCGAACAGCATTGCTACACCGTTACAAGCATCGTTTTCGGTAGCCACTACGAATGCTTCACGGATACCGTTCCAGTCGAAGGAAGTATTCAGCAGAGCTTCGGGATAGTCGCCATTAGGATAGAAGTCAGTCCATTGGCGTTGTCCTTGGAAACCGGCTGCAATAGCATTGTGGCCTAATGCTTCTTCCTTGAAGCCCATCTCTTTAAGTTTCGGGTTACCGGTCATCAGGTCGCGCATGATAATCATCATCTTCACGATAAATTCCCAGTCTGCATCTTTCTGTTCGCGGTTTTTACGTTTTTCGGGACGTTTTTGAAGTCTTCTCCTTCATTTACCTTGCAGTATTTTTCAGTCCATGCCATTGCTTTTGGCATATTCTTCGTGGTCGTAGATACCTTCTTCCATGCGGCGGATGATTTCCGTCAGGTCAATTGACTCATTGCGCATTCCCAGATATTCCTGGAAGAAGTCGGGGTTGACAATAGAGCCGGCGATACCCATTGATACACTACCCATTGACAGGTAAGATTTTCCTCTCATTGTAGCTACTGCCTGTGCGGCGCGTGCAAAACGAAGAATTTTTTCCGCTACATCTTCGGGAATGCTGTTATCGTCCAAATCCTGTACGTCATGTCCATAAATACCGAATGCAGGGAGTCCTTTTTGTGCGTGTCCTGCCAATACGGCTGCAAGGTATACTGCTCCCGGACGCTCGGTTCCGTTGAAGCCCCAGACTGCTTTCGGGTAATGAGGGTTCATATCCATAGTTTCCGCACCGTAGCACCAGCAAGAAGTTACAGTGATAGTAGAACCTACACCTTCTCTTTCGAACTTCTCTGCACAAGCTGCACTTTCGGCTACGCGGCCGATGGTACTGTCGGCAATCACGCATTCCACAGGACTTCCGTCACCGTTTTTCAGATTACTGCTAATTAATTCGGCTACTGCTTTGGCCAGGTTCATTGTCTTTTCTTCAAGGCTTTCACGAACACCGCCCTGGCGACCGTCGATAGTGGGACGAATCCCGATTTTCGGATACTTTTCATGGTTTCTTAATTTTTTTTATTTAGTAAATAACATCTGTGCTGAGCTGTGCTGATTGTGCGGCAAAAAAATCAGAGTGACTTTCGAAGTCGCACTTCAGTAGGCATGTACTTTTGTATCGGGACATTGTTGAGGACGAAGTTTGCCGCTTCATTTCCCATCATTTCCCAGTCAATACTTAATGAAGTAATTCCTTCGTCGATCACTTCGTAGGAAGGAATATCATTATATGCTAACAGACCGAAATCTTTTCCGCATTTCAGTCCTGCCAATCTTCCTTGTTTTACTACCTTTACTACATCTTGCTGTTTGATAGCAATGTATACAGTCCCTTTGCGGACCGTCAGGTTCTCGATATCTTCCTGTATTTCATGCAAGAAGCCTTCTTTTTCACAGAAACGTGTGAAATACTCCTTACTACTCTGAGGGTGTTTCAAACCTTTAGAAAACAGGAAAACGATTTGAAGATATTTCTGCATTCTTTCTTTTAGTGTAAATAATGCTAGATAGAATGAATCATCGAAATCCTGACAGATATACGAGTATTTATCTTTCTCAAATTTTCCGAAATCAAGGAGTAATAACCTGGAAGGATTGATTTTATTCAGAGCTGTGCTGAACTTTTCGTTATCGAAGTTCATCACTATATATTTTTATACTTCCCTATAGATTCACGGATGATAGTATTGAAAAGCCGTTCATTGTATTGGTGGAATAGCAAGTCTACTTTATAGTTGATAGGCAAATGTTTTATGAAACTATTGTATAAGGCCTCTTTGAAAGGAGTATATTCGTCAAGTAATAATAGAATATTGGTTACCTGACTGGTCACATAGTATCCTTTTCCTGGTGTAGAGTCTATCAGACCCCGTTCGCGTAAATCCAGAAAGGCTTTAAAAACAGTATCCCGTGATACTCCATATTGTGCACTTAACTGATTGATAGAAGGCAAGGAATCTCCCTCACGAAATTCTTTCATGGAGATTGCCTGGCTGAGCGTGTCTGCCAATTGTGTGACTTTGCTCGAGTGTTGGCCGAATGTTGCTTTCTTATCAGTTCGTCTCATCCTTATTTATTATTGATAACTGTGCTGAACTATGCTGATGCAAAGAAAGGAATTTTATTCTAAATAGGAGAAATAATTTACTATGTTTTATAGCATAAAGAGGATAATTTCACATGACGTAACATAGAATTTGCTATTTGTAGATTATCAGGTCTCTGTATAAAACCTCAGTTTCTCTCGTGTTGAAACAAAAAATCCCCTTCGGCGAACCGAAGAGGATTTATAGCTTTTTCCAAATGTCTTGTTAGGAACCTGCCGAAATTTATTCAGCAACAGCTTCTGTTGCAGCAGCTTCTTCAGCCGGAGCTTCAGTTTCTTCTGCAGGTGCTTCAGCGGCAGCTTTTTCAGCAGCTTCAGCAGCTTTCTTTTCAGCGAGTGCTTTTGCTTTCACTTCGTTGATCTTCTTTTCTGCTTCCAGGCGTGCTTTGGCTTCAGCTTTCTTAGCTTCATCTTGTTTAGCTTTCAAAGTAGCCAAACCTGACTGTTTGTTGCTTTTCCAAGCTTCGAATTTAGCTTCTGCTTCTGCTTCTCCGAATGCGCCTTTTGCAACACCGCCAAGAAGATGTTTCTTCATGTAAACACCTTCACGAGAAAGGATATTACGTACAGTGTCACTTGGTTGTGCACCTTTCAGTACCCAATGCCAATGCAGCGTCGAAATTCAAATCTACTGTAGCAGGATTGGTGTTCGGGTTGTAAGTACCAATCTTCTCAATAAATTTACCATCACGTGGTGCTCTGCTGTCTGCAATTACAATTGAATAAAACGCGTAACTTTTACGTCCGTGTCTTTGCAATCTGATTCTAGTTGCCATTTTTAATAATTGTTTTTAATTAATGATTTGAATTATGCTACTAACTCGTAATAGCGGGCGCAAAGATACAGCTTTTCTTTTGATTGACAAATATTTCCTTTCTTTTTCCTTATGAATACCTCCTCGGATATCGGAACAGGATAGCGAGCAGGGCACAGACTCCCATCGTAAACGGATAATAAAGATTGCCGATGATACTGATAGGAGAGATGTTGGCTAATCCGGCAGCAATCAGCATTTGTGCTCCATAGGGTATGATGCCTTGTATCAGACAGGAGAAAGTGTCGAGGATACTTGCAGTCTTTCGCCGGTCAAGGTGGAATTTCTGCGCAATGTCTTTGGCTATCGGTCCTGTTGTAATGATGGCTATTGTGTTGTTGGCGGTACATAAGTTGGCGATACTTACTAAAGCGGCAATACTCAGTTCCGCACCCCGCTTTCCGTTGACGTGGAGGGTTAGTTTCCGGATAATAAAGTCAATACCACCATTGTAGCGGATTGTTTCAAGCATTCCTCCGGCCAGTAAAGTAATGATTATCAGTTCGCCCATGCCCGTAATGCCTGTTCCCATAGCTCCGAACCAGTCGAATATTCCGAAACTTCCGGTAGTAATACCGATAATGCCACTTGTCAGGATACCTATAATTAATACAAGCATCACATTCATTCCGGCAACGGCTGTTCCTAATACTATTATATAAGGTATAACTTTTATCCATTCGATAGTCTGTACTTGGGTGGGAGCAGTGATGGACAATCCCTGGAAAACATAAATACCCAGCACGATAATAGCTGCCGGGACGACAATCAGGGAATTTACCCTGAACTTATCACGCATCACACATTCCTGAGTTTTTGTTGAGGCGATTGTAGTGTCGGAGATAAACGATAAATTATCTCCGAAAAAAGACCCTCCGACAACAACTGCCACCATGAATGGGAGAGCAATCTCTGTCTTTTCGGCTAGTCCTACGGCAACAGGAGTGAGGGCAACGATTGTTCCTACACTGGTTCCTATGGATAGGGAGATGAAGCAGGCGGCTATAAATATTCCTGCTAACAGCAGATTGTCGGGAAGAATATGCAGAGTCAGGTTGACGGTGGCATCAATAGCACCCATTTGTTTGGCACTTTGCGCAAAAGGAACCGGCGAGAATGAATATCCATATCATCAGGAGGATATTCTTATTGGCAGCTCCTACCGAGAATTGATAGATACGCTGGTCCAGTTTCAAGCCGCGTGTAATGGCGATGGCATAGCAGGAAGAAACAAGAAAAGCGACAGTGATAGGTACCTTTATAAAAGTCGTTGACGAGAATGGAAGTTACCAGATAGAGGCAGAGGAACACGAACAATGGACTTAATGCCCACCAGCTACCGGAACGGTCGTTATGTATTTTTTCTTCGGTCATAAATGAGATTAGTAATATTTGTTTGAGCTGCAAAGATAGTAAGGAAACACATAAGTAGTATAAAAGGCTCAGATTTTCATCTTTTCTTTTTCCGTTTGAGCCTTTCCTTTTTCGGTTTCGGAAATTTAAAGTTGGGCGCTTTTCTTTGTTTCCTCTATTTTCGTACCGTTGATAATATAACTAATGTAGAATAGAATGACAACGACTAATTATTCAATGTGTATTTGTGCTTTTTATCTGCCTGTTTGCATCGTGCGGAACAGGAGAAAAGAGGACTGATGAATCAATACGGATAAAAGTGGCAGAAGTAGAAGTGTCGGTTCCTTCCTCGGAACGTGAGTTTTCGTTTATTTCGAAACCATTCAAGGAGACGGAACTATCTTTTCGGGTAGGCGGTCCTATTGACCGTTTTGAGGTATATGCCGGTAACTATTATCAGCGTGGGGATATCATTGCTGAAATAGACTCTCGTGATTTCCGTATCCGTAAAGAACGTGCAGAGGCTATCTATAATCAGGCGAAGGCGGAATTTGAACGAACAAAAGTGTTGTATGAGAAAAGTAATTTATCTGCCAGCGCTTATGAAAAAGCACGTGCGGATTATACTTCTGCTAAGACTGCTTTTGAGACAGCGACAAATGAGTTACATGATACGCAGTTGATTGCACCTTTTGACGGATATGTCGGGGAAGTGTATATCGAGAAATATCAGGATGTGAAAGCGACTCAACCTGTCATCTCCTTTATTGATATTACTCAATTAAAGATAGAAGCTTATGTCACACAGGATATTGCACTTCAGGCCGGAGAAATCAAAGAAGTAGGTGTGCGCTTTGATATAGGTTCTGATGTTGTGTATCCGGCGAAAGTGGTAGAAATTTCAAAAGTACTACCCGGAATAACCTGTCTTTCCTGATGACGGCATTACTGCCCAATAAACAAGGTGAATGGCCGGCGGGCGTTTCCGGAAAGGTTTTGCTTGATCTTCCTTCTTCTTCAACGACATCCATGATAACCATACCGCAAACTGCTCTCAATCATCGTCCTACTGAAGGAGATTATGTCTGGACGGTAGATAATGCTGCCGGAAAAGTCTCGAAAAAGAAAGATTGTTTTAGGTGAATTACTTCCGAATGGGAAAGTGGAAGTGAAAGGTGGATTACAGGCTGGAGAAACGGTAGCTGTCAGTAAATTGCGTTTCCTTTCAGAAGGAACATCTGTAGAAATCATGGCTCAGAAACAAGGAATGCCGGTCACTGCTCAAAAGTAAATTTGGAAGTATGAAGTTTGTGAAATATTTCTTGCAGAAAAGGTCGGTGACTATTCTGCTCTTACTATTAGTCTTAGGAGGAGGACTACTTTCCTATGTCAAAATGGGAAAGCTGGAAGATGCTCCGTTCACTATAAAACAGGCATTGGTATTAACTCCATATCCGGGTGCTTCTCCTTCCGAAGTACAATCACAAGTGACTGATGTGCTGGAAGAATCTATACAGTCTTTAGGTGAATTGTATTATCTTAAAACAGAAAACCGGGCAGGACTTTCCAAGATAACGGTTTATGTGAAGAAGGAAATTCGTGCGGATGAAATGCAGCAACTGTGGGATAAACTCCGTCGGAAGGTTAATGATGTACAATCTAAGCTACCGGCTGACGCAGGTCCGTCCGTAGTAAACGATGACTTTGGCGATGTGTTGGGTGTCTTTTATGGGCTGACTGGTGAAGGATATTCGTATCGGGAACTGGAAGATCAGGCAAAACTCATTAAAAAACGAACTGTTGAAAGTAAAGGACGTAGCCAAGGTCGAAATTTATGGTGTACAACCTCCGACGATTGATGTTATTCTCACCCCTTCCGTCATGGCGCGAAGCGGTATTACTCCTTCGGATATTTCCCGTGCTTTCGAGGCCCAAAACAGAGTAGTAGATGCAGGAGGTATTGATGCGGGTGTAAACAGAATACGGATTGAATCTACCGGAAATTTTTATTCTTTGGATGATATCCGGAATCTGACTATCGTATCACGTACGGGAGAGCATTTTCGATTGGCGGATATTGCAGAGATTAAGGAAAGTTATCAGACGCCTCCGAGCAATAAAATGCGGATTAATGGGAGTCCCGCGGTGGGTATTGCCATATCTACCGTACCGACTGGGAATGTCGTAAATATGGCGGAAGCTGTAAAAGGTAAAATTGAGCAATTTTCGGAGACAATGCCCGAAGGCTTTGAGTTACAGACAATTTACGACCAAGGTTACGAGTCGGCTGTGGCAAATCAAGGTTTTATCTGAATTTGATAATTTCCGTTGTGACGGTAGTTGCCATTCTGTTGTTTTTTATCGGATTCAAAAATGGTATCCTGATAGGTAGTGGTCTGGTCTTTTCCATTTTTGCAACGCTGATTGTGATGTTGGCTCAAGGGATAGCTTTGCAACGTATGTCACTGGCTGCCATTATTATTGCTATGGGAATGTTGGTAGATAATGCCATTGTAGTATCCGATTCGGCATTGGTCAATATGCAGCGGGGAATGCGGAAGCGAGTAGCCATAATGCGGGCCTGTTCTTCAACTTCGTTGCCCTTATTGGCGGCGACAGTCATTGCGATTCTAACTTTTTTACCTATATATTATTCGCCGCATATTACCGGCGAGTTACTGTCATCCTTGGTTGTAGTTATCGGCGTTTCGCTGATGTTCAGTTGGGTCTTTGCGCTGACACAAACACCTTTCTTTATTCAGGAGTTTGTCCGTCGGCCAAGACCCAACGAACTTAAGGCGGCTCTTTTGCAGGCAAGTATTACGATAAATTTCGTTCTGCATTGAGGTGGGTGATTCGTCACCGATATGCAACAATAGGATGCATGGTTGTGATGATGTTGCTAGCGGCTTGGAGTTTCAAGTTTATTCCCAAGGTGTTTATGCCGGCGTTGGATAAACAGTACTTCACATTGATGTATGGTTACCCGAAGGGACAAAAATAGAAGAAACGGACCGTCAGGTAATGGAAATGTCGGAATATATCCGTGGGCAGGAAGAAACGGAAATAGTATCTACTTATGTAGGACGGACTCCGCCGCGTTATTACTTGTCAAACGTTTCCTTTGGACCTCAATCCAACTATGCACAAATTTTGGTGAAATGCAAAACTTCGAAACTTTCCCGTCAGTTGCATACCCGGTTACAAGATTCGATTTCGCTGAAATATCCCGAACCTCTGATTAAAGTGAATAAGTTTGAATTGAGCCCATTGACGGAGGCCGTCATTGAAGCCCGTTTTCTTGGCCCGGACCCTGCTGTACTTGATTCTTTGGTGGGGCAAGCTATTGAAGTGATGCGACGAAATCCCAAAGTAGCGGATGCACGTAATGAATGGGGAAATATGTCGTTGGTAATTCGCCCGGTTTATGATCCTGTGAAGGCGGGTGCATTAGGTATCACCAAGGCTTCGATGATGCAATCAGTGAAATCAATCAATGACGGTCTGCCTGTTGGTATCTACCGGGATGATGAGAAAAAGGTACCCGTTTTGTTGAAATCAGGCGATGTGGATATTACTGATGTCAATGCATTGGGAGATTTCTCAATTTGGAATGGAGAAAGATCGGCTCCGCTTTCGCAGGTCACGGAACGAATAGAAAGAGGTTGGGAATTTCCTCAGGTACGGACATATAACCGGCAACTTTCAATGGCTGCCATGTGTGGGGTGAAACCGGGCTACACCATGTCCGAGGTACATGGAGAAATACGGAAAGAAATAGAGAAAATCCACTTACCGGAAGGATACACCTTCTTTGGGATTCTCAATATAAAGATCAAGGGGAGGCGATGCAGGCTATTGCGAAATATTTTCCGTTGGCATTTCTTGCATTGATAGTCATTTTGGTGGCCTTGTTCGGTAATTTTCGTGAACCGGTCATCATTCTTTGTGTCCTGCCTTTGTCTTTGATAGGTATTGCTGTTGGTATGTTGCTGACAGGGTTTGATTTTGGATTCTTTCCGATAGCCGGCTGGTTAGGGTTTGCTTGGGATGATAATCAAAAATGTAATTGTGCTGATTGATGAGATAAATGTTCAACATCGGAGTGGAATTGATTTATATACATCCATTGTTGAGGCTACTGTTTCCCGAACCCGTCCTGTATTAATGGCTGCTACAACAACGATTTTCGGTATGGTGCCATTGTTGTTTGATGTCGCTTTCGGGGGAATGGCTGCGACTATTATTTTCGGATTGACATTTGCTACGGGATTAACGCTTTTTGTCACCCCCGCCTTATATTCCATGTTTTATAAAGTAAAAGGAAAATGAAGATGAGAAAAGGAATATTTAGCCTGTTGTTTTGTACTTTCGTCTTTTTGTCTTTGCCGGTTCTTGCACAACAAAGCACATTGCTGGAGAAATATCGGACTATGGCATTGGACTATAATCACGATTTGAAAGCAGCGGAAAAGAATATCGCTGCCAGTATGGAAGTAGAGAAATCTGCACGTGCCGATTTGAAACCGAAACTTTCCGGTGCTGCCAGTTTTCAATACACCGGAAATCCTATGGAACTAACTTTGGATATTCCTTCCATAGGGTTGTCGAAAACAGTGGAAGGAAAGAATTTAAACTATGGAGGTTCTCTGTCTATTTTACAACCGATTTATACGGGAGGGCGTGTACTGGAGTCCATCCGTATGGCGCAACATCAGCAGGCCTTGGTCGGTAATCAGGCAAAGGCATTGAATGATGCTGTTTGCTATCAAACGGATATTCAATACTGGAGTGCCGTAGCCCGGCAGGAAATTGTTGATGTCGCCGAAGACTTTCGTAATTCGATAGCAGCCTTGGTTAAAACAATAAAAGAAAGGGTAGAAGTAGGACTCGTTGACCCACAGGACCTGTTAATGGCAGAAGTGAAGTTAAATGAAGCGGAATATCAATTACTTCAGGCACAAAGTAATTTTGAAACAGGGCGGATGGCATTGAATTCTATGATTGGTGTCCGGCTGGAACATCATACGGAACTGGATTCACAGATACCGATAGTAGTTGTCAGCGATTCTCTGTGGTTATCTACCGGATGGGACGTCCGGAAATACAAATGGCTTATGACGAAATTCGTATTGCTGAGAGCACAAAAAACTGAATGATTCGCAATTCAAACCTCAATTCTATGTGGGAGTAGAAGGTAGCTATTCATCTCCCGGATATAATTTCAAGAAAGATCTGGACCCAAACTACGCTGTTTATGCTAAAGTGTCCGTTCCTATTTTTGAATGGGGAAAACGGAGAAGCGAGAAGCGTGTTTCTTCCTTCCGTATCGGAATGGCGGAAGATAATCTAAATAAAGTCGTAGACCGGGTGGAATTAGAAGTGAGTGTAGCGCGTAAGGCATTGTCACAGGCTATTGAACGTGTTCGTTTGAGTGAAAGTTCGCTGGCTAAAGCAGAAGAGAATGAGGCAAAAGCAGTAGAACGCTATAATGAAGGAAAAGTGTCAGTGGTGGAAGTGATTGACGCGCAAACCTATCGGCAGACTTCGCAGGTGAACTATGTACAGGCAAAAGCTGCTGCACAAGGACATTATTCGGAATTAATAAAAGCGCTCCATAGTTATGATTATCGCTAAAAAGCAGTAACTTTGTGTGAAAAGAATCGTATGAATATAAAATTGAACCGTATATCATATAGTGCGCTGTTTTCAGGGCTAGGCGTTTTCTCTTTTTTCCTGCTAGCCAACTATGCGGAACTTTCCGATAGAGTATCGGATGCGTTATATTCGGTAGGAATGTTTCTGTTTTTTTTATTCTTGCGTTCAATTTGCTCGGATATTCTACTATTCGGCTGACTACGTGGGTAGATAATCAGTATTCGGTGAATATTCATCGTCGTTGGAAACTGATTTTTATTTATACAATGGTGATGTTGATGTTTTTCTGCTCAATTATGGATTGTTGGTAACTGCCAAATTCTTGGTCGGTGCTTCACATCCGTTTTTGTTTTTTCCTAATGGCGGGTGGCGTATCTTGATATTAGTTTGGTTGGTGGAACTGGTGATTTTAGGTTTGCTGCTTGCCAACCGTTCTATGCGCATACCCTCAAATTGCAGAAACAGGCGGCTGCTTTGCAGGAAAGAAAATAACAGCACGCTATACAGCTCTTCAAAACCAGCTAAACCCCCATTTTCTGTTTAATAGTTTGAATACGTTGATTTCAGAAATCAGATATAATCCTAAAAATGCAGAACTCTTCACACAACATCTTTCCGACGTATATCGTTATACTCTCCAGTGTCAGAATCAGCGATTGGTGACGTTGCAGGATGAGCTTGGTTTTCTTGATTCATATATTTTTCTTCATCAAGTTCGTTTGGGTGATTGCATTTTATGTCCACAACAATGTGCCGGATGAGTGGAAAGAGATGAAGATGCCGCCTTTGACGCTTCAGCTATTGGTCGAAAATGTAATCAAGCATAATGTGATCCATTCGGGGAAACCAATGGTTATCGAGCTGTGTAATGTAGAAGAACCTCCGACTCTGATAATCTGTAATCCGATTCGGCCAAAAAATGCGGAGTCGTTTCGGGAATGGGGCTGAAAAATCTTTCCGCCCGTTATAAGTCCTTTGTAATCAGGATATTGTGATAGAAAATGAGTCTGATAAATTTACCGTAAAAATTCCCTTGCTTTCATGAATAAGATAAAAGCTGCAATAATAGAAGATGAAGTGCCGGCGGCACGTTTGCTACATGAGATGATACAGTCGCTTCGCCCGGATTGGGAGGTGATGATTCTGCCCGGTACTATCGAAGAATCCGTTGAATGGTTTCATGTGAATCCTCATCCGGAACTTTTATTTTTGGATATTCAGTTGACGGACGGCAATTCATTTATGTTGATTGAACAAGCTCGGCCGGATAGTAAGATTGTTTTTACCACCGCTTATGACGAGTACGCTGTCCGTGCTTTTGCGGTGAATAGCATTGACTATTTGCTGAAACCGATTCATCAGGAACGTTTATTGCAGACTATCGAACGTTTCGAGAGTCTCACAGAGAAATATATCCGTGATTTTAATCGGGAGAGCCGGATACTGGAGGTGTTGGAAAGTTTGTCTGATACGCAGAAGCTTCCGGTGGTAGAGAATAAAAAATATCGCACCCGATTTCTTATTTCTTCCGGTAATAAACTTTTTACTTTGGCGGTAAGTGATGTTGCCTATTTCTATTCGGAGAACAAGCTCACTTTTGTAGTTACCAAGAATAATAGAGAATATGTCCTGGACTTTGCTTTGGATAAACTCTGCGAACAATTGAATCCTGATGTCTTCTTTTCGGACCAATCGTCAGACACTTGTTTCGGTAGATGCCATTCAGCGTATCGAACCCTATTTTTTAGGTAAGGCGGTTGTACACGTCCAACCACCATTTCAAAGATAAAATCATAGTCAGTAAAGACAAGATAGCGGCTTTCAGAAGGTGTGGCTGAATTATTAAGCCTTGATTTCCCCTATAGCAATACAATACGTTTTTTTTTGCATGATATCTGTCAGTTGCGCCTTCAACTGACGGGCATTGATAGGTTTCGGCATATAGCCGTCAAATCCGCTTGCCATTACCCGTTGCTCGTCCGAAGCATATGCAAAGGCTGTAATGGCAATAAGCGGTACCTTGGCCGAATATTTACGTATTTCTTTGGTTGCTTCGTAGCCGTCCATGACAGGCATATTGATATCTATTAATACAATTTGCGGACCATATTCCTTGAACATATTTACGGCTTCTTGTCCGTCCCAGGCATGTATTAAGTGGTAATCATATTTTAGTATCGACTCGAACAGTTTGTAATTACTTTCATTGTCTTCTGCAATTAGAATTATTAGTTTATCTTTTGCGATTGTAATATTTTGAATTTTTTTTTGAGGGCTTTTTTCTATGGCTTCTATCTGCTTATAGGGCAAAGTGAACCAAAATGTAGACCGTTTCCTTCTTCTGATTCTACCCCGATTTTTCCACCCATGTGGTTGATGAGTGTACGGCAGATTGAAAGTCCTAATCCTGTGCCTTGTGCAAAAGAATTTAGTTTGACAAAACGTCCGAAGATGCTATCCAGCTTATCTTGGGGAATACCACAGCCGGTGTCGGTCACATAGAAATAAAGTTCATTGTTTTGCCGTTCATAGCCAAATCGGATACTGCCTTGGCTGGTGAACTTAATAGCATTTGTGACGAAGTTGATAATTAACTGCGATAACCTGTTCTTCTCTATATTTGCGAAACAAGGTTCTTCGGGAGCTACAAATTCCAGTTTTACGTTGTCTGACTTTAATTTCAACTGGCAACTGTTTTCCAACTCTCTCATTAAGTCATTGATTTCGACATTGGAGTAATGTAAATCCAATGTGCCTGCTTCTATTTTTGACAAATCAAGGATGTCGCTAATGAGTTGCAGTAATAAAGTATTATTGTTTTCAATGATACTCACATATTCTTGTTTTTTTCTTCTTCCTCTTCGGTCGAGGCCAATATTCCGGAGAAGCCGACTATGGCATTCAGAGGAGTACGGATTTCGTGGCTCATATTTGCAAGAAAAGCGGATTTCAGGCGGTTGGATTCTTCAGCACGGTTTTTTGGCGTTGATCAGCTCCTGTTCCATTTTTTTCGTTCAGTGATAACGAGTGAGGAGCCAACAAGGTCAATGGCTTGCCATTCTCGTCCCGCGTTTCAACGGCTGCTTGGGCTTCCACCCATTCTATCCTATGAAATCCTTTTTGTGTGCTGACTACGCGATATTCTTCTTTTACTTTTTCTGAACGTCCCTCTACCAAATCTTTGTAGGCTTGTTCCACCCGTTTCCGGTCTTCTTTAAATATTTTAGAGAAATATTGAATATCGGGCACTGCCAGTTGCTCCTCGGCTATACCCTTTCCCTGGGTACTGAGTTCTATCGGTTTATTGATATCACAAAGAATTGTTCGGCTCGTTAAGTCCCATTTCCATGGCACGATATTAGCTACGTCAAGTGACATGGCGAGTTTGTTGTTGATAGTACTTAGCTTTTGTTGTGCTCTGTGTAGTTCGGTACTGTCCAGGCAAAAGACGTCTATCATTTTGTTATGCGGATTTCCCGGAGTACTATATCGTAAAAGGTATCTATTTTCCTGAAATAATAAGGGAATGTTATTGCTTTGTTTTCTGCTAATGCTATTTGGATGAAATGCAAAAACTCGGGCATGGACTCAGGGAATATCTCACTTGCTTTTTTACCTATCACTTCTTCCTTGCGATAGAAGTTCTTCTCAAAATGGCTATTCACATTCCGATAAATCAGTTCTACGGGGTCCCTTTTTTCATCGGTGATTAATTCTTCCTGCATATAAAGAATAGGCATATTATTTATCAGATTCTTAAAATCCGTCATGGCATCTATTTCTTTTTCGTTGTGCGTTCTTTATTATGTTCAGGCTGTGAATACGGTAGAATAGTAGGAATGCTAGTAATACAACAAAACATAGTGTCCCTATAATAAAGTACTCATTTTGTTTCCAAAATGATAGTGGTTTGTTCAGGAAATGTGTATTTGGTGGACACATGGAAGGAGAAAATCCTTTTGCGGAGTAAGATTTTATAATTGATAATGGGGGCACCGTCTGTCGGTATGTAAAATGGAATATCGCGTGCTTGTTTGCCTGCGAGTATTTCAGCAATGGTATGGATTAATTGTTGGTTGAAGTGCTTTTTGATTGTAGGTATAGCCACCTATCATTCCGCCGTTTTCTTCGGTGATGTCCGCCATATTGAGAGTGAATATGGGGGCGGCTGTTGTCCCCTATCAGTTTGTGGGCATTGGAGACTAACGAGGTGTTGCCTGCAAATGTCGTTTTGTAGAACCAGGAAGCAAATAAAATTCCGGTTGTATTCGGATCAACATGATACAATGAATCCAATAATTGGTTCGTTGTCATGTCTTGTGGGGTTATAAACTGATACTCTACATTCGGATGCGTTTTTTCAGTTTATTGCGGATATCTAAATTGTTGGTTTGGTTAATTTGCCGCGCGTCACCGATAAATATGAATTTCTTTATTTCGGGAACGATATGGCATATTAGTTGTATATTCTCATCCAGATAAAGATTTGAATATAAGAGAACCATATTATATGGGTCGGCCAATTGAGTGAGAGGAGTGCGGTCGGCTGTTGCAATGGCTTGTTTCTTGGTGTAAGTCTCCTGCGGACCCAGATAGTTTTCTTCCGAGCATAATACGATAGGAATGTCTCCCCACAGTTCTCTGTATTCATCGCGCATCAATAAGGCGGGATTTCCCAACAAAATAAGTAAACGGGGACGGTGTCTTTTTTATATTTTTGAGAAATCGACAGTTTGAATTCTGCCAGTGTGGAGTCATTTTTCAATCATTAACATATTCATGTGTTCCGCATATAAAGCCAGTTGCGGGTCTTTCTGTACATATTCCGTTACCGTAGAAATCATGCGGTTACTCCAAGGGAAGATTCTGCATAAGAGTTAATACATAAGATATAATTTGAAATGTCAATATGATCTCTTTGTGCTATACTGGGTACAATAGATATGAAACATAAAAGTAGCAACAATAAGCGTTTTTTATATCCATGAAAAAAAAGTCTTGTTTGTGATATTGTTATTTATAGATTGATCTTGCAAGGACAAAAGTAGTAAAAACAATCTGAAAATACCTACTTCCTAATCTGAAAATGGCAAAATGATTATATATTCGGAACTTTTAACTGTTTCCTTGTGTCTAAGTACGTAAGATTAATATGTTTAGACGCAGGCTTCTAACAGCATTTTGAATTATTGAATATGGGACTTTGCTTTGTATGGGGTGCGTAAACCAAAAACGCGAACCTTTTCCCTGTTCGGATTCCACTCCGATAGTCCAAGATGCTCGATGATACTTCTGCAAATAGACAGCTTTAAGCCTGTGCCTTTCGAGAAAGTATTCAGCTTTACAAAACGGTCGAACACTTGGTTAACTTTATCAGAGCAATGCCCATTCCTGTATAGGTCACGGAAAATTCTATCTTATTGATTTATAGCATCGTATATGAGGCGTTTTGCTTTTTAAATCAACAGGTCATTCCTTTAAAAGGAACGACCTGTTGCACACCGAGAAATGCATTGTTTCTTTTTAAAGGAACGAGCTTCTCTATAAACAGACTGCGTTGAGTTAATTTGTTTGTTTACATTTATTACTATATATTCCTGTCATTTGGCTTTATTTCAGTGCTTCAATAACTTGTGGTAACATTGTCCAAATAGTATTTTCATCCTGTGCAGTAAAGAAGTTACCGTCAATCTCTGATTTTTCATCCGTGGCAATTCCGTTTTGAATGGCAGGTTTGGCCAGCGGATGGACAGCGACTTTTTTACCTTTTGTTATACCTGTAAAGTCAAACATCATTGCACCGGCACAGTGTCCGATCATTATTTTGCCCTTATCTCCGAAAGTTTTGATAACTTCCATTAGATCTATATTATAAGGTTTGTCTGCATTCTGCTGAAATACAGGTACAGCGTCTCCGCATGAGAGAAAACAAATGCGTCAAACTCATCCTCATGTCCTTTCAAATTAGCAATCACATCATCTGTTGTCAGACTGATTCCTGAATTTGTTTTAATCTCCTTCGTATCCGATACGGCAAATACTTTATATGAAATGCCATTTTTCAAAAAATGCTTCCAGGTATTGGAATAATCCACAACCATTTACCGGATTTACTGCTAAAACTGCAACTTTCTTTGCCATAACATTAATTATTTAAATGAAACAATAGTTATTTTTAGTAAGTTTATTACTTTTTGTGATGCAAATGTATCTTCCTTTGTTGAGAAAAGCAAGAACGCACCTCTGAATAAGGAAGTTACATGGAAGTAACTATTGTTGAAACTCAGTATAATACAAAACGTTAAAAAGATGAAAAACTTTCACCCGACAGGGAATTGCCCTGTAAGAGATGTCATAAGCCGCTTGGGAGACAAATGGTCGATGCTGGTGCTGATCACTTTGAATGCCAATGGTACGATGCGTTTTAGCGACATTCATAAGACAATAGGAGATGTTTCTCAGAGAATGTTGACGGTCACTCTTCGTACACTCGAATCCGATGGATTGGTGGAGCGGAAAGTGTATGCGGAAGTACCTCCTCGTGTAGAGTATAACTTGACGGATACGGGAGGGACTCTGATTCCTCATATTGAAGGATTAGTAGGGTGGGCCTTGGAGAATATGAATACGATTTTGGAACATAGAAAAAATGATTAATAATAGGCGGTTGTATGAATATTCCCTATACACTCATACTTAATGTATTTGTAAACTCCTCATCTGTCATTATGCATCTAAAAAATTCCATTCCGTAATTTTTTCGGTGCTCTTATTTAATGGTATTTTTCACATAGTACAAGGTTGTTTCTGCTTTTGATTTTTCATATTACAAAGATATACTTATTTATATGGTGTTTTTGTTTGCACTGTGATATTTTTATATCTTTGCGAGGAGAGCAATTCAATATTTAAAAACATGGAGATAAAAAAAGTAATTTCAGATAAAAAAGAGTTCTTGGAACTGTTGCTTTTGGCTGATGAACAGGAGAGTATGATCGACCGCTATCTGGAACGTGGCGATATGTTTGTCTTGTATGATAACGGATTGAAAGCGTGCTGTGTCGTAACCCGTGAAGGGGAAGGAATTTATGAAATCAAGAATATTGCTACTGTTCCTTTTTTTCAACGTCAGGGATACGGGAAACGTTTAATTGAATTTCTATTCGAGCATTATCAGGACAAGTGTACTGAAATGTTGGTTGGTACAGGAGATGTGTCTTCTACCATATCTTTCTACGAACATTGCGGTTTTACCATTTCCCCACCGTGTAGAGAATTTCTTTACCGACAATTACGACCATCCGATTTATGAAGAAGGCAAACTGTTGACGGACATGGTATATTTGAAAAGAACATTCTAATGCTATTTCAGGATTATTTCAGTATCATGGTTTTCTTTGCCGAGGATAATTTGTTATCTTTGCAACTTTAACCCGAAAATCAATGAGTAGCAAATTTATAATTATTAGAGTTTTATTGTTTGTGTTGTTGGTTGTTGGTACAACTTCTGCCATGATCGCACAAGATAATGATTTCACAACCTGGACTAAATTCAAAGTAAATCATAAGATTGACTCCCGCTTTGCTGTTTCCGGTGATTTGGAATTGAGAACGGAAGATGATATGAGTGCGATTGACCGTTGGGGAATTTCTGTCGGAGGTGATTACCGTGCCTTTTCGTTTTTGAAATTTGAGATTGGTTATGAAACGCATTATCGGAACTTAGGTGAAATAGGGTGGAAGTTCAGACACCGTTATCGTATTGGAGCTACGGCCAGTTTTCGTTATCAATGGCTCAAAATGTCTTTGCGGGAAAGGTTTCAGCAGACTTTTGATCGTGGAGAATCAGAAACTCGTTTACGTTCCCGGCTGAAGTTGGGATATGCTCCCCAAAAAGGAATCGTTTCACCTTATTTCTCTATTGAAATTTATCAAAGTTTGGATGATGCACCTTTTGGCGGACAGCTCGTTTAAGGTATCGTCCTGGAATAGAGATTGATTTAACTAAGCGCTGGTCTCTTGATGCTTTTTATTGTTATCAATATGAATCTTCGCGAGGTAAGCATATTGCAGGGGTAGAGGTCGGTTATTCTTTTTTGAGAATCATCAGATTGCTAATATAATAAGGTGAAGTAGGAAATCTCTGACATATATCAGTTTTTTGTAAGTTATTGATTATTTAGTATTTAAATAAAAATATAAAACTTTCCAAATAAAAATATTCTCTAACTGAATTATAATGTATACTTTCGTCCCTTGCATTTCAAAATGAAGTGCTGGAATCAAGATTCTACAGTTGCAACAGACGTGTTGTATAGTATCTCATAACCGCGAGCTAATACTTTCTCTTATGTCATTCTTTCTGTTCTATCAGAGATTTCTAATGGGAAATTAATAAAAAAATAAGATGAAAGTATTTCATTATTTACCCAAGAACATAGGTTCTTTTGCTATTTTTCTCTATCTTGCTGACTGCTTGTGTGAACCACATTTCGGAAGAAAATGAAGCGATAATTGCTGATGGAAATATTCCATTGAAGTTTGTAACTGACATACATGAATTGACTAATACTCGTATTGTCGGTAATAGTTTTGAAGAAGGAGAAGGAGTCGGTTTATTCGCACTTGCGGGTTCCACTACAATGCAGGAGGAACGCTATGTAGATAATCTTCATTTTGTTCGTTCTTCCGGAGGCGAGTTTCTGTCGGATGAGTTGGTATATTATCCGGATGACGGAGTGACCCTTAATTTAGTGAGCTATTATCCTTATCGGCAAGAGGGAGTGGCGATAGGAGAGAGCACGATGTCGGTATCAGTAGAAACAAATCAAGAGGTTGCTGCTGATTATTCTCGTTCTGATTTTTTGGTTGCTATCCGAGACGGTGTTTCTGCAAGCATAGATGCCATTCCTTTGACTTATAATCATAAGTTTTTTCGTCTGAAGATAGCGATTGTGCCGGGTGAAGGTGGCAATGTGGAAGATTTATTGGCAGCTGATCCCCACCTTTCGGTTAGTGGCTTTTATACAAAAGCAATATATGATTTTCAGAAACAGTCTTATTCCGATTATTCGGAAGAAAATGTTATTATCCCGGCCGGAGTATGGCAGATAGAGGCTGAAAAGAAGTTGATAGGGAAAGAACTTATCTTGATACCGCAAGAGGTTATGGCCGGATATCAGTATGTGACGCTGGAAGTTGAAGGTAAACAGTATATTAGCTTGTTACCTTCAACTCTGAATTTGCAGGAAGGCAAACAAAGAGAGCTGGAAATAACTTTTGTAGCTGCTGAGGATATTTTGATGAACAAAGTTAGTGGAGAAATTAGCGATTGGAAAGGTGATGAAACTGATCATGCCGAATCGGAAAATCTTCATAAATATATAGATGTGTCGAAATTGACGTTTGCAAAATCGAATGTATATAAAGTCTTGAACGCAGGAAAACAGGTGGCTGAAATATGTAAGGAATATCTGGTGACTCCGTACTTTTCTTCTCAGGCAATAGTTGCTTATCCGATGAAGAATGATGCTACTGCTGATTTATCTCAAGGAGTGGTAGTTCAACTTCTAGGGCAATCTGGTAAGGTGCATGGTGGTAAAGTGTCGTGGAATATAGATGAGCATTCGTTGACTTATATTGCCGGGACTTTGCCTGTTTATAATAATATTTATGTATTGGCAAACGGAAAAGTTACTTTGTCAATAACAGAGGCAGATGATGTGTTACAGGTATTAGCATTAGATGATGTGGCTCGTGATGTACGTGGAGGAGTAATTCATAATTATCCGTTGGTGAAAATCGGAACACAGTATTGGATGCGGAATAATCTGGAAGCAGCTTTGTTTGCGAATGGTGATGAAATTCCGAAATTGAATGAAGTTACTGAAAATGCTGTCGGGTATTTGCTATCCTGTACAAATAATTACCTTTATACCGCTAGTGTAGCATTATCTCCTGATTTCTTGCCACTCCATTGGAATATTCCAAATTGGGAGGACTGGAATATCTTAAATTCTTACCTGAAAGGGGATGTTTCTTTATTGAAATCGGGTGAATGGGTATCTATAGACGGGGCAGAAGTGTTGCCCGTTAACAATGATTCAGGTTTTAACGGACTTCCTGTAGGAATGTATTCTTATCCGGATCTAAGTGTTTTAGAAGGCAAGTTTTTAGGATATTGGACACTGGATGATACAAATACGGAAATGGCTGAATCTGTCTTTTTTTGAAAAGCAATGCAAATACTATGGAAACGGCCACATCAGCTGTTGAAAGAAAGGCTTTTTCTATCCGCTGTATCCGAAAGTAAATCTATGGAAATGATTCGTCTTTTTCATATTTTGATTATATTTGGGAAGTGAAACTAATAAATGGAGAGAACCATGAAGAAGATAATAAATCCCTGGAAAGGGTTGGAGGGATACAATTGTTTTGGTTGTGCTCCCAATAATGAAGTTGGAGTAAGAATGGAATTTTACGAGGACAGCGAGGAAATCGTAAGTATCTGGAAACCTCGTCCGGAGTATCAAGGTTGGATTGATACATTGCATGGTGGTATTCAGGCCGTTTTGTTGGATGAGATTTGTGCTTGGGTCGTACTCCGTAAATTGCAGACAACGGGAGTAACTTCAAAAATGGAGACGCGTTACCGGAAGTCTGTCGATACGAAAGATTCTCACGTTGTACTGCGGGCTGCTATCAAAGGAAATAAAAAGAAACATTGTTATCATCGAAGCTAAGCTATATAATAAGGATAATGAAGTATGTACGGAGGCAGTTTGTACCTACTTTACTTTCTCACAGGAAAAGGCGAAAAGCGAAATGCATTTTTGCACTGTGATGTAGAGCCGGAAGAAATATTACCTTTAATTTGAAATGAAAACTCGTTTTTTTGTGATAAATGTTTGGTAGTATCAAACAAATTCTTTACTTTTGTCGCAGTTAATAAAAGAAATATGAAATATACAGCTACACATCATCATCATCATTTTCCTAACGAATAACTCGGTGGGCATGGATGATATTGTATATTCTTTATATAACGATAACGAAGGCTTGCCGAATACGGTAAGCCTTTTTTTATTCCTTAATTCGAATAGTAATTAATAATAAATAATTAAATAAGATCATGTTAAGAATTGCAGTACAGGCCAAAGGACGTCTTTTTTGAAGAGACAATGGCACTTTTAGAAGAGTCGGATATCAAGTTGAGTACTACTAAACGTACCTTGTTGGTGCAGTCTTCCAATTTTCCTATTGAAGTATTATTCCTTCGTGATAATGATATTCCACAAACAGTGGCTACGGGAGTGGCCGATTTGGGTATCGTAGGCGAAAACGAGTTCATGGAAAAGGCTGAGGATGCTGAAATCATAAAGCGTTTGGGGTTCAGCAAATGCCGTTTGTCACTAGCTATGCCGAAAGATTTGGAATATCCGGGATTATCATGGTTTAATGGAAAGAAAATTGCCACTTCTTATCCTGTTATTCTTCGTAATTTCCTGAAGGAAAAGGGCGTGAATGCAGAAATTCACGTTATTACCGGTTCCGTAGAGGTATCTCCGGGCATTGGACTGGCTGATGCTATTTTTGATATTGTAAGTTCCGGCTCTACTTTGGTCAGCAACCGTTTGAAAGAAGTGGAGGTGGTCATGAAATCTGAAGCTCTACTGATTGGTAACAAGAATATGAGCGATGAGAAGAAAGAAGTGTTGAATGAATTACTGTTCCGCATGAATGCGGTGAAAACAGCAGAAGATAAAAATACGTATTGATGAATGCTCCGAAGGATAAACTGGAAGAAATTATTGCCGTCTTGCCGGGTATGAAAAGTCCTACTGTCATGCCATTAGCGCAGGAAGGCTGGTGTTCAGTTCATACAGTATTGGACGAGAAACGTTTTGGGAGATTATCGGAAAGTTGAAAGCTTTGGGCGCAGAAGGTATTCTGGTATTGCCGATTGAAAAGATGATCGTGTAAAATACGTGGAAATAAATAATCTATGCTGAAGAATGAAATTAATTAAATACCCTACAAAGACCAGTGGACGGAACTCTTGAAACGTCCGGCACTGAATACTGGAAAGTCTTTTGACACAGTTCGTTCCATTATAGACAAGGTAAGGGCAGAAGGTGATAAAGCTGTACTCGAATATGAAGCAACCTTTGATAAAGTAACCTTGTCCTCACTTGCTGTTACTCCTGAAGAAATACGGGTAGCCGAAACATTGGTGAGTGATAAATTGAAAGCCGCTATCTCTTTGGCTAAACAGAATATCGAAACATTTCACTCAGCTCAACGCTTTGTCGGAAAGAAGGTGGAAACGATGAACGGTGTAACCTGTTGGCAGAAAGCAGTGGGGATTGAGAAAGTCGGGCTTTATATCCCGGGGAACTGCCCCGCTTTTCTCAACCGTATTGATGTTGGCTGTTCCGCAAAAATTGCAGGATGCAAAGAGATCATACTTTGTACTCCTCCTGATAAAGAAGGAAATATTCACCCGGCTATTCTTTTTGCTGCCCAACTGGCGGGAGTGAGCAAGATTTTCAAAGCAGGTGGTGTGCAAGCTATCGCTGCTATGGCCTATGGAACAGAAAGCGTACCTAAAGTATATAAGATCTTCGGTCCCGGAAACCAGTATGTGACGGCAGCGAAACAGTTGGTCAGCCTGAGTGATGTGGCGATTGATATGCCTGCCGGTCCGTCGGAAGTAGAGGTTTTGGCTGATGCATCGGCAAATCCGGCTTTTGTAGCTGCGGATTTATTGTCTCAGGCAGAACATGGAGTGGATAGCCAGGCTATGCTGATTACAACTTCCGAGAAACTGCAAACGGAAGTTATGGCTGAAGTAGAACGTCAATTAGCTGAATTGCCTCGTCGTGAAATTGCCTCCAGATCGTTGGAAAACAGTAAACTAATTCTGGTTAGAAATATCGATGAAGCATTGGAACTCACGAAATGCTTATGCTCCCGGAACACTTGATTGTGGAAACGGAAAACTATATGGAAGTAGCCGAACGGGTCACTAATGCCGGTTCTGTCTTCTTAGGTGCTTTGACTCCTGAAAGTGCGGGCGATTATGCTTCCGGCACCAATCATACCTTGCCGACTAATGGATACGCGAAAGCATATAGCGGTGTAAGTCTGGATAGCTTTATCCGCAAGATTACATTCAGGAAATCCTTCCGGAAGGGATAAAGACCATCGGTCCGGCTATCGAAGAAATGGCCGCCAACGAACATTTGGACGCACATAAAAATGCCGTCAATATATCCGCCTTAAAAAGCAATTAATAAGTAATAACTGAAAACTAAAAGTATTTGCTGATGAAAACATTGCAAGAATTGACCCGTCCGAATATCTGGAAGCTGAAACCTTACTCTTCGGCGCGTGATGAATATAAAGGTTAACGGCTTCTGTCTTTCTCGATGCGAACGAGAACCCGTACAATCACCTCATAACCGCTATCCCGGACCCTATGCAGTGGGAACTGAAAACACTGCTGTCGAAAATAAAGAAAGTGTCTCCCGAGCATATTTTCCTGGGCAATGGTAGTGACGAAGCTATTGATTTGTTATTCCGTGCTTTCTGTGAGCCGGGATTGGACAATGTGGTCGCTATCGATCCTACTTACGGAATGTATCAGGTGTGTGCCGATGTGAACGATGTGGAATACCGGAAAGTGCTGTTGGATGATAACTTTCAGTTTTCGGCAAATAAATTATTGGCAGCTGCCGATGAACATACCAAGCTGATTTTCCTTTGTTCACCGAATAATCCGACAGGAAACGATTTGATTCGGTCTGAAATAGAAACACTCCTTCGCGAATTTGAAGGATTGGTAATACTGGATGAGGCATATAGTGATTTCTCCGATGCACCTTCTTTTTTGGAAGAATTGGATAAGTACCCGAATCTTGTTGTATTCCAGACATTCTCAAAGCATGGGGATGTGCTGCCATTCGTTTGGGAATGGCATTTGCGTCAGTCGAAATAATCGGTATCCTGAGCAAAATCAAATATCCCTATAATGTGAATCAGCTGACACAGCAGCAGGCTATTGCTATGCTGCATAAACATTATGAAATAGAACGCTGGATAAAAACATTGAAGGAAGAACGCGACTATCTGGAAGAAGAATTTGCGAAATTACCTTGTACCATCAAACTGTTCCCGTCTGATGCGAACTTTTTCTGGTTAAAGTGACGGATGCGGTGAAAATATACAATTATCTTGTAGGTGAAGGTATCATCGTGCGCAATCGCCATTCGGTTTCACTTTGCTGTAACTGTTTGCGTGTAACAGTGGGCACCCGGATGAGAACAATACGTTATTGGCTGCTCTTAGAAAATATGAAGGATAATGGACACGAAGAAGAAAGTATTATTTATAGATAGAGATGGTACATTGGTCATTGAACCGCCTGTTGATTATCAGCTCGATTCGTTGGAAAAACTAGAATTTTACCCGAAAGTATTCCGTAATCTGGGCTTTGTCCGCAGTAAACTCGATTTCGAGTTTGTAATGGTTACTAATCAGGATGGACTGGGCACTTCATCTTTCCCGGAAGAAACATTTTGGCCTGCTCATAATTTGATGTTGAAAACATTGGCAGGAGAGGGATTGCGTTTGATGATATTTTGATTGACCGTAGTTTTCCCGAGGATAATGCACCGACCCGTAAACCGCGTACCGGAATGCTGACAAAGTATATTGATAATCCTGACTACGATCTTGCCGGAAGTTTTGTGATTGGTGACCGTCCCACTGACGTGGAACTTGCTAAGAATTTGGGATGTCGTGCCATTTATTTGCAGGACTCAACAGAAAGCTTGAAAGAGAAAAAGGACTGGAGGAAGTTTGTGCACTTGCAACAACAGACTGGGATCAGGTGGCAGAGTTCTTTTTGCCGGTGAGCGGAAAGCAGAAGTTCGCCGTACAACGAAGGAGACTGATATTTATGTTGCCTTGAACCTTGATGGAAGCGGCATTTGCGATATTTCCACCGGGCTTGGCTTTTCGATCACATGCTTGAACAGATCGGAAAACACTCCGGTATGGATTTAACGATTCGTGTAAAAGGAGATTTGGAGGTAGACGAACATCATACTATCGAAGATACTGCTATTGCTTTAGGGGAGTGTATTAATCAGGCTTTAGGTAGTAAGCGTGGGATTGAGCGCTATGGCTATGCACTGCCTATGGATGATTGTCTTTGTCAAGTTTGTCTGGACTTCGGTGGTCGCCCTTGGTTAGTATGGGATGCTGAGTTTAAGCGCGAGAAAATAGGAGAGATGCCAACGGAAATGTTTCTTCATTTTTCAAGTCATTGAGCGACGCTGCAAAAATGAATCTGAATGTCAAAGCAGAAGGGCAGAATGAGCATCATAAAATAGAGGGAATTTTAAAGCCCTTGCACGTGCCTTGAAAATGGCAATTAAGAGAGATATCTATCATTTTGAACTTCCTTCCAGCAAAGGGGTACTCTGATTTCTTAAATACACAGACTTATGCAGAAACGAATCCTGTTAAGCCTACTTTGGGGAGTAATCTTTTCTCTTTCTCTTTTTAGTCAAAACCTGAAAGCAGAGAAGATTACTCTTCCCGATAGTAAACTGAATAATTTATATAAGATAGATTCAGGTGTATATCGTTCCGAACAACCTTCACACTCGGACTTTAAAGCTCTCGAAAAATATGGTATTGGAGAGTCTCTTAATCTTCGTAATAGACATAGTGACAATGATGAGGCAACAGGAACGACTGTGAAACTTCATCAGTAAAGATGAAAGCGCACTCGGTAGATGAGGAACAGCTGATAACTGCATTGCGCATCATAAAGAATCGTAAATCGCCCATTGTCATTCATTGTCATCATGGCTCTGACCGTACAGGAGTCGTGTGCTCTTTACCGTATTATATTCCAGAATATCTCCAAAGAAGATGCAATTCGTGAAATGACTGACGGAGGCTTTGGCTTTCATCGTATTTATAAAAACATTATTAGAAGAATCAGGGAAGCTGATATTGAACGAATAAAAAAGAGAAGTGATGACTGTTGGAGGATCGTACTAGTACCCTGTTTGTACTACCGCGCTGTCACAACCGTGCCATCGCATTGGCACAACTATGCCATGCCGTTGGCACAGTTGTGCCAATGGGGTGGCACAAGCCTATTGATAGGATGCCTATAAACCTTCTATTTCTTTAAGCCACATGGCTGAATTTGCGTCGCTCGGCATTCGCCAATCCCCTCTCGGACTGATAGAAATACTGCCTACTTTAGGGCCATCAGGTAAACAGGAACGTTTGAATTGTTGATTGAAGAAGCGGCGGAAAAAGATAGCCAGCCATTTCTTGATTGTCTCTTCATCATAATTACCTTTGAATGCGATGTTTGCCAGATAATAAATCTTTGAAGGGCGGAAATCGAAACGTAGGAAATAATAAAGGAAGAAGTCGTGTAGTTCGTAAGGACCGACTAGGTCTTCCGTCTTTGTTTGATTTCTCCGTTTTCGTCTGCCGGAATCAGTTCCGGACTGATAGGAGTATCCACTATATCAAGCAATGTGGTTTTTGAATCTTCGTCCACACCATTTTCTGCCACCCACTGTACCAGATATTTTACGAGTGTTTTGGGGACGCTTGCGTTAACGCCATACATAGACATGTGATCGCCATTATATGTTGCCCATCCTAAAGCAAGTTCTGATAAATCTCCTGTACCTATTACCATTCCCCAGGTTTGATTGGCCACGTCCATTAAGATTTGTGTACGTTCGCGTGCCTGTGAATTTTCGTAAGTGACATCATGCACATTTATATCATGGTCTATATCCTTGAAATGTTGAATACAAGCGTCTTTAATACTAATTTCACGAATAGATATTCCTAATGATTTCATCAGGTTGATAGCATTATGGTAGGTGCGGTCAGTCGTTCCGAAACCGGGCATTGTGATTCCAAGAATTCCTTTTCTGGATAATCCTAGTTTATCAAACGTTTTCACGCAGACAAGTAGTGCAAGCGTTGAATCCAATCCACCGGAAATTCCTACTACGGCAGTCTTGGCTCCTGTGTGGACAAGCCGTTGTGCCAATCCCGCTACCTGAATAGCGAAAATGTCTTCACAGTGTTCGTTTAGTTCTTTCCCTTGTGGTACAAATGGATGTGGATGGAAACTTCGGGTGAGGGTTAGTTCTTTACTGTTTACAAATTCTGTGGCAACAGAAACTGCTCTCTTGTCTCTTAAATTAGCTTGATTAGCCGCGAAAGTTGTGTTGATTCTACGTTCTGCGCGTATACGTTCTACATCAATCTCGCTGATAATAAGCTGTTCTTCCATGCTGAATCGCTCACTGCGTGCAAGCAGACTTCCATTTTCGTAAATCAATCCATTTCCGGCAAAGACTACATCAGTAGTAGACTCTCCGAAACCGCAAGATGAAAAGACATATCCTGCGATACAGCGTGCAGACTGTTGACTGATGAGAGAACACAGATAATTGTGTTTTCCGATACCTTCATTGTCTGCCGACATATTGAATAGGATTTCCGCCCCTTGTAAAGCTAGCGATGAGCTGGGAGGAATCGTGGACCATAGATCTTCACAAATTTCAATTCCGAAAGTAGTATCTGAAGTTTCAAAAAAGTAAATTAGCTCCTATGGGAACAATTTGTCCGCATAGGCGTACATTGTCTGTTGTTAGTTGAATCGCGGAGGTGAACCAACGTTGCTCATAGAACTCTTTATAGTTAGGGAGATAAGTTTTGGCGGTAACGCCTAGTACTTTTCCTTTCTGGATAACTACTGCGCTGTTAATAACCGTCGAATTGACAACTACCGGCATACCAACAATAGAAATAATGTCCAATTGGCGCGTGTTATTCAGAATTTGCATTAATCCCATTTCTGCTTCTTCCAGCAAAAGCTGTTGACCGAACAAATCGCCGCAAGTATATCCAGTAATACTCATTTCCGGGAAAATGATGATTTGCACTCCCTTTCCTTCGGCTACTGCAATCAGGCTTTCTATTCTCTCTACATTGAATTTACAGTCGGCCACTTTCACGTGTGGCACGGCTGCTGCTACTTTCACGAATCCGTAGTTCATCTTATACCGTACAACAAAATACAACTTTGATTTAAATTGTAATGAATACAACTTTGGAAAGAAAGGGAAGATAATGAAGCCATACGATCGATTATTAGAACATAATATAAAGCCTTCATGCAACGTATTGCAATTATGCAATATCTGATGGATAATCCGATTCATCCATCAGCTGATGATATATATACTGCACTATCTCCCTCGATGCCTACGCTTTCAAAAACTACGGTTTATAATACATTGAAACTGTTTTCGGAGCAAGGAGCAGCCTTGATGCTTACAATTGATGAAAAGAATACGAACTTTGACGCGGATACTTCTGTACATTCTCATTTCTTGTGCAAGCGTTGTGGACATATTTATGATCTGCAATGCCCGGAAGCCATGAAGCAAGTAGAAAATTTGGAAATGGACGGTCATCAAGTGTCAGAAGTTCATTATTATTATAAAGGTATTTGCAAGAATTGCTTAAGTAAAGATAAAGAAACACGTATTGACTAATTAATTTAAAATTGAGAAGAAAATGAAGAAATTTAGATGTACTGTATGCGGTTACGTTCATGAAGGTGACGCAGCTCCTGAGAAATGTCCATTGTGTAAAGCTCCTGCCAGCAAGTTCGTAGAAGTTGTTGAAGTAGAAGGTGGTGCATTGTCTTTTGCTGACGAACACGTTATTGGTGTGGCAAAAGGTTGTGACGAAGAAATGATTAAGGACCTGAACAATCACTTCATGGGAGAATGTACTGAAGTTGGTATGTATTTGGCCATGAGCCGTCAGGCTGACCGCGAAGGTTATCCTGAAGTAGCTGAAGCTTTCAAACGTTACGCTTGGGAAGAAGCTGAACATGCTGCTAAGTTTGCAGAATTGCTGGGCGACTGCGTATGGGATACTAAAACGAACCTGCAGAAACGTAAAGATGCTGAACAAGGTGCATGTGAAGACAAAAAACGTATCGCAACTCGTGCTAAAGCTCTGAATCTGGATGCTATTCACGACACTGTACACGAAATGTGCAAAGACGAAGCTCGTCACGGTAAAGGTTTTGAAGGATTGTACAACCGTTATTTCGGTGATAAGAAATAATTAAGCCTAATAAACTCTTAAAAGGTCTGTATTCTGCAACGAATACAGACCTTTTTTTATCTATATTTGTCTATCAACTTTTAAATATCACAGTTATGAGAAAAGTACAACTATTGTTAGCTTGTTTAATGCTTTCAGTAGCTGCTTTTGCTGCTGACAAGGTGATTAAATTGCCGAAGCCTAATTTAAACCGTACCGGTGCGGTGAGAGATACTAAGAATGCACATACTCAGTTGATGGGTGCTATGGATGCAGGAATCGTTTCCCAGAATATTTCAATCTTTTGTTCCGCTGCAAGGTTGGCTACTGTACCTCGCGCTTCGATGGATATCAATCAATTGAAGAAGGTGTTGAAATTGAAGGAAAGCCAGGTACCAATGATGAATCATCCTATAGGATATCTAAAATAAAAAACTGGACAGGATTCTAAAACTATTTCGGAGTAATTGAAGTGTACCCCAATTGTTTTTGATAAACTTTTGGGGTACATTTTTTTTCAGGTCGTCTCTTTTAATTAGTAGGAGTTTTTAGCTCAATACCCGAAGACTGTTAATTCACGAATTGCTGCGGGGGGACACGCATTTCCATGGCCTTCAGGAATGACTAGTTTCAAATAACGAGCTGTGGTCGATTTGACATAGTATCGAAATGTTTCTCTAATAAATTCATCATTGAAGTCAGAAGCACCGATTTTTTTCCCAATTACTATTATTGTTGCTAGCATAAAATTCCACCCATTTGATATTATTAGCTCTACTAGCTTCTCCACGGTTTACTAAATCAATTTGAGCAATTGTGACCGGGTCTTTCATATCAATGGTAATTTCATAGGAGGTTCGCACCAATTGGCTTCAGACTTAGTTTTTACAGTGCCAGAAAGTCGTTTCATCGTCGTCAATTAGGTTTTTCACCGGATTGGCTGCTGCTGCGGAATTGCAAGCAATAATTTCCCATTTTGACTTATCTATTTTCTTCCCTTCTTTAACGATACGGAATAAAGTGCTACTTTCCTTGTCTATTACTAATGAATTATTCGGAGTGCCGTTCTGTGTCGCTTCAATGCTTCCAATAGTTATGGGCAATATATAGTTACCCGGAAGTAGATTATCTTTGAGTTGGTAGGAGGCTGTTGTTTCATTAACTCCTTCCGGTAAAGAAATTTTATCCGGAGCTGTGTACGATTCACTGGGTAGTAAGGTGAAATTAACCTTATTGTTTGAATTATATTGTTCAATCAGAGATTGATCGTGGGTTAAATCGCATTCTATATCCCATTTATTAGTAAAAAAGGTACGCTGATGTGGACGTCCATTTGGGAGGTTTGTAACGGATCTATATTGAATATTCCTGAGTTTGTGATTTGTACAATAGGTTCTGATACCTGAAATGCCAACAATGAAACACATCTTTCAGGGTTGATATTTAGTTCGTTAGAAACCAACCTCAGTGGAAGAACATATTGAATCTGGTCATAATCGGACAATTCGACTATTTTTTCAGGATGATAGGTTATATAACCGCACATTTCATTTTATTTAGTAAAAATTCAATGTTGGACAATTCATAACAGTTTTCCGGTAACATTTGATAATTGGTTCTGTCTTCTCTGTTCAGAGAGTCTAGTAAATTGGGATCTATCATGACTTTTACTTTTCCTGACATATCGCTTAATCCGCCTCGTTGTACCCAAAGCTCTGCTTGATAACTTTCTCCTACATTGAATGATTTTTGTATATTCAGTGTATTGATAGCAACAGATACTAGGCTATCTGCTTTATCTGCGATCTCAAAGTTCTCGTTACAACTTGCTGTCAGTATCAAAAATACTATGGTTACCAGTATGGAGTATATTTTTTCATCTTTTTTTATTTTAAGTCATGAAACATAATGTTGATTTACCATCGGATTTTGAACAAGCAGTTCAGTTTTCTTCATTTCATCGTCTGGGATAGGATATAAGTACATTTTACGTCTGAAGACAATCGGGCTAGCTTCTACTTCTTCGTAGAATTTGTCTTCTGCCGCATTCATATTCATGCCATGAACATATCCGAATTGACGCCCTTCTCCATCCTGGTCTGCTATCATCCAACGGCGAACATCGAAATAACGTTGTCCTTCCGTTGCCAATTCGATGCGTCTTTCACGTTGAATTGCGAGTCTTTGCAACTCTTGATTTCCCTCAATGGCAGGGGTTGAGTTCTTCAATATTCGACAAACCGGCACGCTGGCGTACTTTGTTTAAATAGGTCAGAACACGTTCGTCCTGAGGATCAATTTCATTAACAGCTTCTGCATACAATAAATAAAGATCTGCAAGACGGAAGATGATAGAAGGGCGGAACTTGTTTTGAACCCCGGAGATTTCATGCTAACTTCCCTGTTAAATCTTTTTTGTATAGCATATAACCAGTATGAGTATAAATTGTGCCGCTTAATTCATTGGGGCTTCCTTTGTGGAATTGAGTTACGTTGTTTGTTACATGCCATCTCCTATTTTGGAAAAATACTGTATTATAGAAACGTGCTTCCCGATTGAGGAACCGATTGCTGACATTGTTGGCCACTTGTACTTCTTTGCTTCCGGCTTTAACAGTCTCAGTGTATTTGTCAAACCCTTCGGTTGTATATAATGTGGATTGTGGTAAATAACTTGTTGCTTGTACCGGGAGACCGTCCTTCATATAAAAGTCGTCTACGAGTTCTTGTGTGACACCAATGCAACCCATTCCGTTTTGTTCACTTCTTGGGGTACATCTACGGTCGAACATGTCATTTGTCATTCCACCCCATGAAGTTGCTGCAGTAGCCCATATAATTTCTTTATTATATGTTTGGAAAAGATCGTATATATCTTGTGAAGGATTACCCGTATTCAGCAATTCATAATTACCTTCCTCATCTGCAAATTTTATGAATTCTTCTAAAGCAGCTACCGCTTTATTCCATTTATTGGGATCTTTATCAGGAAAAAGTCTTGTCCCATCCAAATTAGTTACGGCTAGCGCTTCTTTGTATTCGCCATTGAATAACTTACTGGCTGCATATACCCACATTTTAGCTTTTACAGCCAGAGCTACGCCTTTGGTTGGCCATGCATTATGCTGGTCGTCATCATGTAATGCCTTTTGAGGCAGCTCTTTGGCTACTGCTGTTAGTTCTTCGTCCAAATAGCTGATTACTTCATCTATGGTATTTCGGGGGCAGATCCAGATTATCTTCTCTTTCGAGAATTAAATCTTTTACCAAAGGAATAGCACCATATTGTTCGAAAAGCAAATAGTGATAATAGGCTCTCATGAATCTTACATTAGCCTTCATCTCTGTTAGTTCTTCTTCCGTCAGTACATCAACATGGGTTCCATTTGCCGCTATTGGTTTGGCGTGGGCCAGAATATATTTGCTTGTCTGATTTCTTTATAGCATGTACCCCAACGGTGAAAACTCATGTTAGCTGCATTTTTATCTGTTTTGTTATAGAGTTTTGCATCTCCATATCCAACAGTTAATTCATCACACATACCTGCCCAAGGATTTTTTTAAATCCTGTGATACTTCCAGCAGCTGCGGTAATTCCTGAATAATCTGGAATAGAAGTAAATATGTTTGCATACCATCTTCGGGTATAAGATACATTATCGAAAATTTCATCCAATGAACGGAGATTTCCGGCTAACTCATCAGATACATTCAGATAATCGCAAGAATAAATATTGCACAATGCAAAAGCAGCTATCAGTATTTTCTTATATAGTTTCTTCATTGTTTTCATATTTTATAGATTTAATTAAAATGTAAAGTCTATTCTAAGGTAAAGGTACGATTCTTAGGGTATACGTTTCCTCCATTTGCATTTCCTGCTTCGGATCGAAATACTTAAGGTCATCCCACAAAGCAAGATTATATCCCATTACATAAATTCTGGCAGCCTGAACATTAAATTTCTTCAAGAATTGTTTGGGCAGTTGATAACCGAATTCCATGTTTTTTAATCGTAAGAAACCTCCATTACGAAGCCACCATGTGCTTGCCACTTGATTATTGGCGTTGTTGGCATTATCTTTATGTAGGCGTGGCATTAATACATTTTGACTTGGATTACTCTCAGTCCAACGGTCCAATGCGAAAGTACGATAACTGGATTGGTCTACTCCCCATGCAAATGGATACCAACCTTCGGAGTATTTCCTCCTAATAAAACAGAACAGTTTCCGGTACCTTGGAAGAATACACTAGCATAAAATCCTTTATATTCGATGTTTAATCCAAATCCGTAAACGATCTCAGGTACATTAGGATGTCCCACGCCTACTACTTTATCATAGGAATCGATAACTCCGTCACTATTCACATCTTTGTATTTAATATCACCGGGGCCAAGCAATCCACCTAGAGTGCTTTTGAGGCAGTTCCGGGCGTAATGTATAGCTTTCAATACCATTACTGTTCTTATTGATGATGAAATCTTCTTTTTTGTGTATAAGCGTTCGGCTATATAGAGGTTATTTTCATTAATTCGTTTACCTGTTCGTTCCATCCATGGATATTTTTGTGGTAATTCATCATATTCTTTTTTTTATCTCATTTCTGGCAAATGTAAATGTCCTCTTGCACTTAGTTTTACTTTACCAATTTGATGATGAGCATTCAAAGACATATCTACACCATGGTTGGATACGATTCCATAGTTAGCATATTGGTTGACACGAAAACCACTTAATGTTGGTGTCGTTTTTCTTTGCATCAGGATATTGCTTCTTTCGGAACGGAAATAGTCGAATACAATATCTATCTTGTTGTTGAAAAGTCCTAAGTCGAAACCATAGTTTTGTTTTTTCTCAATTTCCCAACCAATATCTAACGTTTCCGGAAATCCTTCGATGATACCTTGTCCTATAGAATTAGTACCTCCGTTACTACCTATTCCTTGTGACCATGAACCTGCATTCATAGAGAAAGTAGGACGGTAGATAAAACGGTCACTGGTAGTGTCGTTACCAGTTTTACCGACAGAAGCTCTTAATTTGATTTTGTTTATATAGTTTTTAAAACTCCGGGGTAAAAAGGCTCATTTGACAAATAATAAGCCAGTCCTACAGCCGGGAAAAACCGAAGCGATGATTCTTGGCAAATGCTTCTGAACCCGTATATCCAAAATTTCCTTCAAAGGAAATAACGTCCGTCATAAGAGTAACTAAAACGCCCTACTAACCCTTGCTTGCGATAGGGGAGAGGTTGAGTCTTGAGTTGTGTTTTTCTTTTTGCATATATAGCAACATACCACTTACATCATGCTTCTCTGCAAAAATACGTTTGTAGTTGATAGCTGCATCAATATATATTTTCTTTTGCGCTTCAATACCATTGTCCTTCAAATCGCTCAAATCCGGTGTTCCTGATACA
>VOFG01000235.1_pt1 | contig 52000 bp, 56 predicted proteins | sample 5384171 | NCBI WGS metagenome assembly VOFG01 (sample SAMN12384726, study PRJNA508395) | human gut metagenome | isolation source: healthy gut F | host: Homo sapiens
TGGCCGAGGCCGCGAAACAAGCGGAAAAGAAAACGCTGCCCGGCCTGCACCTGCCAAAGCAAAGGAGGCCCGCAATGACCGATAGCCGCACTTTGGGACAACGTGTCCCGAAGGAGGGCTTGTTTCTCATGGACGGCATCGAGGGCTTGCGTTCTTTGCCAAAACATAGCGTGGATATGCTGCTGACCGATCCGCCCTACGGCACAACCCGGAATTATTGGGATGTGCCCCTGCCGCTCCCGGAACTGTGGGAGGCGGTGAAATGGGCGGTCAAGCCGAATGGCGCAGTGCTGTTTTCGCACAGTGCCCCTTTGACAAGGTGCTGGGCGCATCCAACCTCGCCATGCTCCGCTATGAGTGGATTTGGTACAAGGAGCGCGGAACGGGCTTTCTCAATGCAAACCGGGCTCCACTGAAAAAGTCCGAGAATATCTTGGTGTTTTACCAGAAGTCCCCGGTCTACAATCCTCACCAAACGCCAGCTTGTCTGCTTCGGCAGCGCGGGCGCAGTGGGGATTCCGGCCTATCTGCTGACCCGTGGCACCCTCGGCAATACCGGGGCGATGTTTCTCATGCTGGGAATTATGCTCCCGGCGTTCCTGCTGGCCATGTATGAAAAGGACGGCTTGCCCTTTGAAAAAGTTGTGCGAAACATTATCCGGGCTAAGTGTCTAAGGCCGGGGATCAGGGCCTACCGAACCGAAAACATTTATGCGCCCTTTGCCGGGCCGGGCGCTGGAAAGGAGGATGTGATTGAAAAACACAAAGAAAAAAACGGGCCGCCGCCAAGGGTAAAGGCCGGGCGGCCCTGTCTGCCCAGCAGACAATCCCGTATCTGTCCATGCACCCGGACGGTGTGTGCAAGCTCCCGGGTGGGCTCTATACAAAAACCGTGGAATATGAGGACATCAATTACTCCGTGGCATCCACCGAGGATCAGACCGCCATATTCAGCGGATGGAGTTCATTTCTCAACTACTTTTTGACAGTTCGCTGCCGTTCCAGCTTTCCTTTATCAACCGCCGTTCCCATTCCCGCAGCCGCTATCAAGTCAATATCCCGAAAGCGGATGACAACTATAACAGCGTCGGGACGAGTTTACCGGGATGCTGAAAAATCAGATTGCCAAAAGCAATAACGGCATTGAACGCTCAAAATACATCACCTTTGGCATACCCGCCGAGGGTCATCATGGCTGACCGCAAAAAGCTGAAGTCGGCAAACGGGATGTATTTGGGTTCTACGGGCTCCGGCAAGAGCTTTGCTGCAAAGCGTGAGCTCTTGAATGTGTTTCTCACCATCCCGCAGGATCGGATCATCGTGGTTGACCCGATGGGCGAATACGCTCCCACTGGTGCGAAGGCTGGGCGGCCAGGTGATCGAGATTGCCCCGGACAGCCCGCACCACCTCAATCCGATGGATGTGGAGCTCAATATGGCCGCCGGAGAAAGCCCGCTTTCCATGAAGGCGGATTTTCTTATCCCTGTGCGAGCTGGTGGTCGGCGGCAAGGAAGGCTTGCAGCCCATTGAAAAAGACGGTCATTGACCGCTGTGTGCGTTTGGTGTACCAGGAACAGGCGCTCGGACTGGAAACTGCAAAAACACCGCTGTTACAGGATTTGTACGAAGAGCTCTTACGCCAGCCGGAGCCCGAAGCCCGGCGCGTGGCAACTGCCTTAGAGCTTTATTGCACAGGCTCCCTCAATCTCTTTAACCATCCTACCAACGTCAAGACGGACAGCCGTGTGGTGTGCATCGTTCTGAAAAACATGGGCGAAAACCTTAGAAAGATTGCAATGCACATCACAAATGAGTTTGTTTCGCAGGCGGTGGATCAGAACTTCCACGAGGGTGCGGCGACTTGGTGCTACTTTGACGAGTTTCATATCCTGCTCCGCGATCCGCTGACAGCCAGCTACTTTGTGGCAGTCTGGAAAATGCTGCGTAAAAAAGGATGTGTGCCGTCTGCTTTGACGCAGAACGTCAAAGACCTTTTGGCCAGCCGGGAAATCGAGAACATTCTGGACAACACGGATTTTATGATTCTGCTTTCGCAGGCGCAGAGTGACCGTACCATTCTGGCAAAACAGCTCGGTATTTCCGAGCATCAGCTTTCCTATATCACACACAGCAATTCCGGCGAGGGGCTGTTGTTCTATGGAAATGTAACCATCCCGTTTGTGGATCGGTTCCCTCGCGGAGAAATCTATGACCTACTGACTACCCGCCCGGAGGATATGAAGAATGAAACGAAAAACGAATAAGGCCAAGGAGGAGGCTTGGTCGCAGACCGCCCACGCCCCTGACGAGGAGCAGCCCGGGCCGGAGGCTTCCGACACTTCGGGACAAAGTGTCCCAAAGTCCAAGTTCCGCAAAAAGAGCCAGCAGGAACAGGCTGCGGCGGCAAAGCTCCACATGGAGTCCCAAGGCGAAAAACTGGAACAGGCCCGGGAGAAGCTGGCAAAGCAAAGCCGCCGAAAAAGCCCGGCCCGGTAAAAAACGCATAGGCCGTGTTGCCAGTAGTTCCGTTCACAGCTTCGTGCATGGCAAGATTTTTGAAGTGGAACAGGAAAATGTCGGCACAGAAGGCGCACACCGTTCTGAGCTTGTGGGAGAAACCGCGCTACGGCATGGCTCTCGCTTTGTGCGCCGTAAAGTCCGGGAACATCCGGCAAAAGTGGTACGCAAGGCCGAGACCCGCTATACCAAATACACGGCAGACTACCATTTTCACACCGCCGCACAGGAGCACCGGAGCTGACGAAAAATGCCCTTACCCGCTACTGGCAAAAGCAACGGCTCCGCAGGCAATACCGCAAGCAGGCAAAGGAGGCTGCAAAGCAGAGCGCGGCTGCGGCTGGGGAAAACTGCCACAGCCACAGAACGCCTGACTGCCCGGGCAGTGGAATTTGTCAAAAAAGTCATCCCGCAGGTGCCGTGATTGCGGTGCTCTTGCTGGGGAACGCCGGGGCCGGTGCATTAGGAGCCAGCACCTATCCTTGCGAGGATCGTGATATGCTGGCCGCCGAAGCTGCCTATTGTGCGCTGGAAGATGATTTGCAGCATTATCTGGATACCTATGAAAGCACCCATGACTATGACGAATACCACTTCGATCTGGATGAAATCAAACATGATCCCTATGTGCTGCTTTCTCTTTTTGTGTGCGCTCCATGAGGGACGATGGACAATAGGCGAGGTACAGGGAACGCTGCAAATGCTCTTTGACCGCCAGTACATTCTCACGGAGGATGTGGTGGTGGAAACCCGGTATCGCACAGAAACCGACACATGGACGGACGAGGACGGCAACTCCCATACGGACACCTATCAGGTGCCTTACGATTATTACATCTGTACGGTCATGCTGGAGAACTTTGATTTATCCCATATGCCTGTATACGTTATGGGCGAGGAGCAGCTTTCCCGGTATGCCATCTATATGGCAACGCTGGGGAACCGCCCTGATCTGTTCCCGGATTCTCCCTATGTGAACAAGTACATTACCGGGAAACCTGGTGATTACGAAGTGCCCGGAGAATATCTGGACGATGGAACCTTTGCCGCGATGCTTGCCGAAGCACAGAAATATATCGGCTATCCCTATGTGTGGGGCGGCAGTTCTCCCGCCACTTCCTTTGATTGCTCGGGGTACGTTTCGTGGGTCATCAATCACTCCGGCTGGAATGTGGGCAGGCTGGGAGCCCAGGGGCTTTATAACATCTGTACGCCGACCAGTTCTCCAAAACCCGGTGATCTGGTGTTCTTCAAAGGCACCTATGACACGCCGGGCGTGAGCCATTGCGGGATTTATGTCGGTGACGGAAAAATGCTGCATTGCGGAGATCCCATCGGCTACGCAAATTTGAATACAAGCTACTGGCAATCTCATTTTTACGCCTACGGGCGTTTACCGTGACAGGAGGTTTTGAAATGGCAACTACCAAAAGCATGAAAATTCAGGCCGAGATTGATAAGGTCAAGGCCAAAATCAGTGAACAGCAGGCCCGGCTCAAGGAGCTGGAGCAGAAAAAGCTGGAGGTGGAAAACAGCGAGATCGTGGACATTGTGCGCGGTATGAGCATTTCCCTTACGGAGCTCCCGCTGCTGTTTGAAAAGCTGAAGGACGGAGGTACTTTGGGACAAAGTGTCCCGAAGTCCGAAGAAGAAAGGAGGAAAACTGAATATGAAACACTTTCGTATGTTGGCGGCGGGGCTTTGCTCCGCCGTTCTTTTATGCGGCTTTGCAATCCCGGCCTATGCCTATTCGGACGGCGGGAATGAGGAGCCGCCTGTTGTGGAAGAAACTCCGGCCCCGGAGCCAGCGCCTACCATTACCCCGGGCGAGGGCTTTTCGGAGGATGGAAACCTTGTGACCCGCGATCTGCTCTACGATGCCGCAACCAACAAACAGTTCATCACGGTGGAAACCAGCGGCGGCAACACCTTTTACATTGTCATTGACTATGACAAGCCTGTGGACGAGGACGGCGAACAGTATCACACCTACTTTTTGAACATGGTGGATGAAGCCGATCTGCTGGCGGCACTGGAGGCCGCTGGCGGAGAGCTTCCGGCCTGCTCCTGCACAGAAAAATGTGCGCCCGGAGCCATCCATACGGATTGCGAGGTCTGCGCGGTCAATATGACCGAGTGTGCTGGCACAGCTCCCGAACCCGCTCCGGTGACGGAACCTGTGGAGGAGCCGGAACCCGAACCCCAGCAGAAAAGTAATACCGGGACACTTCTGCTGATTTTGGCTGTGGCCGTTCTGGGTGGCGGTGCAGGCTGGTACTTCAAAATCTACCGCCCGAAGCATGAAAAAGCTGCTGTACCCGAAGAGGATTACAGCGAGGAACTGACTGATTATGACGATCCCGAGGACGATGGGCCGCCTTGGGACGAGGACGATACCGAAAGCGAGGATAATGCATGAGATTTACCAACAACCCCTATGAGGGATTTATGAAAGAAAAAAGCTACTTTAAGGGTGTGCCGCCCAGCCTGCCGCCGAAGGGCTCCCGCTGTGATGGCTGCCCTTACTGGCGCGGGATCGGCTGCGTGTTCTGCTACCGGGAGCAACTCAAACCACCGGGCAACGGGAGGTGATGCTGTGGGCCGAGAACTGACCCGGACAGAAAAAACGGCAATCCGCAGGCTGGTATCAAAATGGTGTGCCAACTATGACCGGGACTGCGGCTGCCTGCCGCTGGATTGCGAGTGCTATATGTTTGGGAAATGCTGGACGGGGGCTTATTGCCGCTACTTCCGCGAGGCAGTTCTGCCCCTTGATCCGGCGCTGGAGGCTGCGCTGCTGGCAGAAGGGCCAAGGCCGGATTTCAAGGCTTGCCCGGTATGCGGCAGAGCCGTGGCTCCTGATGGACGGCAAACCTATTGTTCGGCGGCCTGTGCAAAGGCGGCACACCGCAGACAGCAGCGGGAATATATGCGAAAAAGCGGGGCTGATGTGTTGACAATTAGGACATCCCAAACCCGCCTGTGACAAGGCTTTTTAAGGCCCTTTTCTGCGGGAGGCGTATATTTCTACGTCCGGCCCTGTTTCCGTGAGATGCTGTCAACATTTTAGCTGCCGGGGCTTTGGGACAATTTGTCCCAAAGCCCCGGCTTTTGTGGAAGGAGGTACTATGCCGAAATATTATCCGATCAATGAAGAAACCGCAAAGCGGGCAAAGGATATGAACAGCTTTTCCGACTATCAGCCGGGCTCCGCTACGACGAGCTACCGGGCAATGGTCGATGAAGCGTATGCAGCGGCGGAACGCCAGAAAGCCCGTGTCGATCCCATGTACCATGATAAGATTGACACTCTGGTGGATCGCTATGCCCGGAAACTTGCGGAAAATCTGAATGAACGCAATGTGATTGATGCCCGGGTGCCCTCTATTCTGATCTCCGGGGGCGGCAATTTCCCTGTGACAAAAAAGCACAAGCAGAACGCCGCCCGAGATCGCAACTATGGAGAGTATGCGGAGATTTCAAAGCTGCTTGATAAAATCCGCTCTGTTGGTATGGGTGGAATCAGCGCGGATGATGATCTTGCTGTGGAAAAGCTGACAAAAAAGCTGGAGGGGCTGGAGTCCCTGCAGGCCACCATGAAGGCGGTCAATGCGTATTTTCGGAAACACAAAACGCTGGACGGCTGCCCGGAGCTTACGCCGGAGCAGGCCGAAAAGCTCAAAGCAGATATGGCGCAGTCATGGCACTTGGATAAAAGCAAGCCGTACCCCGCCTATCTGCTTTCCAACAACAACGCCAACATCCGCCGTGTACGCCAGCGCATTGAGGAACTGAGCAGCCGCTCCGAGTTTGCTGGCTGGACATTCCCCGGAGGTGAGGCCAAAATCAACGAGGCTGAAAACCGTTTGCAGCTTATTTTTGAGGAAAAGCCCGATGCCGATCAGCGGCAGGAACTGAAAAGCAACGGCTTTAAGTGGGCTCCCAGCCAAGGGGCATGGCAGCGGCAGCTTAACCAGAACGCCATCCGTGCTGCGGCCCGGATAGACTTTCTGCGGCCCGAGGACGGTACAAGCCCATATCAGCTCCAGCCATTTGTGAAAAGAGAAAACAAAGAAATGTCTCGATGATGGGAGGCGTACTATGGACAAAAATCAAGGCTATTCGATTCTGAAGGCTGTTATGCTGGAAAATGGACGTGGATTTGCATTGGGCGAACATCCCACCGCGCCATCCCGCTATGTCACATGGGCCTGCTATGATGACAAGGACGGCCAGCGGCAGTACGAATGGGGCCACTATGGAAATGACCGTACCGCAATGGAACAGGATTTTGCAGACCGGGTGCAGGACTATCAGCGTATTTATAACGTGGGGATCGTGCAGACCGAGGCCCCCGGTCTTTACAAATATTACTCTACCCAGCGGCCTGTGGACATCGGGACATTCCCGAAGCCGCCTTATAACAAGCCAGATGAAATCTTCAATTACGATCAGCGCGTCCCGGTGGAAAATGGCTCGTTCTTGGCTTGGGGGTATCTTACCTATACCCGTCCGCTGACAGAAAAGCAGGCATCCGATTATGAGCTGCGTCCTGCGCCTGATAATCCCGACAGGCCCCGTCCGATTGCCGAGCAGATGAAAAACGCGGCAAAGTTGGCGGAGGCAGATCGCGGCCCGGAGGCTCCGGCTCCCCAGCGCAGGCAGCCTGACCGTGGCGATAGATAAGGAGGTGCGTATATGGAAAAGAAACGTGAACAGGAATTGTCTGTACTGGAGGTGCTGCGCCTGCACCGTGAATTTCATTTGCCGCACCCTGTTCCGGCAGACGAACAGGAAAAGCCGCTGGATAAGGTAAAGGAGCCGCCCGCGCCTGCCGCAGCCGGGAGCGTGAGGAGCGATGACAAAAAAGCGCCGCCGTCCGATCCATTTTCATGTGATGGTGTCGGAGGAGGAGCAGGCCCTGATTCAAGAACGTATGGCGGAGGCTGGCATCCGTAACATGGGAGCCTATATGCGGAAAATGGCCCTGAGTGGGTATGTGCTTCATGTTGACCTTTCGCCTGTTCGTGAGCTGGTTTCGCTCCAGCGGCGATGCTCCAACAATCTGAACCAAGTGGCAATTCAGGCCAACACTTACGGCGCAATTTATCCCGAAGAACTCGCAGCTTTACAGCGGGACTATGCTGCTTTGTGGGGGCCGCTGTCTGAACTCTTGAAACAGCTCTCCGCGCTGGTAGAGCTCTGACCCGTCCGGGGAGTGGTTGATACCGCTCCCCGTTTTTTTCTACTTCGGGACAAAGTGTCCCAAAGTAAAAATACGATTTGCCGGAAGGAGGGATTTCTACGGCGACCACCTACATCCGCCCTTATAAAACAGCGGCAGGAAAAAGTGCAATTCAAACGATGGAGGATCGGTTCATCTATGGCCTGAACCCGGAAAAGCTGGGAGCCGTATCTTCCTATCTCTGCGATCAGAACACGGCCTCCCGCCGAGTTTCTTCTGGTAAAAAGTCAATACCATGCAGAGACAGGCCGGGCCGTATCTCGCGGGGCACTGTTCTTTCAGATCCGACAGGCGTTCCTGCCCGGGGAGGTTACGGCGGAAGAAGCAAATCGTATCGGTTATGAAACGGCGATGCGCTGGACAAAGGGAAAGTATCAGTTCTTCGTCTGTACGCATACCGACAAGGCCCATATTCACAATCACATTTATTTCAATGCAACGGCCTTTGACCGCTCCCGGAAATTTCATAATTTCATTGGTTCGTCCTTTGCCCTGCGGCGGCTTTCTGACCGCGTGTGCATCGAACATGAATTGTCGGTTATCCAAAATCCGCGCCAGCACAGCAAGGGCCGCTTTCTTCACTATGGCCAGTGGATCGGGGAAAAGCCGCCCTCTGCCAAGCAGCGGGTACGTCTGGCTATTCTCGCCGCTTTGGAGAAAAAGCCCACGGACTTTGCCAACTTTCTTCGTCTCATGGAGGAGTCCGGCTTTGCGGTGAAACAGGGGCGCGGCGGTGTCATCTCATTCCTCGCGCCCGGACAGGAAAAACCGACCCGGCTACGAGCTTCTACACTTGGAGCCGGATTTGACCCGGAGGACATCAAGGCGGTAATTGCCGGGAAACGTCCGCTCCCGAGCTGCCCGAGGAGCCCACGGTTCCGCCACGGCGAGTTAATCTCATCATCGACATTCAAGAGCGTATGGCCCAGGGCAAAGGCCCGGCCTATGAACGATGGGCCAAGGTCTACAACTTAAAGCAGATGGCGGCTGCGCTCCAGTATTTGCAGGAGCATCATCTGACAGACTATGCGGCGCTGACGGCCCGCACCGAGGCTGCGGTGGATCACTTTCACAAGCTGTCTGACGAGCTCCGCACAACGGAGGAGGCTCTTTCCAAAACCTCGGAGCTGATGGCTGCCACGGTGGACTATGCCAAGACCCGCCCGGTATTTGATGGGTACAAAGCTGCGCGGTACAGCAAAATATCTGGCCCAGCACGAAGCAGAGCTTGCCACTTACCGGGCGGCAAAGATACTATGAACACCATACTGAACGGCGCAAAACTCCCTAAGATTGAAGCACTAAAAAAATCCCGCCGTGAGCTGGCGGGACAGAAAGAAAGCGCTTTATGCAGAATACCGGGAGGCCCAGCGGCAAATGCGGGAGGCCGTGGCAATAAAAGCGAACATTGATCATCTGCTCGGCATAACAGACGAGCGTGAAAATAAGGCCCAGGAACGATAGTGACGGGCCGCAGACTACGGTGCAACGCACCGGGACTTTGGGACAATTTGTCCCGAAGTACAGCGGGTTTGGGGAGCTCCCCAACAAGCATTTTTGCGGGCCCTGCGCCCTGCAAAAATTTCGGAGTGTGGCCACACCCGAATTGCTTGCCAAAACGCGCAACCCGCAACATGGCGCAAAAAAACGGAGGTTACGCTTTCTTTTACGTTTCCTCCGTTTCTTTCGATGCTTTCATCGCTTGGATTGTAGCTTCAACGATTTTCAATTCTCTTTCGTCCAAAGCGTTCAACATGGCATCAATCCGCTTTCTGCACTCGCTCCCGCTATTTTGGGACGGGTAAAAGTATTGATCCACCGATATATCAAACATTGTGACCATCTGATAAAAGGTGTTGAAGCTTGGATGCTGACCATCATTTTCATTATACATAATGGTACGTGGAGCGCGGTCAACAATATAGGCCAGTTGCTCCTGTGTCATGCCGCTGGCTTCTCTTGCACGCTTGATGGCGAGCCCTATATCGTGAAAATCAAAGCGTCTTTCATCTCGTTCTATCTTCATAACATCACCTGATATGATTTTACATTTCATGTGATATTATTTGAACGATTATGTATTTCATACTACTGACTATTTATTTAATTCTTTTTTCAAAACGACGGAAGGACAAAACAAGGAAAGGAATTAAAACATGAATAGAATATTGCTATTGGAGGATGATGTCAGTCTAATAGATGGCTTGGTCTATTCTTTGAAAAAGAATGAATTTGATGTTGAAGTTGCCCGTACAGTATGTGAAGCAAAACAATACTTATCCGAACTCGACCGATACGATTTATTGATTTTGGATGCTGCCAGATGGAAAATTTTGTTGATGATTATATTACCCGGATGTCCGTGGGGACTATGCCTTTCAAACTGGGGGAATTGTGTTCCCGCATCCGGGCGCTGTTGCGTCGGGCCGTGAAAAACAAAATGTGGCGAATTACCAATCCGATTTCCCGAATATCCAGAAACAAATCCTGACAAGGGACATATAAAACCATTCGTGGGTTCGGCTAACCATTCGTGGGTTCGGCTACCAATGGAAAGAGGTGTCTATATGAGTTTGTACCAAGATAGACAGATTAAAGGGTTCCTGCTATTTTTGACTTTGTTTGCTCTGCTGTTTGTAGGTACAGCAACCGTTTTGACTATTTATCAGGTGAACGATGCGGAAGTCCTATGGCTCAAACATGATGAAGCGGTTTCATCCTCACTTTTGGAACAGGGTGTTCCGAAAGAAGTGGTTGCAGTTGCCTTTACGAACACAGACATCAGTGACGATGGTAGGTCATTATTAGCGGCTGCGGGTTTGGGAAAACAGTCAGAAAGCAGTATGCGGCCTTATTTCAATCAATTTCAGCGTTCCGCTTTCTGCACCATGCTATGCACTGTGCTATTTTTTCTCTTTGTGCTTGCCATAGGAATATTTATTTCTTTCTGGAAAAGGAAGCGATTGTATCAACAGGCCGACAAAATATTGCTAAATTACATCAACGGGGATTACTCTTGTCATTTACCGCAGAATTATGAGGGGGCTATCTACCAAGTGTTTTCTTCGATAGAACAGCTTGCAACTATGCTCCAATCCAAAAATGAAACAGAACGTAAAGCAAAAGAGTTTTTGAAAGACACCATATCCGATATATCTCACCAGCTCAAAACGCCTCTGGCAGCCCTCACTATGTATCAGGAGATCATTGAAAGTGAGCCAGAAAATGCAGAAACGGTCAAACAGTTTGCGGCGAAGATGGGTATTTCTCTAAAGCGTATGGAGCAGTTAATCTTATCCATGTTGAAGATAACCCGACTGGATACGGGAAACATCATTTTTGAGAAAAAAAGTTGCCGTGTGTCCGAGCTGATAGCTCATTCAGTCAATGACCTAACCACAAGGGCTAAAAGCGAAAGCAAGCAGATTCAGATAGATGGCGATGGTGAACAGCAGCTTATTTGTGACATGGAATGGACAGGTGAAGCGATTGGAAACATTGTAAAAAATGCACTGGATCACACGCAAGCTGGCGGTATTGTCCGTATTACATGGGAGCGCACTCCTGCTATGTTTCGGATTTTTATTTCTGATAATGGTAACGGCATAGTCCCGGAAGATATTTACCATATCTTTAAACGCTTTTATCGCAGCAAACATTCCCTTGATACACAAGGAATCGGGCTGGGGCTTCCCCTTGCCAAGTCCATTATTGAGGGTCAAAACGGTGTTATCTCCGTACAAAGTGAAGTCGGAAAAGGTACGCTGTTTACACTATCTTTCCTTACGGATCTGTAAGGTCAAATTCACCTGCTTGTAAGCTGTTTTTGCTATCCTTTTGAGAAAGGAGGTACTGATGACTATGGAAATATTGAAAGTACAAGATTTATGTAAAACTTATGGCAAGGGTGAGGCGAAAGTCGAAGCGTTGAAGAAGGTTTCCTTCTCCCTGGATAAAGGCGAATTTGCTGCCGTTGTGGGTGAATCCGGTTCTGGCAAAAGCACATTACTGAACTGTATTGGAGCTTTGGATACCCCTACTTCCGGCCACATTTGGATTGATGAACAAGACCTGTTTTCCATGAAAGAGGAACAGCGCACGATTTTCCGCCGTCGTAATATCGGCTTTATCTTCCAATCCTTTCAGTTGGTTTCCGAGCTGAATGTGGAGCAGAATATCATGTTTCCGCTTCTTTTGGACTATCGCAAACCAGACCCGGCAGCAGTAGAAGAAATTTTGGAACTCTTGGGACTTACCGAGCGTCGACATCACCTGCCGAGCCAACTATCCGGCGGACAGCAGCAGCGTGTTGCCATTGGCCGGGCGTTAATCACAAAGCCCAAACTGATTCTGGCAGATGAACCTACTGGCAATCTGGACAGCAAGAATAGTCAGGATGTTATCGCCCTGCTTACGCAGGCGTCCCGTCGCTATCAGCAAACAATCCTGATGATTACCCACAATAAGGATTTGACTGCATCCGTTGATCGGGTGTTCCGGGTATCAGATGGCGTTTTGACGGATTTGGGAGGAAAAACAAATGAAGCATTATCTTGACCTTGTTCCCATATCCGCAAAAATCCACAAGAAGCAAAGCAGAATGTCTATTTTCTGCATTGTGCTGGCGGTATTTCTGGTTACAACTATTTTTGGAATGGCAGATATGTTCATCCGCAGCCAGATTTTGCAGGCACAGCAGGAGTCTGGGAATTGGCATATTGCCATTAAGAATATCAGCAATGAAGAAGCAGCAATTATTGCTTCACGCCCTGATATTGAAGTATTTTCACCGTATGGCGTACTCAATTATCGTGGAGATTTAGGCTACACTTTGGGTGGAAAAGATGTAGCGATATGCGGTTGTGATGAAAGCTATATAACTGAAATCTGGACTGACCAAATTGAAGAAGGTGTTTTTCCACAGACAAGTAATGAAGCGTTGGTGACTGAAAATGCAAAGCAGATAATGGGTGTTGCGATTGGTGATCCCATTGCCGTAGAAACTCCTGATGGCGATAAACTGAATTTTACCATATCAGGATTTATGAATAATACCGCCTCGATCATGAGTGGCGACTCCTACGGCATCATTTTGAACACAGAGGATTACTGCGCGATTTATCCGAATGTATCAGACGGGGAGCCGAATGATTACGGCATTATGTTTTTTACTCAATTTGCAAACACAAGAAATATACAAGGGAAAATTGCAGATTTGAAAGAACAATGCAATTTATCGAATGAACAAATATCTTCCAACAACAATCTGCTTGGATTGCTTGGACAAAGCCGCGTTCCCTTTTTGTTACAGGTTTACTTGGCTGCGGCTGTATTGTTTGTACTGGTAATGTTAGCTGGTATTATGATGATTGCAAGCAGCCTGAACAGCAATGTAGCCCAGCGTACCGAATTTTTCGGCCTTATGCGCTGTATCGGTGCAACCCCAAAACAGGTTATGCGCTTAGTACGGAAAGAGGCGCTTAGTTGGTGCCGTTTGGCAATCCCTGTGGGTATTTCCATCGGTATAGTTGTCATTTGGGTCTTATGTGCGATTTTGCGTTTCCTAAGTCCGGAATTTTTCAAAGCGATGCCTACATTCGGATTTAGCGTACCAAGTATTCTTGCAGGAATCGTTGTGGGCTTGGTAACGGTTTTGTTCGCTGCCTATTCTCCGGCAAAGAAAGCAGCAAAAGTATCTCCGTTGGCAGCGGTTTCCGGTAATGCAAACGACTTGGAGCCTGCAAGAAATGCTGCTAATACACAACTGCTTAAGATTGATACAGCACTTGGAATTTATCATGCAAAAGCAAATCGGAAAAATCTGTTTTTGATGACAAGCTCATTTGCTCTCAGTATTATCCTTTTCCTTTCATTCTCTGTAACAGTTGAGTTCATGCAGCATACCTTAACACCGCTCCAACCTTGGACAGCAGATTTATCTATCATAAGCCCTGATAACGCCTGTGCTATTGACAAAGCATTACTTGATGATCTAAAGGAAAATCCTGTTGTGGATTTAGCGTATGGAAGAAAATTTGCATACGAGGTTCCGTCTGTCACAAACGGTATTGAAAAAAAGATGGATTTAATCTCTTATGAGCAGTATCAATTTGATTGGGCAAAGGACTATTTATTAGAGGGTTCTCTGGAATCTGTGCAAACTGATTTAGGGACGGGCTTAATTGTTTATAATTCGCAGAACACAATACAAATAGGCGATACTGTATCGTTGAATACAAACGGACAAAGTAAAGAAATCCAAATCGTGGGAATGTTGTCCGACTGTCCGTTTTACAGTGCCGCCGGTGTTGGAACAATTATTTGTTCAGAGGATACATTTGAACAAATTACTGGCGAGTCGAAATATACGGTTATTGATGTGCAGTTAGTGAAAGGCACAACAGACGAAGATGTTTATGTGATCCGCCAAATGGTAGATTCCTCATTTACTTTCGCTGATGAACGCATGGGTAACAGCAGTACCATGGGAACTTACTATTGTTTTTGGCTGTTCATCTATGGATTCCTCGTCCTAATTGCAATGATTACAATTTTTAACATAATCAATAGTATTTCCATGAGTGTGTCTGCACGGTTGAAACAGTATGGCGCTTTCCGTGCCATCGGCGTTAGCATGGGACAGCTAAGTAAAATGATTGTTGCAGAAGCCTTCACCTATACCATAATCGGCGGTGTAGTTGGTACGGTGTTGGGACTGTTTTGTAACAAGCTATTGTTTGGAATGTTGATAAGTTATAGATGGGGGGATGCTTGGACTCCTCCATTACCAGAGGTAGCTGTTATTCTGTTGATTGTCGTAAGCTCTGTAATTCTGGCTGTGCATGGGCCAATCAAGAGAATACGCAATATGTCCATTGTTGATACAATCAGCGCACAGTAATTCTACTTTTGAAGCGGGTGGCTTTAGAAGCCGCCCACTTTTGTCTTACAAATTCGTAAGTTGAAATTCACCTGTTTGTAAGCTGATTTTTTTATAATTAAGTTGATGAAAGAGAGGAAAAAATGAAAAAAATCCTTTCCACCAGAGTATTGGTGAAGATTTGTGTATTAACAACTATACTGCTGGTTTTGATAATCTATACTATATGGGGCAATTCAGCATTGATGGTAAGTATGGTTAATATCTCCAGCGATCGCATACCATCTGCCTTTTCTAATTTTCGGATTGCACAAGTGTCCGACTTGCATAATGCTGAATTTGGAGAAAGCAATACAGAATTGATAGAATTGCTGTCTGAACACGAACCGGATATTATTGTGATAACTGGAGATTTAATCGATGCTGGACATACAGACATTGAGATTGCGTTTGATTTTATAAAACAAGCTGTTCAAATAGCCCCTGTCTACTTTGTAACTGGAAACCACGAAGCTAACTTCTCACATTATGATCAATTCAAAACAGGGCTTGAAGCGTCTGGCGTAACTGTCCTTGAAGATGAAGCAATACAGTTAGTGCATAACAACGAAATGATTACCCTTATCGGGCTTTCTGATTCTGACTTTACGATTAAGGGCGATATGTTTAATGAAGCGCCAGCCATGGTCAACACAAAATTGAATAGCCTTATTGATGACGAAAACAGTTACACTATACTGCTATCACATCGGCCAGAGTTATTTGAAACCTATGTATGCTGTGGTGTTGATTTGGTTTTATGTGGTCATGCACACGGAGGGCAGTTTCGATTACCTTTTATTGGGGGGCTCGTTGCCCCCAATCAAGGGCTGTTTCCTAAATATGATTCCGGCCTTTATACAGACGGAAAGACAAATATGGTTGTTAGCCGCGGCCTAACGGCGGCTTTGATTTTCAGAGCCGCCGTTTCTTTTTGCGTTTACACAAACCAATGACGACTTGCAGGGACACGGTAGCCGATTGGAGGTTATTTTCCGTGTCCTTTTCTCTTTTTCGCAGTATCCATGATCTGCACCAGTTAAAAAAAGCATAGCCCCTCCATCGGAGCAGTCCGGCTTTGAATGTGAAATTAAACAGTACATAACCGATAATATATTTTCGTGCGCTTGTGCGGCTTTGTGTCGCGCAGGCGCATTTTGCTTTCCAGACTTCGAGACAAAGTGTCTCGAGGTGCGGTGCCGTTCTCCGCCGTTACTCCATTTCGTTTCCGACCAACCCCGAACAAACTGAAATGGAGGATTTTACGATGACTACTATCAATCTGAAAGATCTTTATTATTGGTACACGCAGGATCAGCTTATCGAAGTTTCTGACGAGGTGGCCGAGGTATTCAAGGCCGATGCCCGCTATGAAATGGCCTACCAGCGGCGGCTCTCCCGGCACAAGGCGCAGTATTCTTTGGACTGCGATGACGGGATTGAGTATTCCGCTTGCCTGCATGAGCCGACCCCGCAGGAGCTCCTTGAACGAATGGAAACCTTTCTTCGTCTGTGGAACGCTCTCAATTCTCTGCCGGAGATTCAGGGCCGCAGAATTGACGCACATATCATTCTTGGCAAGTCGATTAAGGAAATTGCCGAGGCCGAGGGCGTACATGAGGAGTCTATTCGCCAGTCGATCAAGCGTGGCCTTGAACGCATGAAAAAAATTTTTGATTTTTTCTTCTTAACCCACTTGGAATTGATGAAAAAATGTCTCGGTTTATGAGAGGAGGTTTTCTTCCTAACGCAAGGGAATAACGGCAACCCTGAGTAAGTACGTGGAGCCAGACGGTGGGTGCGCGGTGACATTTCCCAAAAGAGATTGAGCGAACAATACCAACACTGTAAATGGGCCCGGCCATCCCAAGGCCATGATCCGGTGCTGAACAGGTTGGCTGCCTGTTCCTCCGGGCTTGTCGCTTTACTTGCGTTGAGAGCGCCGCACAGAAAATAACGATTGTCTTTGGACAGGCCAAGTAAATATGTGCGGCACTCTCTAATATTCAAAAGCTATAATAAGCCTCGAGACAAAGTGTCCCAAGGTGGAGTAAGGCAACAGGCCAGCATCCCAGTGGTGCTGGCCTGTTGCGTTTCCCTACCAAACAGCGGGAGACGTTCTATCAATCTGCGAAGGAGGTTTACCGTGAAATTAACTACACAGGAACTTGAACAAATGAGAAGCGTTGACATTGGCGCGGTGGCTGCCGAGTCCCTGCCTGATGTGAGCGGTATGACCTTTGACAATGCGCTTTCCCGAAAGGAGCGCATCTCTCGATTTTTGCAGACTGTCAAAAATCCATACTGCTTTTGCATCGGTGGTGTTGGCGTGAAAATTGAATTTGCTGAAAGCGGGCCATCTCTCCAAGACAAGCTGACGGATTTCCTGCTGCGGCAAAGAAGCGGGCTGTAACTTCGGTTACAGCTCGTTTTGCTTCTTCGAGACAAAGTGTCCCGAAGTGGAGGCATCCTTGTTGTCCTCCCCGGACAGAGTTATAATATAAGTGTAATGTGATAGGGAAGGAGGAGCAATGGCACGAGCAAAAAACAGAGGGTATCAGCAGAGTTTCTCTCCCTCTTACACAATCCGCCGCTGGCGGCTGGGCATCTATATCCGGCTTTCAAAGGAAGATTTGAAAAAAGGAAAAGACGATAGCAACAGCGTAAAGAACCAGCGTGACCTACTGAACGATTTTTACCGACGCAACATTGACGAGTTTGAAAGCATCACGGAATATGTGGATGATGGTCATACTGGAACGGACGCCAACCGTGAAGATTTTCAACGGCTCTTGGCGGATGTCATGAGTGGTAAAATCAACTGCGTTATAGTAAAAGACCTGTCCCGCTTCGCACGAAATTATAGCGATGCCGGAAGTTTGATCGATAACCTGTTTGTTCAAATGGGTGTTCGCTTTATCAGCCTTGCTGAGAATGTGGACAGCTACAAGAACCCCGACAGCGTTTCAAATATCATCGTTCCCATTACAAACGTGATGAACGATAATTACTGCTATCAGACTTCCAAAAAGATCCGGCAGGTATTTGATTACAAACGGCGCAACGGCCAGTATATCGGAGCATTTGCTCCTTACGGCTATGTAAAGCACCCAAAGGACAAGCACAGGCTGATTGTTGATCCCGATGCTGCTGAAAATGTCAAACTCATTTTCACAATGCTTATTCAAGGGTCATCAAAACGTGCTATCGCGTTGTACCTGAACGAACACGGCGTACCGAGCCCCTCGGCTTACAAGGTACAAAAGGGCTTGCCTGTTTCGACAAGAGGGTATGACGATCCTATGTGGGGAGTCCGCATGATCCACTCCATTCTTACCAATCCGACCTACACCGGGGATTTAGCCCAAGGCCGAAGCCGGGTGAAAAGCTACAAGGTACACCAGATTGAAGCTGTTCCACGCGAGGAATGGGTGGAAGTGGCTGGAACGCATGAGGCCATTATCGACTATGAAACTTTCGGTAAGGTACAGGCTCTCTTACAGCGTGATACCCGTACTTCCCCGAAAGGCCGTGAGGTACATTTATTCAGCGGCTTTCTGAAATGTGCCGATTGCGGGCGGGCCATTACCCGATGCGTTGGCAAGAACAACAATGTATATTATTCTTGCTCAACCTATAAGAGCCGTTCCCGGACAGCCTGCACCATGCACTCAATCAAGCATGAACGGCTGGAGGTTGCTGTTCTGTTCGCCGTACAGCATCAGGTACATTTGGCTGTTTCCCTCGGAAATCGTCACGCAGATCAATTCCGCTCCAATCAAAAAAGCCAGTCTTACCGACTGGACGATCTGATAGCTGCAAAAGAGCGGGAACTGACAAAGATAACACGCTACAAGCAATCTCTTTATCAGGACTGGAAAGACGGTGAAATCACCCAGCAGGAATACCGGGATATGAAGGCTGACTATGAACGGCAGACTTCTGATATTTCCGCGGTGCTTACCCGGCTGAACGCTGAACGCGCAGAACTGGCAAACGGTGTAGACAACGAGCATCCTGCACTGGTAGCCTTTATGAAGTATCAGAACATTGAAGCCCTCAACCGTGAAATCTTGGTTGAACTTGTGGACTATATCAAGGTCTATGAAAACGGCAATATCAGCGTGAAATTCAAATTTGCTGACGAACTCCGCAAGATTGCCGAGTACATTGAAATCAACACTACGGAAGATACCGCAGTAGCGGGCTAACCCCCGCTACGAACCCCTTTGACAGTGTGTTTTCCTAATAGGCGCTAATTGAGAGCCGAGACAGCCGGGAAAGGTTACCCGGAGAAAAGTCTGATCAAGTATGAACTGGTCGGGAAAATAGATGTGGAAAGTGAAAAGGATATTGACTTTCTGTTACATCAGTTCAGCCACCTTTTTTATTTTGTGAAGATTAAGGACAGCTCTGAGTATCTGGTGGATTATGCTGCTTTTGCAAAGGATAAGTCCTTAAAGGGAGAGTTTATCCGTACTGTCATGGGCAGGGCAGATCTGCCGGAAGAGGACAAGGCGACAGTGATACATTACGGATTGCAGGCACTGGCCGGAGAGGAGATCCTGGACGCATGAAACTGATCAAATGTCACATTGAGAATTTCGGAAAACTAAGTGACTTTACATATGATTTTACAGATGGCTGCAACACCGTCTGTGAGGGAAACGGCTGGGGAAAAAGCACACTGGCAGCATTCTTACGCGTTATGCTGTTCGGATTCCGGAATGAAGGGAAGAGAGACCCGCTGGAAAATGAGAGGAAGAGATACAGTCCCTGGCAAAAGGGCGTCTATGGCGGAGAACTGCGATTCGAAAGTGAAGGAAAGCAATATTCTGTTCGCAGAACCTTCGGAAGTAAAAGCGCAGAAGATGAATTTCAGCTGACAGATACGAAAACAAATCTTCCATGCAGTGATTTTACACAAAATCTGGGAGAAGAGTTGTTCCGGATCGACGCAGGATCCTTTGAACGAACGATTTTTATCTCACAGAATGACTGCGAGACCTTTGTTACGGACGGCATCAATGCCAAGATCGGGAATCTGGCGGAGAATACGGATGATATCAATAATTTTGAGACAGCGGACAAGCGGTTGAACGATCTGTTAAACAGCATGTCTCCATCTCGCAAGACCGGATTGCTCCGTCAGAGCAAGGACCGCATTACGGAACTGAAGACGCAGATCCGTAATGGGCAGGAGATACAGAATACGATGGAAAGTATTGATGCCCGGAAAATGGCAGCAATCGAGGAGAGAGAAAAGCTTTCTGCGGAACTGACAGAACTGCAGGAGAGACAAAAGGAACTGGGAATTTATAAGGATCAACAGGCGAAAAAAGAGAAGTACCTGGATCTGCGTGCAAAAATGGCACAGAGACAGCAGACTTTAAAAGAAGCGGAAAGCTATTTTAACGGCGTGATACCAAAAGAGGAAGAATTACGCGAAAAAGCAGCCGTCTGCAATCAGGGGATTTCTGTCCGCAAGGCAATGGAAATCTATTGCCTGACAGTGGAAGAACAGGCGCAGTGTAAAGATAATTTCCCCATGGTGGACAATGCCCGGCTGGAAGAAAAATATGCTGAGGCACAAGAACTTGAGAGCCTGGAAAGTACGATAAGAAAAAATGCCCTGTCAGGGGAAGAGATCAGACGGTTAGAGGAGCTTTCCGGATATTTTGCGGAAGGAATGCCACAGGAGGCGGAGATCGACAGTGTAAAAAATGCCTGGACGAACCGCAATGAAGGAAAAAGTCTTCTGCAGGCGAAAGAAATACAGCGGAAAACCCTGCAATCCATACAGGCACAGGAAGATGCCAGATGCTTACGGGAGCAGGAAGAAGCAGGTAAAAGGAAAAAAATACTATTGCTTTTTGGCATTCTTTTATCGCTTGGCGGTTTTGTTGTGATCCTGTTGGGACAGGGAGTGATCGGAGGAGTCCTGATCGTACTGGGAATTGCAGCTGTGGCAGCGGCACTGTTGTTTACAGCAGGCAGATCCAAAGTCCAAACGGGAGAAAATACAGAGCTTTCCTATTTGGAACAGGAAATGGAAGAACTTGAGGCACAGGTCCGCATAGAGGAAGAACAGATTGATGATTTCTGCACTCGTTGGGGACTTCGGGAAGGACTGGAACTGACCTCCTGGCTTGTGGAACTGCAGAATAAGAGAAGAGATTACGAGGCACTTTTGGAGCGGCAGAAGCAGGACGGATCGGATGAAAAGACTGCGAGAATTGCCGCATTGCAGAAAGATTTGCAGCAGTTTTTTGCAGAATACGGAGAAGTACTGGAAACACAAAATTATCTTGCGGCATTGCATGAACTGGCGGGAAAGTGCAGACAGAGACAGCTTTTACTGGAAAAACAAAAGAAATATTTACAGCAAAAACAGAAATACGAAGCGCTGGAAGAACAGGTAAAAGACTATTTTGTGTCGTTGCAGCTGATTCCGGAGGAGCACCCGGAAGAACAGCTGGCTGAACTGGAAAGTCATAGAAAGGATTATGAGAAGGAGTTACAAGAATATAGGAGAATCGAGCAGGAGATAAGAGCGTTTGAAGTGAAAGAGGACATTCCGGCACTTCTGGCACTGAAGGTCCCGGAGGGAGAGGAATCCCTGGAAAGTCTGGCAGATGAAATGCAGGTCCTTTCAGAGCGTATGGAAGAATGTTTTCAGACTATCGACAGCTATCAGAAACAACTTTCCGACTTACAGGAATCCTGGGATAATGTGGAGAATATGCAGGAAGAGCTAAAAGCGTTGCAGAAGAAGACAGAGGAAGGATTCAAACAATATGAATTGCTTGGAATGACAAAAAATCTGTTGGAACAGGCAAAAAGTTCGTTCACTGCGAAATATACAGAACCTGTCATGCAGGGGTTCCGGAAATATTACAGAATTCTCACGGGAACGGAATGCGAAAATTATCAGATGGATGCCAATACCAGATTACAGGTGATTGAAGGAAATATGCCCAGAGACATCGGATACCTGAGTCTGGGCAACCGTGACCTGATCGGTATCTGTATGAGACTTGCTTTGGTGGAAGCCATGTATGAGGAACAGAAGCCGTTTTTGATTCTGGATGACCCTTTTGTGAATCTGGATGAGAACCGGACCAAGGGAGCAATGCGGTTCCTTACAGAGATCGCGAAAGAGTATCAGGTGATTTATTTTACCTGCCATGGCAGCAGGGAATAAGGGAAGGCTGTAGTTTATATTTGTAGAATCAACCGATTCTGAGAAATCAGACGGTAGAGATAAGAGATATACATAGACTACAAAAAGAGAAAGGGGTACTTGTATATGGGAAGAGGTAAAACAGGAAACTTTTGGAAGGCAGCGGCAATTCTTCTGGGGTGTGCATTACTGACAGGCTGCGGAAATACCGGAGAAGTGGACGATTATGCTACAAACATCGGATATGAGGCAAGGGGTAGCAATGGGACTACGCAGGTGGTGCAGTCGGAAAGCGGCAGCAGCGCAACAACACAGACTGCAGGGATTCCAAAGGAGGAGATCAAGGTAGGGGTTATTCATCTGTCGGATCCGGCAGATGGAAGCGGCTATACGTACACGCATGATCTGGGTATTCAGGGAATGCAGCAGAATCTGGGACTGGACGATGACCAGATCGTCCGCAAGATCAATGTCAATGACGGTGATGCACAGGCTACCAGACAGGCAATTCAGGAATGTATTGATGAGGGATGCAACATCATCTTCACCACCAGCTGGGGTTATATGGAGACTACGGCGGAGATGGCAGAAGAATACCCGGATGTGTATTTTTCCCATGGCACCGGCTACCTGAGCAACGGTAAAAATTTCAACAACTATTTCGGCAGAATTTATCAGGCGAGATATTTGAGCGGTATCGTGGCGGGAATGAATACTTCTTCCAATAAAATCGGGTATGTGGCAGCTATGGATTCTTCCAATTCGGAGGTCACCGGCGGTATTGATGCCTTTGCACTCGGCATCTATTCGGTGAATCCGGACGCAAAGGTATACGTAAAGGTGACAAACAGCTGGTACGATCCCGAGGGGAGAAAAAGCTGCGGCACAGACGTTACTGGATATGGGCTGTGATGTGATTGCACAGCATTGTGATACCGTATATCCCCAGACACTGGCACAGGAAAAGGGTGTGTATAGTATCGGATATAATTCGGATATGAGTAAGGATGCTCCACAGTCCTGCCTGTGCAGTGTGGTATGGAACTGGAGTGCTTACTATACGGCAGCAGTGCAGAGCGTCATTGACGGCAGTTGGGACGGCAGCAACTATTACGGCGGCATGAATGAAAATCTGGTGAGCATCACGGATCTGGCGGATTTCTGTGCGGAAGGAACGAAAGAGAAAGTAGAGGAAGCCAAGAAGCAGATTTTATCCGGAGAAAACGGGGTATTTGACGGTGTGATCGAGACCAATACGGGAGAGACTGTGGGCAAAGAAGGAACAACGCTGGATGATGCAACGATCACCGGAGGTATCAACTGGTATTTCAAGACTGTATCTGTGGTAGAATAGGGGGCATTTTCATGAGTATACAAAAAAAGATTCTGTCAATGACCATCGGACCGGTAGTATTGCTGGGACTGTTATCTATCTTTTTTATGCTGACGACGGTACGCAGTTCCATGATGGAGGAAATCGAAGAAGGACTGAAGGGAACTGCTGCGGCAACGCTGGCAGCGTATGACCAGAACACCGGTGACTATATGGAATCCAGTAATGGCGACATCTGGAAAGGCAGCTATAATATCTCCCGTTCTGAGAGCCTGGTGGATCGGATCAGGGACAATACAGGAATGGATGTGACTTTTTTCTACGGGGACCGTCGCATCATGACTTCCGCCGTGGACAGTAACGGAGATCGGATTCTGAATTCTCCGGCAGGAGACAGGATCGTGGAGAAGGTATTACAGAACGGAGAAGAGTATTTCAGCAGTGCGGTATCTCTGGACGGAGTCATGAATTACGGATATTTTATGCCGGTCTATCAGAACGACTCTACGGAAATCATCGGCATGGTATTCGTGGGTGCGAATAAAGAGGACAAGGATGCCGTGGTGAACGGCATGATCTTTGGCATCGGTGCAGCTGTATGTGTGGCGATGATCCTGTGTATGGGCGTGGGACTGAAGCTGGCTACTTCCATCAGCCGGAATATCAAGAAGAGTATCGGTATCATGGGGAAGGTCGCAGAGGGTGATCTGACTGTCTGGGTTGATGACAAGATGTTAAAGAGAAAGGATGAGATCGGAGATCTGTCCCGGGTTACCGTAAAACTGAAGGACACTCTGAAGGGTATCCTGAAAGAAATCTCCCAGAATTCCGCAAGTCTGCTGGAGGCTTCCAGGGCGCTGGGAAATGCGGCAGACACTACCAACGGTACCATGAACGAAGTACAGAACGCTGTAAGTCAGGTGGTAGCAAATTCTACGGAGCAGTCTAGAAATTCCGAGAGTACTTCCGAGAATATGCGGATCATGGGAGAGCATATCACAGAGACATCCACAGAAGTGGATACGTTGAACCAAAATGCAGCTTCCATGCAGAAATCCAGTAAAAAGACCGCAGATACGCTGGCACAGCTGTGCCATATCAATGAAGAAGTGGAGCGGATCATCGGAGAGGTCAAGGAGCAGACAGACAGAACCAATGCCTCCATTCAGAAAATCAATGCAGCGATGGAGTTTATAACATCAATCGCGGAAGAGACGAATCTGTTAAGCCTGAATGCTTCCATCGAGGCGGCAAGAGCCGGAGAGAGCGGAAGAGGATTCGCCGTAGTGGCTGACCAGATCAAGAAGCTGGCCGAACAGTCCAACCAGTCCGGTCACGAGATTGAAGAGACCACGAAAGCATTGATGGAAGATTCCGCCCGGGAAATGGAGATCATGCAGCGGATGCAGGAGATCATCATCGAGCAGAGTGGAAGCATGCAGGAGACCAGAGCCAATGTCTCAGAGGTATTGAAGGAGATTGAAGATTCCATGCAGAGTATCCTGCAGATCAGAGAGAGTACCGGCAGACTGGCTGAGTCCCGTGGAGAAGTCATGGAGGCTGTGGAGAAGCTTTCGCAGATTGCGCATGACAATGTAGATAGTACGCAGCAGACCTATACCGAGACACAGGAGGTTCTGGATACCTTTAAACAGGTATATGACAGCGCCGGACAGTTGAAGAAGATCGCGGATGAACTGGCGCAGAGTATGCAGTATTTTAAGATGTAACGACTCAGAGAAAAATAAAAACCAGAGACAGCTGTCGAATGCTTGCATTCGTAAGGCTGCTTCTGGTTTTTTATTTGGCGAGAAGCCAGACATAAGCAAAAGAAAAGCAATCGTTACTCTTCGCCTTCGTTGTCTCCGTTCCCGCTTCCGGCAGCCCGTACGGCAATGCCATTGACTTCGATATTACCGTCCAGCTCAATGACGAGACACTGTCTGCCGTCGATCAGCTTCGTGTTGACGAGATCTGTGCGCTCGGGATTCACTTTGATGACAACATCCGGGGTCTTTACTTCAAAGCTGCGGGGATTGTAGACATTGGTCATCATCAGGGAAGTATCTTCTCCGGCCGTCGCATCAAAGCACTGGTCGAAGACCTCCATGCGGTCATTGGCCACGCCGCTGTTGGCGAAAATGGTCTTTACTTCATTTTTATCCAGGACCACGGGTTCGGGATCTTCCTTATGTTCCTGGGCAATCTCATTCATTTTCTCGTGAATGTTCTTCACCGTTTCGATATCGCAGGTATTGCCCAGTGTCTCTTCTACCAGTGTCTGGAAGGTCTCCTTCTGACCACCGGCGGACAGAGGAAGCGGACAACCGAGCATCAGGTCTACGAAGTTCTCCTTTAATTCTTCCGCATCCTTGGAATAATACAGAGTGCTGTGCAGGTCCGTGCTGCGGTCATTGAATGCGGGGAACAGGAAGGCTGCATCCGGCATACCTACCACCCAGTCGCGGATACGGTTCTGGAAGGTATTTTCCACAGCGTTATAGCTCAATCCCGGCTTGGACAGATCCACGGGGCAGATGCAGGTAAGGATATAGTCATAGACTTCGTCGGAAGCGTCCTCCATTTCGATGCCGTCTCTGGTACGACCCGGTACATCGTAGGCATCGTGGATCAGCAGGATCAGATAATTGCCCACATATTCATAAGACTCGATGATACGGTCATAGAACTGCTCAAGCAATGCATCGTCCTTCAGCCTGCTGTCTCGCAGACGCAGCAGGAATTCCTGCGTGCCGCCCTCCGTTTCACTCTTTAACGGGAATTCCAGATTCAGCAGATTTTTGCCGATGGTGCCGGACAGACTCTTCCGCAGAATCTCGAAGTACTTGAACATCTCTTCCTCCGGCAGTGCCAGAAAGGCCTGCTTTAATTCTGTCTTTTTTTTTTTCTCCATCCACATAGCATCCGCAGATTCTTGTGATGGAGCAGTTTTTCGGGGTGAACAGCTTTTTGATCTCGCTGATTTCCTGTTTTGTCATGAGAGTACCTTCTTTCGATTTGATGATATCAGTATAGTATAAAAAACGTGATGGGACAAGTGCTCAAGTTGGAAATATGTTGTATAATGGGGGCAAGAGTGATAAAATAATACTGAACATGGTTCTAGTGGTCTAAGAGTAAGACGTTTATCAGATGATAAAGATAGTGGTGCAAATCCACTCTAAAAGTTCATAAAGTTTATGGATTTTTTAGAGTGGATTTGCAAAGAGGAATTAGTAAAAATGACATTAATTGTAGGATGGTTGGCTTGTGATCAGAGAGGCCCATGTTCTGCATATATAGCCAGTGATAGTAGAATTTCTGATAATAGGAACTTTTATGATTATAGCCAAAAGACATTTGCATTAAAAAATACTTCTGATATATTAGGGTATTGTGGAGAAACATTATTTACATATCAGATATTAACTCGCTTAACAAGTATGTGCGATGTGGGAATGCTGTTATCAGCAGATATGGATTATCAAGATAGAAGTGAGATTATTTTTAATGAAATCAAAAGAGCACATTCAGCATACAAACTTAATAATGGAATTATTAAAATATATCATATAGGGCGAAATAAAAAAGAATATTTGATGCGAACGTATACTTTTGGAATGGAATAATATGGGAGAACATAAAAATACATACTGATTTTAAGAAGTCAAAGAACCTTTTTTCAGATGGAAGTGGGAAAAAAGAATATGATGAGAACTTTTTGAGGTTCAAAAATGGAAATAACGAAAGCACAAGTAGAAATTATTTCCATTGCTTTTGTGATATTGTAAAAAATGTCAAGGACAAGCATACAGGAGGGATTCCGCAACTAGTTGGTCTATATAATGGAAGCAAATTCAATGGCATGTATCATGGAACGATTGTAGATGGACAAGCATATTATCAAGGATTAAAAATGGGAAATGTATATGGAATGTCCAATATAAGATGGTACAATGAAAATTTTGAAATATGTGATTGGAATACGAAACAACGCGAAGCTAATGCGATGGTTCAACCAATATCAAAAAAAGGCAACTCCCTGACTCTCCATTCTAAAGAAAAAATACAGTAGGGGGAGAGCGAGGTGCTTTTCAAAGGGAAAATAGACTTCCCTTTTGAAATCAGGGTATCTCCAAAATCAGGATAATATAGATTTTATGGCAACAAATTAGCAACAGAAAATCAGTGAGCCAAAATAATATATGTAACAGAGATAAAATAACGGCAGAAAAGAGATGGAAACTAAACAAATACATTTAGTAATATCTTCGGATTTGCCGAGTTTGAATAACGGATTAAAATGCCGAAAGCCTGTATTTATGCGGGTTTCCGGCATTTGTTTTATCGAATGGCTCTAGGTTGGCTCTATTTGTGGGTGGAGTAATGACTTTCATAAATCAATATATTGCTTTGTTAGGTTGATTAGGAGAAAATATGACAGATAATGAAAAGAGATTTATACAAGGTATATTTTCGGGAGACAGTAGTGGTCATGACTATTATCATACAATACGAGTATATAAACTGTAAACGCTCCATAGCAAGTACCTTTTACCCTCCGCGCTCATCTGCAATAATAGTCTCACACTATACACAGTCAAAAAAGTTTAGTACTTAACTTTTTTGACCAGCGTCAGGAGGTCAGACTATGAACACTCAAACCAGTTTAGTTGCAGAACAGATCAGGCTACAACAGTGGGCCGACCAAATTAGGGACTGCCAGAATCGTCCCTCTGATATGAAAGTCGATGCCTGGTGCCGGGAACACGGCATAACAAAGGCAAATTATTACTATCGCCTGCGCCGAGTCCGGGCGGCCTGTCTGAAACTTTGTGATCCGTCCCCGTCCTTCGTGGAACTCAAAGCACCTGTAGAAAGTATACCGGCTAAAGTCTCCTATACACATTCCTCTGTGGCCGCAGCACTCCATACGAAAAACGGAATTGCCATAGACATCTATAATGACGCTTCACTGGAGTTCCTCAGAAACCTTATAGGAGCAGCCAGCCATGCTGAATGATGCTTCCGGATTCCACAAAATATATGTTGCCACCGGATACACGGATCTGCGCAGAGGCATGGAAGGACTGGCCAACATTATACGCTTCCGTTTTCATCTGGATCCCTATGACAGAAATACGCTGTTTCTGTTCTGTGGCAAGAGAACAGACCGTATCAAGGGACTCCTGTGGGAGGGAGATGGATTCCTGTTATTATACAAACGGCTGGATACCGGAGCTTTTAACTGGCCGAGAAACAGCGAAGAAGCACTGTCGATCACTCCGGATCAGTACGCAATGCTCATGCAGGGACTGGAGATTGTTGCCAGACACCCTATAGAGCAGACAGGGGACCCGAAGAAACTTTATTAAGTTTTGTGCATTTCGCAGAAATTTTTTGTGGACAGGTTTATCCCTGCGGATTTACTGTCTGCTGTTTATCCACAATGGTTCTGACCCGCCCTCCATACGGCTGGGAAGGCAGGGCGTTTGTGGATAACAGTACTGAAAATCTGAAAGGAAGCAGTGAACTCTCAGGTTTTCAGTACTGTTATCCACCGTCATAATGACGAAAGGAAAACAGCCGCCGGCTGGCGGAAATGTATCGTATCTGCTATAATGGACCCAGTAAGAAAAGGAGCTTCACTATGGCATTCAAATACACAGAAGAACAACTGAATACCGTTGACAAGTCCCTTCTGATCCAGATGTTTCTGAACCAGCAGGAGCAGCAGGAGACCCTGACCGCCGAGGTCCGTTCCCTCAATGAAAAGATGCAGCTTATGATGGAGCAGATGGTTCTGGCAAACAGAAACCGTTTTGGACGTTCCTCCGAAAAAATGGAAGATGCCAGCCAGATCAGCTTCATGGAAGTGGATGGAACTATCGTCTTCTTCAATGAGGCAGAGGCCGTCTGTAACCTGGATGCCCCGGAACCGGAACAACTGGAGGTTCCCACTCTCCACCCGGTAAAGAAAAAAGGCAAAAAGGAACAGGATATGTCAGGTCTTCACATAGAACGGGTAGACAATTACATGAAAGAGCACGAACTCACTGCAGAGTTTGGTAAAAACGGCTGGAAACAGCTTCCGGATGCCATATCCCGGAGATACCGTTTTGTTCCTGCAAAGGTGGAAGTAGAGGAACACCATATCGGAGTCTATTCCGACAAAAAGGACGGACACATGGTAAAGGCAAAACATCCCAGAGGGTTGCTCCATGGAAGTACCGTCTCCCCGACGCTTGCGGCAGCCATTATAAACGGCAAATATGTCAATGCCATTCCGCTTTACCGCCTGGAACAGGAATTCAGGCGCTATGGATTAGCCATCACCCGACAGAACATGGCAAACTGGATGATCCGCCTCGGAGAGGAATACCTTTCTGTTCTTTACGATTATCTCCACCGGAAACTGTATGATTACCATGTCATCCAGGCAGATGAGACACCGGTGCTCGTAAACCATGACGGCCGTCCGGCAGGATCCAAAAGTTATATGTGGGTCTACCGTTCCGGATATATGTATCCGGAAAACAGATCGTCCTGTATGAGTACCAACGGACCAGAAATGCTTCCCATCCCCGGGAGTTTCTGAAGGATTTTTCCGGCATCTGTGTTACGGATGGCTATCAGGTCTATCACACTCTGGAAAAGGAGAAGGAAGACCTGACGATCGCAGGCTGCTGGGTGCATGGACGCCGGAAGTTCGAGGAAGTCCTTGCCACCATACCGGCGGAAGGAAAAAAGGAATCCGTCGCATATCTGGTCATGAAGCAGATCCAGGCAATCTACCGGGAAGAGGGAAAACTAAAAGATCTCTCTTCGAAAGAAAGACTTGCGCAGCGTCAGGTGGTCATCCGGCCACTGGTAGATGCTTTGTTCGCGTACCTGAAACAGAAAAAAAGATCAGATCGTGGTAAAAGGAAAACTGAAAGCTGCCTTTACCTACCTTCTGAATCAGGAAAAATATCTCCGGGTATTTCTGAATGATGGAGATGTTCCGATGGATAATAATGCTTCGGAACGTGCCATCCGTGGCTTCTGCATCGGAAAGAAGAACTGGGAAGTCATTGATACCATAAACGGAGCCAAGACATCCGCTGTGATCTACAGTATCGCAGAGACAGCAAAGGCCAACAATCTGAAACCGTACGAGTACTTTGAACATTTGCTGACCGTGATCCCAGAACACATGGAAGACACAGATCGCAGCTTTTTGGAAGAGTTGCTCCCCTGGTCACCAGCGCTTCCGGAAAACATTCGAAAATAGAATTTACAGCAGGCCGCAAAAGCGGCTTATAGTTGTCAAGGTATTCGCTATGGAGCGTTTACTATAAACTGGCTACTAAAATCGCAAAACAGGAAAATGCAGATGTTAAAATAGTGCAGTTGGCGGCTCTGTTACATGATGTTGACGATATTAAGCTTTCTCCGGACACTTATGTTACCAAGAAAAATGCAGTTGATTTTATGACAATTAACAAAATAGATGGTAAAAAGATAGAGGCGGTATGCAAAATTATAGATGAGGTTTCATTTGCAGGAACTGATTCAGTCGTACCTGATACCATAGAAGGAAAATGTGTGCAGGATGCAGACCGACTTGATGCTATAGGAGCTATTGGAATTGCCAGAACATTCGCATATGGTGGTAGTAGGGGAAGAAAGATTTATGATCCGGAAATAAAACCTAAAATGGGAATGAATAAAGAGGAGTATCGGAATAATCAAGATTCTACAAGCATTAATCATTTCTATGAAAAGTTGCTTTTGTTGAAAGACATGATGAATACGACTGAGGGAAAGAAACTGGCAGAACATAGACTGGTTGTAATGCAGGAATTTCTGTATGAGTTTATGCTGGAATGGGAAGGAAAAATGTGATGGAAGTAAAATTTTATGATACAGTTAATGATGAACTATTGAAATTTGCAGTAATTATCTCACAGAGTAACGGCAAGTGGGTTTTCTGCAAACATAAAGAAAGAGATACATATGAAGTGCCGGGAGGGCATAGAGAAGCTGGAGAAAATATTGTTGAAACAGCAAAAAGAGAATTACAGGAAGAAACAGGAGCTGTCAAATTTGAGATAAAACCAATATGTGTATATTCGGTGACAGGTAAGACTAGAGTAAATGATACCGCTAAAGAAACATTTGGACTGCTTTGTTTTGCAGAGATAACAGAGTTTGCAACAGAATTACATAGCGAAATGGAGAAAGTTGTGCTTATGGAATCTTCTTAAATGTTGATAAAGCCTTATTTTATCGGCTCTACGGGCATTTTGCTTTTGTGGTAAACTTTTCACATATCTAGGTCTATCTTCTTATATTTTCGCTATCAAATCGTGGTTAAAATCGTGGTAAATACTTCTATGCAATTAGACGCTGAACCTCTGATTTTGCGGTATCTATGGACGCATGAGTACCCGTACCAATTCATTGTGATACTAATGTTTGAATGCCCCATGATATACTGTAAATCTTTTGGGTTCATGTTCTTGCTTGCCAGCCTTGTGCAGAACGTATGGCGTAGCGTATGCGGTGTGATATGTGGCAAGGGATTGTCTTTGTGGTGCTTGTTGTATTTCTTTACCATACGGACAAATAAGGCGTTGTAATCAATCGCAACTTTTGGCTTGCCCTTATGATTGACAAATAGGAAATTGCCCCGTCCGTCTATCACAAATGGTTCTGCCTTTGGGCGTTTCTTCATAACCCGTTGAAATGCCTGTATCGTTTCTTTGCTTAATGGCACTTGCCTTATTCCGCTTTTTGTTTTAGGCGTTTCAATGTAATAGCCTTGTTCCTTGCTCTTTAATAACTGGTGGTCGATAATCACAACTTCATTCTTGAAATCAATGTCGGCTACTGTCAGTCCGCACAGTTCCGAGATACGAAGTCCTGTTTTTAATAATATCAGCATATCATCATAATATTTGTGATACACATTGTCCGTCTTGATGAATGAGAGTAAGGCTTGTTCCTGTTCCTCTGTCAATGCGACTTTCTCTTTGGTATCATTTTCTATGACTTCACTTAACTTGAAATCAAAAGGGTTTTTCCTTACACAATCGTCTTGTATGGCGATATAGAATGACGCTTTTAACGAGCGTTTATGGTTGTTAATGGTATTGTAGGAAAAGCCTTTGTCTTTCATGCGTAACGCCCATTCTTTAGCGTCAGAGGGTTTGATTGTATCAATGCTCCTAGCACCCAGCTTGTCCTCTTTCAATAACCGCATGAGTTGTTCCCGTTGTTTCTGTGTGCTTTTCTTCACATTTGCCCTTTGTGCGTTCTGTTTGGCATAAAGTTGGCAAAGCGTCATTTTCTTGCCTGTGCTGTCGATACCGTCCTCAATATCCCGTCTTATCTGCTGTTCCAGTTCTCGAAGTGAGGGTTTTTCCCGTTTTCCCTTTGGTGTCGGGTCTGTGGGTGTCAATCTCCAAGCATACACATATTTTGTGTTTCCAAATGCGTCCACATATTTATATAAGTATTTTCCGTCTGTTCGTTGGCTCTCGCCAGTATGCAGGATACGTCCTTTGTTATCCCGTCTTTTTTCTTTCATGGTGTCTGCTCCTTTCCTTGTTGGAAAGAGCCTTGATATGACTTGTGTTTATCATAACACATACAAGGCTCATTTGCACTAGATAGCGTCCAATTTGTCAATGACCTGTTCAAACTGTCGGCGTTTAATCTGTATGCGGTTGCCATTCATAATGAGCCAGCCAGCGTCCTTGTTTTCCTCTGCCAATCGTCTTAACTTGTTTTCTCCGATACGGAAATACTTTGACGCTTCTTCAATGGTAAGGGTGTATTTTTTCCCATACGGGAATATCGTTGTTATTCATCAGATACCCCCTTTCCCATGTTTCGTGTCATACTGGATATAGGGGATAAGGTCGGTGCGGTTTATCCTCTGTAAATGGGCGGTTAATTTACTGGAAAGGGAATTGCTGTATCTTGCCTTATCAAGCATAGTTCCTACTTTTTCCAGTCCACCTAATGCGTCATGTTCTTCTAAGAAATAAAAACTTTTGACAGCGGAAATCACGCCACCCTCTGTGAGCCATTGCTGTGTTTCCTCAAGGGAATTTTGCTGTTTTGGTACTTGCAGTTTCAAGACTTCCACAGCCCCTAAAAAGCGTTCCCAAAATCGACACGTTTTCCACCTGCTTTTATTACTTTCGTTTCTGTTTGGCACGACAAAGCGTAGGTTGTTTGCCAGTAGCCCGAAAGCCAGTTCCCCAAGTTCCAGCGGTCTGTCCTTAAATGTCATGGCAAAAACATGAGCCTTATCATCACGCAGTTGCATTTCTGTTCGTTTCCAACTGCCGACTTCCTCAAGCGTCTTATTATGTTTTGAACAGACTTCCTTATCCTTATCATAAAAGCGGTAGGATAATCCAGATTTTCCAGCACCGATATAAACAGTCTTTGCGGTGTCGAAATCGTCAAACTTGCTTTCATCAAAGTGGTAGCCCTCACTATTGGAGATAAATTCCTCTTTTTCGCATTTCTTCTTTATCTGCTCTATGGTAAAGAATGGCTTTTCGTTCCTATCATCAATGGCAATATCAAGTCTTGTGAAATGGAAGTTATCCAGTCCGTATCTTCGCTCGCAACGTCGGAACATATCCCCAAAGGTATAATTCCTACTGTCGAGAATACGGAAAATATCATCACAACCTCTGCCAGTCATAACAAGATAACAGCCTAACCCTTGTGGGTTGTCCTCTGTTTTTCTTGCGTCCCCCGATACATAAATATCTCCAATCTGCCAGCGTGCTTGATAGGTCTTGAATTTAACGCTTGCCGAATAGACATTGAAAATGTCAGTCGGTAAATCTAAAATGTGCATGATAACATCTTCTGCGGTTGCAGTATCAAATACAATGCTGATGTAATCAATCTTAACGGATAAATTTTTGTGTGTAGTTATAGTGCATTACTCCTTTCGTATGCCCCGTTTTTTTGCGGGGTAAAAATAGCGTTTTGTCCTTTATTTATCACAGTTTCTAGGTACTATGACATGTATGCGCAGGGCGGTGTTACATATACGCCCTTTATGAACGCCTAAAGGCGTTCCCTTTCTTCCTGTGTCTGATCCGTTCTTAACGCTCACGAGCCTTGTAAGACTCGTGGCTAAACGGAACAGCCCCAGTCAGAAACCTTATTTTCGGTCTGATAGTCCATGCTTATTCATGCTATCAAAATGAAAATACATCTTTTCTATGCTTACTCAAGCGTGTGATTGACCCTAGCGTGCTTAATCACCCTATCTAATACGATAATAACGCCATTAGAATTACTTGTCAAGAAGTTTTGATTGACTTTTTAATAAATATTAAGTATGATATGCTTATAAACACCGAGAAAAGCAACGAAAGGAGCGGTTATACTAAGTTATGGAACATTACGAAAAGAAAATCAGTTTCTTAGGAGAGAATATACAGACCATAAGAAAACACAGAGGAATGAAACAACAGGAACTTGCGGATAAAATCGGTATCAATATGCAGAGCCTTTCCAAGATTGAACGGGGTGTGAATTATCCTACCTTTGACACATTAGAAAAGATAATGGACGTGCTGGGAGTAACGCCCAATGAATTATTATCAGGAGAATGGAAGTATATTGACCACACCGAACCATATATCATGGATATTATCAAACGGGAACAGGACTTCAATGTTTCCTTAGATTATCTGTCTGAAAATGAATTTTTCAATGATGAAAAAGAATGCAGATTTTACATGGAAACCAAACTCATACAGTATATCCATAACTACATTACCAATGAGGTTACGGAGTTAGAAGAACTTATGGAAATCAAGCAGTTGATACAACGTCAAAAAATAGAACGCATGATGAAAGTACATAAGGAAATGCGAGGGTTAGACCGATACAGAGAACAGCCCAAAGAGTATAAATACCATGACCCTTATGATGACTGGATATTCCGTCAACTTGCGGACATAGACAGCAGAAATAACATTCCCGACACTTCGCCACAGTTAGATTTTGATGAAACGGACTATGAAGATTATCTGAAAGAGAAATGGAACAGAGGTCTTTAATTTTCCTCTTGAATGAAAGATACAGCAAACAAAAAGCCCAGTAAAGAGTGCAAAGCACCACCAATGGTGGCATGGCTCTTGACAGGGCTTTTTCTTTTCTGTGGTTGGTAATCAAGAGGAAGAAAGAAAAAGTGTGTATTTTTCAAGACAGAAAAATGTCAAGGGGGGGTGTGCTGATTTTTGTTGTGGCGGATATATGGAACTGTTATAATATGGATATGTTTAAATTACGTTATAAGCAAGAATATTCTGCTGATTTGTCAAAAAACATCATTGCAACTGCCAGTTGACATATTTCCATATCTAAATGGTGGCTATGCAACTGATAATATTGCTAAAATTACACCATGAAAGAAAGGAGTGTTAGCTAATGAATATGGCAGACAGAATACAATATTTAAGGAAATCAAAAGGAATATCACAAGAGGAACTTGCGGATAAAGTTGGAGTTTCAAGGCAGGCTGTTTCTAAATGGGAAAGTGAACAAAGTACGCCTGACTTAGAAAAAATAATTATAATGAGTGATTTTTTTGGAGTAACAACTGACTATATCCTAAAGGGAATTGAACCAGTAGCAGACAAAGAACAAAAAAATAAAGAGCTTACGAGTAAGGTACTTTATATATCATCAACAGCTTTTGTTGCTATTGGGCTGTTTTGTGCATTTGGTAATTGGTATGCAGAACAAACAATGGAAGCAGTTTGGGGTTCAATGATTATTCAAGCTATAGGGATTGTTGGATATTTTATAGCGAGAATACTATCGGAAGAAAAATCCCCCTTTTATGTAAATTGGCTTAATATAATCGGAGTTGCTTTTATGCCTATTTCTATGATTACAGGATATATTTCAGGATTGGTTTTCAAACTAGAAGGGTGGATTGCACCTTATCCGATAGGAATATTTCATACTTTAGTTTTCGTGTTAGTATTCTTTGTAGTTGTGATTGCAAGCTATATTATTCTAAAGAAACAAACAAAATAGTGATTACCTTTATTTTGCAAAAGCAGTTAGTCTTAGGATTGACTGCTTATTAATAAAAGACACCACTTCAATGTGTCAATGGTGTCTTTTTAGTGCTATTTTATCGTCATATCAAGGCTCGTTCAATCGTGGTATATTCGTGGTAAAATGAGTGTTTTTCTATACTTCGAAATGCTTGAAAGTGTAATATTTATAGGGATAATCAAAAATCAGATATAAAGTTTATTCTAAATAATTAATAATTTTTATTTTGTATGTCTTGACAAAAAATAATTATGAATCTACTATGTTAAAAAGCGATGAAGAGAGATAGTAAATATTTTGGAAATTACAGAGAGGAGTTGCTTGGTGGAAAACTCTATTGAAGAAATATTGAACCAGTCTTGGAGCCGTGTACCGACTGATTTATTCATTAGGCTACACTGGGAACGCCCATTACAGCGTCAGAGTATCGAAAGAAATTTCCGTACTTGCTAAGGTCTATATTGCGAAATATAGATGAATTAAGGTGGTAACACGAAGCTATCAGCTATCGTCCTTAAAGTAAATTTAAGGAGGGTAGCTTTTTTAATACATAAAATAATAGAATCGGAGGGATTAGTTATGAATTATGTTGTTGACAGTTATGAAAATTACAAAGAAGAAAATTGTTTAACTACAAATAATGCAAGAAAAATTGAATTTGTAACAACCACAAGAGTTTTGGATGAGATTATCGGCACCAATAGTAAAATATTAGATTGTGCAGCAGGAACAGGAATTTATGCTTTCTGGTTTGCAGATAAGGGGCATGATGTAACTGCTACAGATATTACGCCAAGGCATATAGACATTATTAATCGAACTCTTACCAATAAAAATTATCATATGAATACTTCTGTTTTGGATGCTACAGATATGTCCTGTTTCGCAGATGATTCATTTGATATTGTTCTCAATATGGGACCATTTTATCATTTGATTACAGAAGAGCAGAGAGAAAAATGCATGAAGGAATGTCTAAGAGTGTTAAGGAAAGGCGGGCTTTTGGTTACTGCGTACATTCCAAGATACTATGTTTTTCAATATATTGCTACGAGCAATGAAAAATATTTGGATGAACACTTGGCGAAACAACTTATTGAAACTGGTGTGCTGAAGCATGATGATGAGAAATGCTTTTGGACAGATACTTATTACTCATCAAAAGAAGAAATGGAATCAATTTACCAAAGATATAGATTAAAAATTGTAGACCATTTCGCCCAAGATGGTTTAGCTCCTCTTTTATCACAAAAGGTTGACAAATGGGATGAAAAACAGTTCAAAACTTGGTGCGACTATCATTATAGTGTATGCCGTGAACAGTCGGTTTTAGGAGCAAGTAATCATGTTATTATAATTGGGAGAAAATAATAAGATTTTGAAAGATATCGTTGCTAAAATACTCATTGCTTTTTCATTAAGAAAGCATATAATGATTAACAGATAAGGAATTGATTATCGGGAGAGTTCCTGCCATATAAGTGGAAGATTTTAAACTCGGGAGAGCTCCTGCCATATAAGTGGAGAATCTTAAATTCTGAGAGAGCAAATAGTAAAATATTTGCTCTCTTTTTGTTTTATACCGAAGAAAGGAAGTATAATGGAAGAATTCAAATTGTACCGTATTTCGGATGAATATGTGGAATGGCTTCGAGAGGATTTCCCGAATGTATATTCCAGCAAAGTGAATGCAAGGAGCTAAGCAGAAAGCAATGAATGATATGACTGCAGGATATGTAAAATCAGCATTGGATTATCATGCATTAGAAGCCCGGTGCGATTTATTTGAACGTAAGTAGAATGAGGTTATAGAATTTTTAGAAATCCTTCATTTTACTATAATTGTTTTCTGACAGATAAGGTGTTATCATAACATTATCAAGAAAAGCCAATCACCACAGGCGAAGCAAAGTGGATGATCCGGAGACGATTTTCACCGCCCCCGCGCTGGCAGAAAGAAAGAGGCGCGTGTTTATGGAACAACATGATTTAAGTAAGATCCAAAAATTACAAGAGAAAGGAAAATCCGACAAGATCATCAAATATCTGAGTTCTTCCGATGATACCGTGGTGGTAGCTGCACTGGAAGCTCTGAGCCGGATCAAGGATGAAGACAGTGTCAACAGCATTGCCCACATGATCGACAATCCGGATACGAAGATCCGTGTCGAAGCAGCAAAAGCGTTAGGAAGCATCGGCACCGAATATGCCAAGACCTATCTACTGCACAGACTGAATGCAGAACAGGATGAGACCGTGAAGACAGCCATCAAGGAAGCACTTCACACTCTGGCAGAGCATCATTAATTTAATTTGCTTTACTCGTAGTTTTTCTACTTATACATTTTCCCTCTTATTGGCGTCCGGTTCATTCCGGGCGCCTTTTGCGAAATTTGGAAAAATCTTGCGACGGGTTCTGCTTGAAGCTACGATGCATATCTATTTATAATAGAACGGTACGTGAAAAAAGTAGTTTTGTAGTCATGGAGGTAGTTTAATGGAAAAATTAAACATTACAACTACAAAGGATAATGAAAAAGTATACAAAATCCTGGGGGATCTGATGAATGCCAACAAGGAATTCCAAATTATGATCACGGTTCCTTCTACGAAAAACGCCAAAGACAGCACAGTAAAAGCGACAGAAAAAAAGGAACAGACCCAGGAAGTCATCCATGACCTGGAAAAGGATGTCACGGATATGATCCATGAGATCGGAGTGCCGGCACATATCAAAGGGTATCAGTATCTGCGGGAAGCTATCATGATGTCGGTAGAGGATCCGGCAATGATCAGTTCTATCACAAAGATCCTGTATCCGACCATCGCCAAGCGGTTCCAGACCACACCCAGCCGCGTGGAGCGCGCTATTCGCCATGCCATTGAGGTTGCCTGGAGCAGAGGGCGCATGGAGACCCTGGATGCCATGTTCGGTTACACGATCGACACGGGCAAAGGCAAACCTACCAATTCTGAATTCATCGCTCTGATCGCCGACAGAATCCGGCTGTCCTACAGATCATGAGAAATTTGAAACGAAAAGTTAGATGAAAAAGTAAATGATGACTGAATAATAGCAATAATTACTTTGTTTTACTTGTATGGTGAAATAAGTAATTATTGCTATTTTTATATAAACTAACTATATGGAAAAACAACGGGATTCAAAATAAAAGATATTGATAAATGAATTTTAAAATGGTATAATTTGTTAAAAAGATGCCACAAATGACTAAAGAAACAACGCTTAACGAATTTAACGATTCAAACGCTTTAAACGAAATACATGAAGTGGAGGAAAAAATGAAGATATCGACAGCAGAAATTAAGATTTATATTATTGAATGCGTAAAAACATATGGCATGTATACTAATGATGATTTTAAAAAATACATAATTCAAAAAAGTGGGAAAATACCTACGAAAAATCAAATTGCCGGAGCTATTGCACAATTAGTTGACTCAAATGATATTTCAAGAGTTGGGAGAGGCTTATATTCTAAAGATATAGAAAGTACATCTGTTAATACGAAAGCATCTTCTAATAATGCTAAAGAGGATACATTAAAAGCTGAAATTTACAATACTTTGAGTAAGGTGGAAAAAAAAGAATTAGTAAGTGCAATAGGTTCGGTTAATGTTTTTGATTTAAATAGTGAAAACTTTGAGATTATAAAGAAGATACGTGGATTAAAAGACACTATAGAAGAAATAAAGGGTCAATGTAAATAGTTGATGATAATTGTGGAAAAGAGGGAATATGCTTCAGGAAAATAGTCGAACAGAATTTAAATCGGAATTAAATGACAAACTGGAAAAAGAAGTTGTAGCATTTCTGAACAATAAAGAGGGAGGAATACTCTATATCGGTTTAGATGATATAGGGAGCCCTATCGGTGTGCCGGAATTAGATTCTACGCAATTGAAAATAGCAGATCGAATAAAAAATAATATTCTTCCATCAACTATGGGATTATTTGATATTGTAACAGAGGAAATAGATAATATTCCAATCATTAAAATTTTGATTTCCAGTGGACTTGAAAAGCCGTATTATATTAAAAAACAAGGGATGTCGCCGAATGGATGTTTTATGCGGATAGGAACATCTACGCAACCGATGCCGACACCGCTGATAGACAATTATTACAGTAAAAGGCTTCATAATACATTAAGAAATATCACATCCCCCAGACAGGATCTGACATTTGCACAATTAAAAATATATTATCAGGAAAGAGGAATGGAGTTAAATGATAAATTTGTAAATTCGCTGGAACTCCTGACCCCGGATGGAAAATATAATTATGTTGCATATTTATTAGCAGATGAAAACGGCATATCAGTAAAGGTCGCAAAATATGCAGGAAAAGATAAAGTAGATCTGATTGAAAATGAAGAATATGGTTATTGTTCTTTGATTAAAGCAACCTATCAAGTGTTGGAAAAATTAAAGATTGAGAATGTTACGAGAACAAAAGTGACAACTGCGCAGAGAACAGAAACAAATCTGGTTGCACCTATTCCTATGCGAGAGGCTGTAATAAATACAATTGTTCATTCTGATTTTACGAGAGAGATCCCTCCGGTTTTTGAAATTTTTAGTGACAGAATGATTTTTACTTCCTATGGAGGATTGATACCGGGACAGAGTGAAGAGGATTTTTTTAGCTGTAGCAGCATGCCAAGAAATCGTGAATTGATGAGAGTATTTAAAGATGTAGGACTTGTGGAACAGCTGGGGTCAGGAATGAGCAGAATTCTCAAAGTATATGATAAGAGCATCTTTCATATTTCAGAGCATTTTATTAAAGTAGAGATTCCATTTTCAACAGAACAAAAAGAGGATACCAATATCATTGCCAATGGCAATGATGTTGGCAATGATATTGGCAATGAAAAGTCGGAAGAAATGGAAACTTTGGAGATCCTAAAAGAAAATCCATTTGTCACAGCAAAACAAATGGCAAAACAAATGAGCATAAGTCCGAGAAAGGTAGCTCGTCTTATAAAGGCACTGAAAGAAGAGGGAAAAATAGTTAGAGTAGGATCGGATCGAAAGGGTTACTGGGAGATTAAAGATTTGTAAATTGTCTCTGCCCTCTTTTCTACGAATCGTAAACATGGTATAATCAATCTATATTTTGAAATACAAGCCGTAGCATATGTGGAGGGTTTACATGAAAAAAATTCTTTTTGCCGCATCGGAAGGCGTACCTTTTATCAAGACCGGAGGACTTGCGGATGTCGTAGGATCTTTGCCGAAGTATATTGACAAGGAGTATTTTGATGTAAGAGTGTTTATCCCGAAGTATACCTGTATGAAGCAGGAGATGAAGGATAAGCTCAGGTATGTGACACATTTCTACATGGATTTCAACTGGCAGAATGTGTATGTAGGTGTTCTGGAGGCAGAGGAAGCCGGGGTGCATTATTATTTCATTGATAATGAGAGTTATTTCGGTGGTTTTAAGCCTTATGGGGATGATCCCAGATATGAGATCGAAAAGTATGCATATTTCTGCAAGGCAGTGCTGTCGGCATTACCGCTTTTGAATTTTCAGCCGGATCTGATCCATTGCCATGACTGGCAGACCGGTCTGATTCCGGTATACCTGAAGGAGCGTTTCCATGGCGGAGATTTCTACCGCAACATGAAGTCTGTGATCACCATACATAATCTGAAGTTCCAGGGAAAATGGGATGTGAAGACGGTACAGAGCATTACCGGATTGCCGGAGTATTATTTTACCTCTGACAAGTTGGAGGCTTATAAGGATGCAAATCTGTTAAAGGGCGGTATCGTATTCGCGGATGCAGTGACCACCGTAAGTGATACCTATGCGGAGGAGATCAAGACTCCGTTTTACGGTGAGGGCCTGGACGGATTGCTGCGTGCGAGAAGTCATGATCTGCGCGGTATTGTCAACGGCATCGACTATGGAGAGTTCAATCCGGAGACGGACAAAAATATCGTAAAAGCCTATAATGCAGTGAATTTCCGCAAGGAAAAGGTGAAGAATAAGCGAGCCCTGCAGGAAGAGCTTGGACTTCGCGTAGATGATAAGAAAATGATGATCGGTCTGGTATCCAGACTGACAGACCAGAAGGGTCTGGATCTGATCGCTTATGTAATGGATGAACTGTGCCAGGATGATATCCAGTTCGTGGTACTGGGCACCGGTGAGGAACGTTATGAGAATATGTTCCGTCATTTCGACTGGAAGTATGGAGACAAGGTGTCTGCCAACATTTATTATTCGGATGCACTGTCCCATAAAATCTATGCGGCTTGTGATGCTTATCTGATGCCGTCCCTGTTCGAACCCTGCGGCCTGAGTCAGTTGATCGCACTGCGTTACGGTACCGTACCTATCGTCAGAGAGACCGGTGGACTGAAGGATACCGTACAGCCCTATAATGAGTATGAGAGCACCGGTACGGGCTTCAGCTTTACGAATTACAATGCACACGAGATGCTGAATACGATCCGCTATGCGGAGCATATTTACTATGACAGGAAGAGAGAGTGGAATAAGATCGTGGATCGTGCCATGGCCACCGACTACTCCTGGAAGGTATCCGCCGGGAAATATCAGGAGATGTATGACTGGCTGATCGGATAAAGAACTGAAATAGGGTAAGATAACATATGGCAGATAAGAACAGTTCCAAGAACAATTTTATCATGCAGGCGGGAATTCTGGCGGCAGCCGGAATCATCAGCAGAATCATAGGGCTCCTTTACAGGGGCCCTTTACAGAGTGTCATCGGGAATCTGGGACTTGGTTATTACCAGTCAGCGTATAACTATTATACGATCATTCTGTTGATCTCCTCTTATAGTATTCCCTCGGCAATTTCCAAAGCTATCGCACAGAAGCTGGGAGAGAAGGAATACCGTAATGCCCACAGACTGTTCCACGGAGCCATGATCTATGTACTGGTGGTTGGCGGTATAGCCAGCCTTTTTCTGTTTTTCGGAGCGGGATTATTCGTGTCCGGAGCAGCGGTCACAGTACTGCGCACCTTTGCACCGACGATCTTCGTCTATGGTATCCTGGGAGTTTTACGAGGGTATTTTCAGGCACATAAGAGCATGGCGCAGACCTCCGTATCGCAGATCCTGGAGCAGATCGCCAATGCGGTAGTCAGCGTAGGCGCGGCATACCTTCTGATCCAAATGTTTATGGGAACGATGGAGGTTCCGGCGGATCAGGCAGGGCAGGTGATGAGAGCAACCTACGGTGCAGTGGGAAGTGCACTGGGTACCGGTGTCGGCGTATTAGTGGCGCTGCTTTTTATGGCGGGAGTCTATGCTCTGAATCGTGGAATGATCCTGCGCAGAGTGCAGCGTGACAGGCATGAACATGTGGATTCCTACGGACAGATATTCAAGACGATCACACTGGTGGTGACACCGTTTATTTTGAGTACGGCTGTATATAACTTAAGCAGTACGGTCAACAACAGTATCTACACCAAATGGTATCCGTCCCTTCGCAATCTGGATACGGTATCTATTTATGAAAAATATGGTATTTTCTCCGGACAGTCCCTGACAATGTCCAATATTCCCATTGCCTTTGCCTCGGCCATGGCTTCGGCCATGATCCCTTCTGTGGCACAGCTGATGGCAGCCCGGGATGCGAAGGGAGCCAGAGAGAAGATCGGACTGGCAGTGAAGACTACCATGGTGATCTCGATTCCCTGCGCTGTGGGACTTTTTGTACTGGCGAAGCCGGTGATCAGTCTGCTGTTCACGAATAAGACGGCAGAGGAATTGAATCTGGCGGCAGCTCTTTTAATGACATTGTCACTGTCGGTTATCTTTTATGCACTGTCGACTCTGAACAGTTCGATTTTGCAGGGACTTGGCAAAGTCAATACCCCGATCATCAATGCGGGGATCTCGCTGGTGGTGCAGACGGTGGCAGCAGTGCTGCTTCTGATGTTCACAAGACTGGATCTGTACAGCATTGCCATCGCTAATACGCTGTATTCCGGTATGATGTGTGTGCTGAACCAGTGGGCGGTAAGAAGAGCGGTAGGCTACCGGCAGGAGATCGTAAAGACTTTCGTCATTCCGGCGTTCGCCTCCGCGTTTATGGGAGCAGCAGCCTGGGCAATCTATGAAGGTCTGTATATGGTGACGAAGTCCATGCGGATCTCTGTCATTCCTGCGATCGTAATTGCTGCTGTAGTCTATTTTGTCATGCTGATTCTCATGCGGGGCATCACGGAGAAGGAGCTTCGCAGCTTCCCGAAGGGATATCTGTTAGTGAAGGTAGCGAAGAAGTGCCGATTATTGAGATAATGAGAAGCGATGACAGCTACGATGCTCTAGGTGAAGAAACAGTGAAGAGAATAAGTACAGAAAGGAGTCTGCCTCATGACAATGTTATTGTCGGAGGCAGATTTTTGCGTACATGGGGCGTAGATATAAGGAGCATGCTGGTTAAGCCCCGGGGAGATCGAGAGAGCGGGGCGCAGAGAGGAAAAAGAACTGGTTAAGCCCCGGGGAGATCGAGAGAGCAGGGGCGCAGAGAAGAAAAGAAGCTGGGTAAGCCCCGGGGAGATCGAGAGAGCGGGGCGCAGAGAGGAAAAGAAGCTGATTAAGCCCCGGGAAGATCGAGAGAGCGGGGCGCAGAGAGGAAAAGAGGCTGATTAAGCCCCGGGGAGATCGAGAGAGCGGGGCGCAGAGAGGAAAAGAAACTAAATAAGCCCCGGGGAGATCGAGAGAGCGGGGCGCAGAGAGGAAAAGAAGCTGATTAAGCCCCCGGGGCATGAAACCACGGGGGCACAAAGTCAAGGTATATCATGGAATAGAAATGAAAAACTTTCAAATGTATCAATTATCTCTTGCAGAACGGATCCCCACCATTCTTGAATAATGTGATCATTTCTTGACCGACACTGATAGTGGAGGGCAGATCCGGGACATCCTCTCTGGAGAACCATTTTGCTTCACCAAGTTCGGATTCCTGCAAAGTAATAGAAGGATCCCCCTCCAGCTTCGCGAAGAAGCCGATCATGGCGGAATCGCTGAAGGACCAGGGCTGGGATTTGTAATAGACCAGATCGCTGACCTTTAAACCGACTTCTTCCATGATTTCCCGGCGGGCAGCACCCTTGAAGGTCTCACCGACTTCCACGAAGCCGGCCACCAGTGCCCAGTGACGATAGGAACCGCCGGCGTAGCGGGTCAGCAGGATCTTGTCCTGTTCGGTATCCACGATGGCGATAATGACGGCTGGAGAGATCTTGGGATATTCGATCTGACCGCACTCCGGGCAGATGCAGGCCCGCTCTGTGGTGCTGTGAATTGTGGGATGTCCGCAGCGGCCGCAGAATTTCCGGTCCAGACGGAAACGATTGATCTGGGTGGCAGTGATTCCAGCAAATGCCAGATATTCCGGCTCAAAATTACGGAACACACCGGAAGCGTAGAGGTCTTCTTCCGGGAGCATGAGAGCACCGGCATCCTCCGTCGTCTTGCGGAAGAATGCTCGGTCATCAATGGAAAAGAGATATTCACAGTCCAGAAAAAAACGTTCCATAGGCTGACGGATTCCCAAGAGTCCATGGACTTCTTCAAAAGTAGGAAGATATACTTGAGGATGCTCAGAGATGCCGGCACCGGCGGAAGTATCCGTTACATCACTGTTTTCTGTATGGGAGGGCAGATAGACCTTTTCTCCGTCAAATAACAGCAGATAATCGGAAGGTTTAGGATCCTGGCTTCGGAATTCCGGGTAATATTTATGCGGTTCGATCTTATGGATCATCATAGAGTATTTCTCCTTTTATGGCTATTTTTCAGAAAGTGTTCATAAGAATATAGTAGTCCACCGTGGGGAAACTGTCAAACGTAACAGTTCAGCCGCGCCGTTCACGGGAGTCGCGTTAACACGCTCTACCTTTGCTCATAGATTGGCGCTTAGCTCCTGAACATATTTGCCCGCAAAATCATGCAAGCATGATTTCTGCGCCCAGATATGTTCAGAACTGAACTGTTGTGGAAATTATTTGAGATTCCGGGATATTTGTGTTAAAATATTTTGTGACTGTTCTGAGGTGTTCATTTCTCGAATGCCCCTGTGAACAGTCACGGAATTTATCAGAAAATACAGCATGAGAGTACAAAAGTGAGTATCTCATGTGGAAACGAGGGATAGTATGTTACAGATGATCTTGACGGAGGAAGCAGTTCTCTCCTTGCTTTTTTTGGAATCCTTTTTGCTTTCGGAGCGACAGTACTGGCGACGGCAAAATTAAGCCCGTATCTGCCGAAGGACGCCGGAAGAGAATTTGCCCATGATGGAAAATTGTCCGCGGGAAAGCCAAGAGGCGCCGGAATCATTTTTGTGCTGGCATTTGTGGCATCTGTTTTACTGTTTGCACCCTTAAGCGCAGAGCTGGTGATCTATCTGCTGCTGATCGTGGTATGCATGATGACCGGTTTTCTGGATGACGCCTCCAAGACTCCCTGGGGTGAATACAAAAAAGGGTTTCTGGATCTGTGCGTGGCGGCACTGGTAGCCATCACGTTCCTGAAATATAATTCCAACGTGGTGGAGCTGGCACTGTTTCATGTAAAGTTCACCCTGCCGCCTGTGGTATTCGCCATTCTCACGGTGATCCTGGTATGGACATCTGTGAATGTGACCAACTGCTCCGACGGTGTGGACGGACTTTCCGGAACCCTGTCGATCATTACGATCATGTCCATCTATATCGTGGACCGTATGAAGGACGTCAATGAGACCTATTCTTTCCTGATCCTGCTGTTTGCCGTATGCATTCTGGGTTATCTGTGGTACAATGCAACACCCAGTAAGCTGATGATGGGAGATGCGGGTTCCCGGGCCATGGGACTGTTCATCAGCATCGCTATTTTAAAGAGCGGCTGTCCGTTTTTGTTTATTCCGTTGGCTCTGGTGCTGATTCTGGACGGAGGTTTGGGACTGCTTAAGGTTTCCCTGCTCCGCTTCCTGAAGATTCATATTTTGAAAAATGTGCGTACTCCCTTGCATGATCATGTGCGTAAGGTGTGGGACTGGTCCAATACACAGACCGTATTCCGTTTTGCCATTATTCAGATCATTCTGTCTCTGGCGGTAATCTACGCAATGCAGTTGTAGAATGCTGGGCACACCGGGACAGCATAGAGACTGCGACCGGTCATCCTCTGCAAGAAAAGAAGGTTGGCTGCCGGAAGGAAAAAGGTCGGCCGTCAGAAGAAAAGAAAGGCGTCTGCTGAAGGAAAAGAAGGTCGGTCGCCGAAGAAAAAGAAGGACGGCTGTTGGTAGAAAATCAGCATGTGCCGAGCCGGGAGAAAAACTGTCAATAAATGATATAAGTAATTGAACAGATAGAAATGGAGAAATTATGTACGATGAATTAACCCCCACTGACATTAAGAAAATGGAAGATGAGATCGAGTATCGTAAGCTGGTGGTGCGTCCCAAGGCACTGGAGGACGTGAAGGAAGCCAGAGCCCACGGAGATCTCAGTGAGAATTTTGAATATTATGCAGCGAAAAAATACAAGAATCAGAACGAGAGCCGGATCCGTTATCTGGAGAGAATGATCAAGACCGCAAAGGTGATCTCCGAGAACTCCGCCGTGGATGAGGTGGGCATCAACAACACTGTTACCGTGGAATTCATCGACGACGGCACGGAAGAGGATTACAAGATCGTGACCACCGTTCGCGGGAACTCACTGGAAGGTCTGATCAGCAACGAATCTCCTCTGGGCAAGGCACTGCTTGGCAAAAAAGTGGGTGATGTGGTCCATGTGCAGGTCAATGCCAATGTGGGCTATGACGTAGAGATCAAGGCACTGAAAAACACTGAGGATGACGGGGACAAGATCCGCAGCTTCTAATGCTTTGCGGACCCCACAAGCTATAGAAAGAAAGGGTAACTATTCAGAGCCTCATAACAATTACAGAATATTCTTGCGGATTCCGGTATTCAATGAATATTTTGCGATAGTTACAGGGCTTGGAACAGATACAAAAAAAGGAATTATAAGAATGAAAAAATATCTGCTGTTTGATCTGGACGGTACACTGACAGATCCCAAAATTGGAATTACGACCTGCGTGCAGTATGCGCTGCACTCTTTCGGTATTGAGGAACCGGATCTGGACAAGCTGGAGCCTTTTATCGGACCGCCCTTACGGGACAGCTTTATGGAATTCTACAGTTTTACCGCTGAGCAGGCGGAGGAGGCCGTGGCAAAATACAGAGAGCGTTTTCAGAATACGGGTATTTTTGAAAATGAAGTTTATGCCGGTATTCCGGAGATGCTGAAGAACCTGCAATCCAAGGGCTATTTTCTGGCACTGGCTTCCAGCAAACCCCAGATCTATGTAGAACGCATACTGGAGCATTTTGATCTGAAAAAATATTTTGCCGTGGTGGTAGGCAGTGAGCTGGACGGCACCAGAGAGACGAAGGATCAGGTGGTGCAGGAGACCCTGCATCAGCTGTTCAAGGAGAATCCCATAGAGCCGGATCAGGTCTACATGATCGGTGACAGAAAGTTCGATGTGGAAGGAGCCAGAGCGTTGGGCGTGGAGAGCGTGGGCGTGACTTATGGCTACGGAAGCAAGGAAGAGTTAAAGGAAGCAAAAGCGGACTACATCGTACAATCCGTGGAAGAACTGGAAAAATTTCTGCTTCGCGGCAGCGAGGAACTGGTGAACAGCAATCCCGACAATAAAAAGAAAAATCCCATGTACCAGAGAATCTGGACCATGGTGTATTCGTTCCTGATGTTTATCCTGGTGCGCAATGCGGTGCAGTATGCGCTGCTGGCACTGTTGTATCAGCTGGCACAGTCCGGTGCTTCCGGTGGACTGGTAGATCTTCTGATCCTGAGGGATGAGACCGGCGCCTATAACGGCTATTCCGGAGATGTGTCCAGTATCATAGCGGCACTGGGCTTCATCGGCGGAGCACTGGCGGTATGGTCCACGGCAAAGCTTCTGATCACGAAGAACAAAGAGGATATGCATTTAAGCCATCTAAAAAAAGAAGGTAAGGCAAAATATGCCCTGCTGGTGGCAACCACTATCGGTGCCGTTATCGGTTTCAACCTCCTGTTTGAACTTCTGGGAGTGACCAACAAATCCGAAGCCTATACCGAAGTTGCAGCCCAGCAATATTCCGCACACTTTATCGTAGGAATCCTTGTATTCGGCTTCATCTCCCCCATAGCAGAGGAGCTTCTGTTCCGCGGAGTTATCTACGGATATCTCCGCAGATTCATGGATATCAAACTCGCCATAGCCCTGTCTGCACTGATCTTTCGGTGTGTACCACATGAACTACGTGCAGGGCATCTACGGCTTTCTCATTGGCTGCCTCATGGCTTACGCTTATGAGTATTTCGGAGAATTCAAAATGGCAGTCTTTGTCCATGTGGCATCCAATGTCCTCGCCTACTGCCTGTCCTACACCGCCATCGCCGTCACCGGCTTCGTCAGCTGGCCTGTGTGCGTGGTATTCCTGGTAGTGGCAGCAGCATCCCTCGGGATGCTCCATAAACAGAAAAATATATTTTAGGCAATAAAAAAGTACATTTGTCACCATCCAAATACTTGATAAGATATACAAAGATGGACAACGTAACCCAGCAGCCGAAAACAGGGTAAGGATAAGCAGGCCGTAAGCAGACGTCGGCACTTAGTGACCGTACTTTGGTCACTTACGTGCCGCTACGCTCTGCGACAGAGTGCGAACGTGCCGCGTTCCTTGCCCTGTTCTCGACTGCGGAGATATTATATCTTAAAAGGAGCAACATATGAAATTCAGCATTATCGTAGTATGCCTGAACCCCGGCACAAAACTGAATCAGACCCTTGACAGTATCCTGGCCCAGACCTGCCCAGACTTCGAAGTCATCGTCAAGGACGGTGGCAGCCGTGACGGATCCATAGAGTCCATGCGCACTGACGGGCGGATCCATCTCTACCAGGAACCGGATCACAGCATCTACGAGGCTATGAACCAGGCGGTCTCTCATGTGACCGGAGATTACATTCTGTTCTTAAACTGCGGTGACCTCTTCTATGACAAGGAAGTTCTGGCACACACCGCACAATTCATGGAACAGCACCCTATGAAACTGCAGGGCATCTATTACGGAGATACCTACAGCGCGAAAACGGACACGAAGATATCATCCCCGCCCCGAATCACCGGCTTTGTCTGCTACCGCAACATTCCCTGCCATCAGTCCTGCTTCTATGCCGCAGACCTGTGCCGACAGAAGCCCTACGAACCAAAATACAAGATCCGCGCAGATTATGAACATTTTCTGTGGTGCTATTACCGGGCGAAGGCTCCCATGCAGTATCTGGGGCTTACCGTATCTTCCTACGAAGGCGGCGGCTACTCCGAGACAAAGGAGAACCTGAAACGCAGTGCCGCAGAGCATAAGGAGATCACGACAAAATACATGAAACCCGTAGAACTGTTCCGTTACCGCGCTGTGATGGCACTGACCCTGGCACCTCTCCGGACCGCAATGGCAGAAAGCAGACATTTCTCTGCAATCTATCAGGGACTGGCAAGCAAAGTGTATGGTCGGAGACAGGAAAAATAGGGAAAATCCCCAAAGAGTTGTGCTAAAAGCATGGCTTAAAAAAGAAAATTAGAACAATTCACAGACAACAGCCGTGTGAATAACTGAATTGACAAATTATCTGACAATTCAAGGAAAAATCTATATTTACAAATGAGAAAAATAGGTGTATAGTACAGAAAAGGTCGCAATGAGGCGCTCGAAAGAGTCTCATTGCGACCTTTTTTAGTTGCAGGAAAGTGCTGAAAGCACGGTCTTGCAAATGAGGTTATGAATAGTAACAGACAGATGAAAAAGAGAGAAATAGAAACCCGGAAAGGAGAACTATATGTTTGATGTAAAACAGAGCTGCCCAAGGCACCGTTATATCGGGAAGAATTTGAGCATGATAACTGCGGTATCGGAGCCTGTGTCAATATTCACGGAGAGAAGAGCCGCGCGACCGTAGAGAATGCGCTGAAGATCGTAGAGAATCTGGAGCACAGAGCCGGTAAGGATGCGGAAGGCAAGACCGGTGACGGTGTCGGTATTCTGACCCAGATCCCCCACAAATTTTTTGCAAGAGTCACAAAGGCTCTGGGCATGGATATCGGCGGAGAGAGAGAATACGGTGTCGGCATGTTCTTCTTCCCGCAGGAAGAGCTGCGCCGCAATCAAGCCAAGAAGATGTTCGAGATCATTGTGGAAAAAGAAGGAATGGAATTCCTCGGCTGGCGTGAAGTGCCTACCTTCCCCAATGTGCTGGGACATAAGGCCGTAGAGTGCATGCCCTATATCATGCAGGGATTCGTGAAAAAGCCTGCCGATGTGGAAAAAGGACTGCCCTTTGACCGCAGACTTTATATTGCAAGACGTGTCTTCGAGCAGTCTTCCGATGATACCTATGTAGTTTCTCTTTCCAGCAGAACGATCGTATATAAAGGAATGTTCCTGGTAGGCCAGCTGCGTACCTTCTTCGCAGATTTGCAGAGTGAAGATTACGAATCCGCCATTGCCATGGTACACTCCCGTTTCTCCACCAATACCAATCCCAGCTGGGAACGTGCTCATCCGAACCGTCTGATGGTACACAACGGTGAGATTAACACTATCCGCGGCAATGCCGA
>VOFG01001440.1_pt1 | contig 52000 bp, 48 predicted proteins | sample 5384171 | NCBI WGS metagenome assembly VOFG01 (sample SAMN12384726, study PRJNA508395) | human gut metagenome | isolation source: healthy gut F | host: Homo sapiens
CCATGGAACATTTGCCTCGTGTCTGTTCGATTCATAGCGGTACAACCGCTCGTATGCGTCACGGAGCGATACATACAGCAACGCTTTTTCTTTTTGGTAGCCTGTCAGTCCAAGCGGTTGGAAAGTTGCACCGTAGGGAGTAATGTCCTTCAGATAACCGATGTCGCGTGCCCTGTTTGCCACCAGCGAACCTTCACGCAGGTGCATTTCCGGCGTGCGGTGATAGGGACGCGACGTAAGGTCGGGTACTTCCTCCTTCGGCTTTCCCGTTTCAAATTCAGGGAATAGTGAAGTGGTTGCTTTCTCACTTTGGCTATTGTCCGTAACAGGAACGGGAGTTGCTTCCGGCTGTGCTTGGGGTTGTTTTGCTGCTTCCTTTGCTCCGCCTGGTTACCCGACGAAGGCACAAAGGCTGGATTCAGCGTGTCCTTGACACCCGACTTTTTCAGTTGTTCCTGTCTGTGCCGTTCCGCTTCAAGCCGTAGAGCCTTGCGCCGTTCCGGTGTCAGGCTCATCATTGTTTCATAGAAGCCGTTAATGGGCGGATTGGTTTCCCAGTCCAAAGTGGCATAAATATCTTCTGGGTCGCTTTGTCTCCCGGCATTTTCCGGCTTTGCCTCCTTGCTTTCGGTTGCAGGCTTGACGGATTCAATAGGAGGTGCAGCCGTAACCTGCGGCTTCGGTTTGGATGGTACACTCTTTGCCTTGTTTTCCTTTTTAGTTGCCTTTTTCTTTTTGGCAGGTTCTTCTATGGGCATACCCCAAAGGTCAAGCAGAGTGAGCTGAACGGCATTTGAATGATTCGTCTGACGTGGCTCAATCTCCGGCTTCTCGTCTATGGGTTGAACTTGCGGTTTCTCCGCTTCTGTGATAAAAACATTAGCGGTAGAAGTCACCGCTTCTACTTTAGGAGACGGCTGTACTTCCTCAGGCGTACTGTGTTTTTATCTGTACTTTCCATCTTGCGCCGAATGCAGGCTGTGTTTTTCGTAGAGTTCCCTGTCGACCGTTCTTTCCGCTGTTCTTTTGCAGGATAATCAAATCACTGCCTACCTCCGTACCCGCATTTTCCGGCAGGTTATTCGGCAGACGGGCAACACCCACCAGATTGGCGTGGTTCATCATATACTCGCGTATAGGCTCATTGGTCGGGGCATCTAACACCCCTTGTGAGGTAATGAACGCCACGATGCCGCCTTCACGCACCGCATCAAGGCTTTTCAGAAAGAAATAGTTATGTATCGTCCGCGCCGCCGAGTGCCTTGCTGGATCATGGCTGTTGGTAAATTCCGGGTCGAACACCGCCACATCACCAAACGGGATATTGGAGATAGCCAGATCAAAATGGTTCATGAACGGCTTTTCAATTTTCTCGAATCCCTGCACCCTTACCTTCTGGTCGGGATGCAGGTGTCCCAATATCTTGCCCGTCATCAGGTCTTTCTCGAAAGCCATGATGTCCGCGTCCGGCTTGTTCTCCAGCACGGCATCCACGAATGCGCGGACGTATGCCGTGTTCATGCAGAGCCTCCGCGATCGTGCCGGTTATCTCCGGCGGTGTGTAGAAAGCGGTCAGCACGGACTGCTTCATGGCATCCGCGTACCGCTTGTACTCCGTATCGTCCTTGCTGTTTTCACGCACCAGCCTGTGCAGTTCCACCGTCGGGGCAAACAGTTCGAGGTCCGATTTCGCCCAATGCACGGCATCCGTCAGTTCCTTTGCCGGGTTCAGTATGCACTTCAACCCACCGAAACCGCAATAACCTCCAACAGGGCTTCTTTCGCGTGCGGTGGGGGTGCGTTGTTCCCTGTCAAGGACGAATGCCGTCCGTATCGCCTCGATATTGTCCCGCAGCCTTTGTTTACGGTTAAACGCCATATTCCCCGATATAAAGGACGACAGCCCCCGTCAGCTCCGTGTAGAGCAGGTCGTAATCGGGCGACAGGGCGAAGTTGTCGTCCGAAAGATCATAAGCGGAGAATACGTTGCCGACAGGTGGCAGCAGCTTTCGGGTGAAGGATTCGCTTCGTTTCCGGCACGTCATCGGAAAACTCGTTTTCTACGACTTCGCGGAGGATGGCGTACTTGGAATAGTGAAGCCCTCCGCAGGAGCGTGCGCATCGCCAGTTCCTGCGCACCATCGGAGGGATAGCCTTCGAGCATTGCCCATTCATACGTTTCCGGCGGCACGGTCGGCACGTTCACGGATGAAGGCTTCGTCGGTCGCTTGTTCAAACCTGTTCGTTCGGAGATAGTCCAGCAGGTACAGACCGTAGTAGGAAAAGTCGGTCTGCCCTTCGTTTTTCTTCTTGTTGTTCATTACTTTGGAATTTAGTGGGTTGATCATGACGGGGATAATTGTCTGAAAGGAGAAAGAAAAGGCACCCGGTATCCCTCCGAGTGCCACCACTAAGTCCAAAGTATGAGTGTAATCCGGTATCGAAGAACAATTCATTACTCTGAACCAGTGGCAAAGTTAATACTATTTCTTCCGTCCTGAAAATTTCCTGGTTGTTTTCCTTTCGGGGAACACGAAAGTCGTGTTGTAGTCCCCGTCAAAGGCAACCACGGCGTCGAAGCTCTTGCCCTGCTTGCTCTTGAAGCCTTTGAGCAGCTTCGTATGTCCATCGGTGAGCAGCTCTTTGATCTCGTCATCGGTGAGGGTACGGTTCGCCTTCAGGCGGAACACGGGTAGCCCGCACTCCGCGTTGTCGCAGCGGACGACCTTGCCGTAAAACTGCATACTTCCCGTTCCGCACTTGGGACACTTGCAGCCGGAATCCCTGCGGGCGAACAGCTTGTCGCACGAGAGCAGTTCGGAGGTAATCTCCTGCGTGTACGCCTCTATCTCCTTGCAGAAGGTATCGGCAGGCAGCTCCCCGCGCTCAATGCGTGCCAGCTCCTTTCTCCCATTCGCCCGTCATGGCGACGTCGGCGATGCGCATCGTCTTCACGACAGAGTAGAGGGCAAGCCCCTTTTCGGTAGGTACAAGCGACTTCTTGCAGCGTTCCATGTATCCGCGCTTGAAGAGCGTTTCGATGATGGCTGCACGGGTAGCGGGCGTGCCAATGCCGCAGTCCTTCAAAGCCTGACGGAGCGCGTCGTCCTCAATCTCCTTGCCCGCCGTTTCCATAGCCGAGAGCAGGGTTGCTTCGGTATGCAACGGCTTAGGCTTGGTCTTGCCCTCTGTGATGGAGCAGCCTTTCAGTGTCAGCGTGTCGCCTTCCTGCCAGCCGGGGATGATGGTTTCCTCTTTCTCTTCCTCGCCATAGACGGCACGCCACCCGGCTTGTTTGATGATGCTGCCTTTTGCCACGAACTCCGCTCCGGCACACTCCGCCGTAACAGTGGCGGTGTCTTTGACGCATTTTTCAGAGAAAGCCTCGATCATGCGCCCGGCAACCATCTGATAGACGGTGTTGTCTTCTTTGGAGAGGAACAGCGGTTTCTCTCCCGTGACGAGCAGGGCGTGGTGGTCCGTCACCTTGCCACCGTCCACGCTGCGGCGTGTCGGCATGGCTTTCGGATTGACTTTGCCTTTCCATTCGGGCAGGCTGCCGATGAAGGCGAGCAGCTTGGGTATTTCCACGAACACGTCTTCTGGGATGTAGCGGCTTCCTGTTCTTGGATAGGTGATGAGTTTCTTCTCGTAGAGCTTCTGTGCGATTTCAAGCGTCTGTTCTGCCGTGAAGCCGTGCTTGGCGTTGGCTTCCTTTTGGAGCGTGGTCAGGTCGTACAGGAGCGGAGTGTCCTCCGTCTTCTCCTTGCGTTCTGCTTTCGTGACAGTAGCTGTGCCTGCTTCCTTCACCTTATTATATAGTTCCGTCGCCGGCTCTTTCTCTTTCCATTTTTCGGAAGAAGAGAATTTCACCACTTCGCCGTTGCCATCGTCAGCGGCAATATGGAGCTGCCAGAACGGTTCCACCGTGAAACGGCGGTTCTCCCAATAGCGTGCGCACACCATCGCCAGCGTGGGCGTCTGTACCCGTCCGACGGAGTACGTGCCGTGTCCGGCAGCGATGGAAAGTGCCTGCGTGCCGTTGATGCCCACGAGCCAGTCTGATTCGCTCCGTGCTTTGGCGGCAAGATAGAGGTTGTCGTACTTGTCGCCCGCTTCAAGGTTGCGCAGTCCCTCGCGGATAGCCTTGTCGGTAAGCGAGCTTATCCAGAGGCGGACGAACGGGGTGGTGCATCCGGTATAATGATAGAGGTAGCGGAAGATAAGCTCACCCTCGCGTCCGGCATCGGTCGCCACGATGATCTGTTCGCTTTCCTTGAATAGCCGGGCGACGGTTTTGATCTGCGCCACCACGCTGCTGTCAGGCTTGTAGCCCTTCTCCGTTCTTTTCCTGACGGGGAACGAGCGTGAAGGTTTCGGGAATGACGGGCAGGTTGTCACGGACGAAGCCGCGTATGCCGTAGCCGTCGGGCATAGCAAGCTGGACAAGGTGTCCGAATGCCCATGTCACGGCACAGCCGCCTCCCTCGAAATATCCTTCCTCTCTTTTCTGCAATGATTGTCTTCATGCTGATTACTTTTTTATGAATTATTACTTTGGATTTAGTGGCGGACACGGGATGTTACATCTTCATGCCCTTATTGTTTCTCTTCTGAGGCTTCTCTTGCAGCTTTTGCTGTTTGTCGTCTTTCGGGAGCGGTCTGTCCTTTCTGCAACGGCTCCTTCAGGTTCTTGGTCGCCTCGTTGGTCTTGCCTTCGCTGTTCACCGCCACCTGTGTTCGGCTCTCGTTGGACGGGGCGACCTTCTGCGCGTTGTCGGGGTTGGTGTCGTAGCGGTACGGGCGTCCCTTCTCCGGGTTGAACTTGATGTACATGGTGGCGTGGAAGCCTTGCTTGTCGGTTACGTTCTCCAGCTTTATAGCCTTGCCTGCAGCGTAGTCGGCTTTCTGTTGGTCGGTGAAGTTCACACCGCTCCATTTACTGATGGGGCGGATGCTGCCGTCGGCGTTCGTCCACGTGTTGCGGCGTTGTTCTTTCTGTGGGGCTGCGGAATTATCCATGCCCTGAGCCTGTCCCTGCGTGGGATTGTTCTTGGCTTCCTGCGTCTGGGCGGTACGCGGCGACCTGCCGGTTCCCGGTACGAACTCCACGCCTCGCTGCTCTACATTCACTTGGAGTGTGGTGACGAACTTCCTGCCGTCGTTACGCTCGATGAGCTTGTCGCGCACGGGCAGCCCGGCACGCAGCATATCCTGCTCCTGCTTGGTGATTTCCGTCTTTCCGATGCGCTCCGGTATGCGCACCTTGTTTGCTGGTATGTCTGTGATCTCATTCGTCTTGCGGTCTATGCTGATGAACGAGGGGATGATTTCACCCGTTTCCCTGTCCACGATGTCCACGACTCTGCCGAGGTTGCCCGTTTCGCGCAGGTTCTTACGGTCTTCGTCGGAGAACTTGTGTTCCTTGTACTCATCGAGTTTCTGCTCCTTGCGGATGAAATGCGGCACGAGGCTGACATTGCCTTCACCGTCCTTCTTGAAGGAGAGGCGGGCATCCAGCTCGAAAGCCTCGCCGCCGAACTTGGGCGACACTTTTACCAAATCGGACTTGCCGTAGTTGAGCATCTTCTGAAGGTCACCGGACTTTTCAAGGTCGTCACGTTTCACGCCCCATTTCTCTTCCAGCTCCTGCCAGTTGATTTTGCTCTCGTCAATGGGCTGGTAGCCCCGTCTGCCTTGCGTCTGTTGCGGGCCTTCCTGATTCTGTTCCTGTTTCTTTTCCATTTCCTCCTGTTTTTGGTTTTCTTTGGGCTGCTCTTCCTGCTTTTGTTCCGTCTGCTCCGTCTTTCCGGCGGTCTGTTCTTCCTTCACCTGCTTTTCGTAGCCGGAAGTGTCCACCTTGTGGGGCGCAAGCAGTTCCTTGTTGGCTTCGGGGTCTTTCAGCAGGTCTTTCATCACCTCCATCAGTTTGTCGGCTTGGTCTGCTGCGACACGGTAGAAACCGAAGCGGCTGGGTTCCTTGCACTGCCGGAAGAAGTTTTTGAAGAAGTTGTCCAGCACATCGCCGTGGCGGTCGAATTGCAGGAAACTCTGCGCGTTCTCCGCTTTAGCGGGGGTACGCTTGGGGGAGCCGTCGGCATTCAGCCCGGCTACCACGCTGATCTCGCCCGTCTTCTCGTCACGGACTATCAGCACGTCCTTTTCAGCTCTGTTTTCTTTGCCATTTGAAAAATGTTTTAATGGTTATTTTTGAAAGAAATTATGGATACGAGCCTTGTAGAAGGCTATATCTTCTTTTTTGAAGTCCTTTACGTGTCCGGAAAGGAACGTCAGCACGTCCGCCTCGCTGTAATAGGTCTTTTTGCCGAGCGTCTTGTACGGCAACGCGCCGATGCTGCGGTAGCGTTGCAAGGTACGCTTGCTTATCTGGAGCAGCATACAGAGGTCTTGGTTGTCGAACATCCTGATACGCTCCATCGGGTTCGGGGCTTTGCCGGACGGCTGCAAGGACAGCAGCAGTTCGTCCTGACGGTCGAGCCGTTCCATCAGCTTCCGCATCCAGCTCTCAAAATTGTTTCGGGTAAGCAGTTCCATATGTCACGTCCTCCTTCTTTTGGGTTTGCCGCCGCCCGTGCGTAGCGTGTGGTTGCGTTTCATTTCCGTAGGTGTTGCCGCGTCCTCGACGGTGCAGTCCGCAAGCAGGCGGTCGATTTCAGACTGTCGGTAGCGACACTTGCCGCGCAGCACCACATAGCCGATGCGATGCTCACTGCGCATACGCTGGAGGGTGCGGGTACTCACGTTCAGCAGGTGCGCCGCCTCACGGGTGTTGAGCAACCTGTCTGCGAATTTTTCCTTTCTTTCGCCGGAAACGGCACGCACGTGTGCCGCTATCTCGGCTATCTGTTCCGTCAATACGGTGAAAGCGGAACTTTCCATCGTTATTACTTTCATATTCAGTCCTTTCTTTTGGTTTCTGCGGCAAAATTCGGCAATAAACAAAAGGGGCCTTAACAGCTCACTACGTGTCTCACGTAAGATTTTTATCAGAAATGGCTCCGTAACTCGGACAGACGGCGCAACATACAGCCTTTCAGCGGGAAACGATATGCGTTCATGAGGATGGCGTTACCTTTGCGGCAAACCTGAAATGTTTTGAATATGGAAATTGTATCTATCGAGAAAAAGACCTTCGAGATGATGGTGGCGTCCTTCAACGCCCTCTCGGAGAAGGTTGCCGCCCTGAGGCGCAAGAGCGACGGCGGGCGGTTGGAAAGATGGCTCACGGGCGAGGAAGTCTGCGGGCAGTTGAGAATCAGCCCGCGCACGTTGCAGACGTTGCGCGACAAGCGGCTTATCGGCTACTCGCAGATAAACCGCAGGTTCTATTACAAGCCGGAAGAAGTTAGGAGGCTGATTCCGCTTATTGGTACGCTCTATCCCGGCGGCAGGTAATCTTATTATTCACCCACTGAATCCAAAGTTATGATGAACGAGAACAACGATGTTTTTACACTGGAGGACGAGCCGCTTGCCACCGTGGTGCAGAATATGCGCAAAGGCTCTAAATGGCTCTCTGCATTTTTGGAAAACTACCGTCCACCGCTGGACGGGGAACGTTACCTGACGGACAGAGAGGTGGCGGAGCTGCTCCGTGTGAGCCGCCGTACCTTGCAGGAATACCGCAACAACAGGGTGCTGCCTTTCATCCTTTTAGGAGGAAAAGTGCTTTACCCCGAATCGGGATTGCGTGAACTGCTGGAGGCGAATTACCGCAAGCCGCTAGAATAAAAGGAAGCATGAAAACGAACAAAAAGGAAACGGACAACTCAAATTAAGTTGTCCGTTTCCTTTTGTTTCGTCTATATGTATGTTCAGCAATACCCGGCTTTCCCGTTCTGTATGAACATCATGTATGCCTGTCGCTTTTCTTTCGAGAGAGCTTTACCCACCAGCCACGTGCGGAACACGTGCGTGCAGTAAGTATTCAGCCGAGTAAACATCCGCATACAGACCGTTTTCAAGCTGAATGTAGCGGCATACTTCGTAGTCACTCAACACATCCGCTTTGAGAATGGCTTTGATGGCGGCGTTCACTGTCGGGACACCCGTGTGGAACAGTCTGGCGATTTCTCCGGCGGTCATCCATATCTCGTTACCGGTTACGCTGACGGCCTTGTCCTCTATGATGATTATGTCACGTTTCATGGCTTCTCTTTTTTTAGATGGTGCGACCCGCAAATTCTTCGATTTGGTTCAATCTTGCGGCAAGGTGCTCCATGTCTTGATTGAGCTTCTCTTTGGTTATTTTCGCGTATATCTGCGTTGTCTTTATGCTTTTGTGTCCCAGCATGGAACTGACCGTTTCGATGGGTACGCCGTTGGAGAGGAACACCGTCGTGGCGGCCGTGTGGCGGCTTTGATGCCATGTAATATGCTTGGTGATACCGCAACGCTTGGCGACGGCACGGATTCCGGCAAGGCACGTGTTATAGTGGGGTACGGGGAATATCTTGCCGTCCCCACACAGCCCACGGTATTTGTCGATGATGCGCTTCGCTATGTCGAGCATACGGATGTTGGACACCACACCCGTCTTCTGGCGGTTGATGTTTATCCACTCGTGTTCGTCAAAGTAGGTGCGGATATTCTCTTCCGTCAGGTTGCGCATATCGGCAAACGACAAGCCCGTGAAGGCACAGAACAGGTATAAATCACGATACAGTTCCTGCTTCGCATTCTTCAGCTTACCTTCCATCAGCAGGCGGATTTCATCTTTCGTCAGAAAGCTGCGGGTCGTTTCTTCTTTCTTGATTTCATACTCGCGGAACGGGTCGCGCGTGAGCCACTCGTTGTTGATGGCGATGAACACCATCGTCCGAAGCGGGCAGACATACAGCCACACGGTGTTGGTGCAGCAGTGTTTGTCCGTGCGCAGGAACACTTCAAAATCGGAAATGAAAGCGGGGGTGTAAGCTCTTTCAGGGCGATGTCCTTCACGTGGTAGCGGATGGTGAGGAACTCTTGCAGGTGCTTGTAAACGATCTTGTACTTGTCAAACGTGCCTTTGGCTTTCATGCCTGCCTCCACCTGCTTGGCATAGTCCTCGTTGTGTTGCCGGAACACCTGCAATAGCGTGTGGTAGCGGTGTTCCAGTCCAAGAAAGGCGTTTTTCACCTTTTCCGCAGTGACGAAGTTGTCACGCTCCATGATTTCCTGATAGTGCTTGTTGATGCGTACGCGCATCTTGTCGAGCATACGGTTCGTTTCGAGTGCAGCCGTGCTTCTGCCCGTGACACGTCCTCCTTTGGTGTCCCACAGCTTAGGATCGACGGTCAGTTTGCAGCTGAACTGTGTTTGGCTGCCGTCCACCGTGATACGTCCCATGACGGGTACTGTCCCGTCCTTTTTCACTACCTGACGTTTGAGGTAGTAGATAACTGAAAATGTACTCTTCATCGTCCTTAATTTTTTTAGGTTCAAAATTAGTCGGTGAAGAATCCTTCGTCAGTACGCAAAACACGGAGGAACGGCGCAATCTTTTTCCGTAACTGGATTTGTCTCGTGAGTTGTTAGTAACTCACTATATCACAACGCCTTGTTTTGCCATTCGTGCTAATTTCGTCACCTATATGGTGTGGTTACGAACAAGTAACGTTGCGACGTCTTGACTTGGCTTCGGCAATCGGGATTAAATGGTGGCGTTGGACATTCTTCCGCATTAATCGGCTTAGTGCCTTAAACTTTGAAACCAAATTTGAGGTAATCGTCCATCGCTTATTGGCGTTAGGATGTTTTTCATAGCTACCCTCTCTGAGATTTTTTTCAGGATGCAAAAACTCATCTACAAATACAGATGGAAAACGCTTGTCAAATAATACAAGTGTTTTCATTTTAGCCCTTGTTATTGCAACGTAGAATAATCTACGTTCTTCTCCAAATGGGAATTGGTCGCTTTTAGTAAGTACATAACTGAGTACCGGGTCATCGCTAACAAGTGAGGGAAAACCGTAAGTGTCTTTATTGCATTGCAGCAAAATTACATAATCTGCTTCAAGCCCTTTGGATTTATGTACTGTCAAAAATTCAATTTTTCGTCCTCCTATCACATAGTAGAATCTATTACCCTCTTTAATTGATTGGTACCTAAAAGAGAGGTAATAATCATCAAAAGAATAGCGTCCCAATAAGAACACGGATTTGTCTGATGGAATAGATGCTATCAGTTGTCCTATTGTGTTGCAATAATCACGTCTTTCGTATGGATGGAACTCTAATTCCGTTTTAACTTCTGCACTGAACGGACAAATATTCTTTTGTATTTGGGCTTTATTGCGTTGTATAAACTGAGATGATAAAGCAACTAAAGGCTCTCCAAATCTATATGTGGTTTCTATCTTGTTTATCTCTGTTGTTCCAAAATATTCAGAAAATTGATTAAAAAGAGCCATATCACTTCCCGAAAAACGATATATAGACTGCCAGTCATCGCCCACACAATACAATTTTGCAGGAGGGTTTCCTTCTCGCAAAGCCTTCAAAAAAGTTATAACGGTCAACTGATATATCCTGAAATTCATCTACAATAATATAATCATACTTAACAGGATGTGAAGCACGGCATATCTCTGTGGCTTGAAGAATCGCATCGGTAAAATCAATTTGTTTGCTCTCGCTTAACGCTTGTATATAACGCTCGTAAACAGGTTGAAATATATTCTCGATAATAAAAACACTTCGTTCATCATTGGCTTTGTATGCTTGTTTCAAAACCTCATTAAGAGATTTACAACTTGACTTGACCAATGTAGCGAAAGTGACAACCAGTCTTATGAATGCTTTTTCTTGTTTGCTGCCTTTGGGTAGAACTAAATCATATAATTCTTCATCTGTTTTTTCTTGAATGGGTACGCCTGCATCCCCTAATAACTTTCTAAGTTTATCTTTTATATCTGAATAATGGAAATCAGCACTTGATGTTACTAACAGTTGTGTGCCAAATTTCTCATGAGCTGCTTTCTTCCATGTTATCCCATCATTATATTTTTGATTGGCTTCTTCGTATGTGATATTCTTATCCTTTGCAAACCAAGCAGGTACAAGGCCGTGTTTATCAACTCCGAAATGTTCAAGATAGATGCGTTTGGTCTCTCCCTCTTTGTCAAAGTATATCGAAAAATCGGGACGATATTGAGAGTGCATTTCATCTGCCAATTGATGTTCGTATGGCTCTTCATATCTGAATTGTACTCCAAGAGATGATAAAACAAAGCATATCTTTTGCTCCTGTTCACTCTAACATATATTGTTTTGCCGTCCATGTCAGGGAACATCGCTTTCAACTGTACGTCCTTTAACTCTGATAATTGCTCCCCGCCTTTCACTCTTACGTTTTTCCCAATCTGCTGCATCGGTAGTGTAGTCTATGAAATATTCTACAATGCTTTTCTTAAAGGCAGAGTCTTTTAACAGATTATGATATATTTCGACAAACAAGGCATCTGTGTTATCACAAATAGATGGTTTTATGCCTGTCTCTTTTCCGATTATATCAAGTGCTAATTTATGAAAAGTATAACCTTTTAATCCGTTTGTTGCCATTCTTTCAGTTAGTTCGGCTGCGGCTTTATTAGTGTAACTGATAAGCAATATTCTTTGAGGGGCAATTCCTTTAATTTCCGTAAGATATTTGACTTTCCCCACAATAGATGAAGTCTTACCGCTACCTGCGCTACTAACGACAAGACAATTATCTTCCTCAGAAACAATGGAACGTCTTTGTTGCTTGTCCAATGGATATTTCAGACAATGGTCAAAAAAATCTTTGTGCGTATCAAGTATGTGGTTTATAACCGTTTCATTATGTTGCTTGACAAGCCTATTGATGTTGCCAAAATCACGGATTAGTCTTGAAGTAGTTTCAGATGGGGTAATATGGAATGCTTCAAGTTGCTTGACGAGTGAATGTGCTTCTTCAAAATATGGTTTATAATGATTTGTAAAGTCTATTTCTTGCGTTGTTGATATTATCTTACCATGAAATTCATTGTTTAGGTCAGTCGGAATATCGACAACTACATCATTATTGAGTTTGGTTAATCTTTCTCGAGCCTGCTCATAGCTGGACTTCTCACTATATGCGTGTATGCTACTGATTTTTTCAGTTAATTCTTTGGACTTATTTTTAAGGCGTATTCGCATTGCCGTTATTACGAAAACAGAAATAACAGCAATACAAATTACAATAAAGAATAGCGACTGCATATCAACGAATAATAGCTATTTGAATTTTTCAATCCAACGATAATCATCCCCTTTAGTACTCCATTGGAATTTCCACATGTCACCTGTATTGTCATTTATAAGATAGTATTGATACATACTTGTTAATGGTTGAATAGAGAATATACATCTTTCGTTATCAGAAATCAACTCATATTTATTTATAGGTACAATCATCAGATTATCTAAATCTTGTGTACTATATTGGACTTGCCATAATCGTCCATTATATGAATCTAACAGGATAAAAGTCCACATATTTTGAGTAGCAAACATCTGAAATCTATTAGTCCAATTTGAAGATTTTTCCGGATATGCAAGAGAAAACATATTGATAGGTGCAGCAAACATATAGTCTTCGCCCTTGACGCTAAATTGAACTTGCCAATTTTTGCCTGTATATGTATCAAGCATTATAAAAGTCCACATATTTTGTGTCTCATAAAGGCAAAAACGTCCCTCTCTATCTCCTAAAACTTCTCTCGCACTACAAATTTCCCAAGACTGTCCATCATCCTGAATTTGTTGTACTTCACCTGTCATTGTATTTAAACGAAGTTGGTTATGGTAATTTCTCGTAGAATACATTTTATAGGTTTGTCCTATCATCAATGATGGGATAAAGCAGAAAAGGCTTATTAACAACAGTTGAATTAAATGCCATTTTTTATTTTTCATTGTATCTCTGTTTTATGTCTTTCAGTTCCTAAAGACTTCTATATGCGCAGAAGCGTGGAACTGTATGCCACACTCTTACTTGAAGGTCGTAGGAAACCTTGGATACAGATGTAACAATAGCAGCCCACGCTATATGCGTGAGAACCACTATGCTATCCTTGTATCCAATTTGAAAATTTCCTACGTTTTCAAGTACAAGATAAGCATAACGCTTCTTATTTTTCTAATATGTCTTGGAAAGGGTTGCCCCAATCCAAATACAAAAGTACAAAAAGTCCGTGATATGTCATTCAACTATCACGGACTTTTTTGACTTACAGCTTAATACCTCTGTTCTGTCTTGGCTTCGGTATTCCGATTGCTTCCCTAAACTCATTCATCTTCTTTCTGAACCAGCTTACATGTGAAACTCCGTCAATATTGAAATCAAACTTACCATTCTCATCTTCCTTGATGGAGCATACAGCACGTTGGGTTTCAAAGTCTCGGTTGAATTCCGAAGAATGGAGCTTGCCTTTTATGGGAACATCCTTGAATGTGCATAGTCTTCGGATTATATCGTCATTGAAGCCCAAGCGTTCACGCAGGAAATTTATTGTCGGTATCAGTTTTTCAACATACGGAAAGTAGCGTTTTACAAAGTCCGTGAACTCAGACGGCTTCCGGTGTCGCTGCTCGTAAGCGTCCGTTATCTCCTGTATGTGCTTTGCCTGTTGCCGTTCCCTTTGTCGGGCTACTTCTTCAAGTTCAGAGACACGCTCATGCAAATCCCTGTTCTCCCTCTCCAATGTCTTGACCTTGTTACTGCCGAAAAGAGAACCTACACTCTCGGCGATGTTGGTCGCTGCGGTCGTGGCTGCTCCTTTCAGTTTCTCGGTCTGCACCTCTTTCTTGGCTCGTTTCAGTTCTTCCTGTGCCGTCTCTTTACGGTCTTGGAGTTGCACTATATCAGTCTGTAACTGTTCCGTCTGCTGCACTAAATCACGGTAATACTGCCGTGTGGTGATATGCCTTGCTTCCGAGCCGTCAATGCCGCGCTGCAACCCATAACCGCTCATGGTTTGAGCATAGGTGTCCTGATAGGATTTGAGTTTGGCACGTGTCATAATATCATCGGCACACAGTCTTATGGTGTCGGTAGGCTTCTTTCGGTAGCGTTTCTTTACCTGTTCCTCTTTCTTCTTGCGCTTACGTTCTCCCTTGACAATCGGGACAAGGGTGGCGTGTATGTGCGGTGTCTGCTCATCCATGTGTAAGACTGCCGACACGATATTCTCCTTGCCGAATGTATCAGCAAGGTATTTCAGATTGTCGTTGCACCACTCATCAAGTCTGCCCTCGTCGGTGATGCGCTCCATATCATCGTGAGTTCCTGTAAGCAATATACGGATAGCCCTTACTTGGTTGTTCCCGATTTTGCGTGTCAGTCCTGCGGTGTCCAATCGGTGCTGTATGGCTTGTGTCCTGTTCTCCACTCCGTCAGGAAACTTTATCAGTTCCCGATTGAGGTGTGTCCGGCTCTCATCGGCATTTTTCGGTTTGATGGTGCGCTCTATGTGCGCTGACATGGCGGAATCCGTTCCGCTTGTCTTTTCCATGTGTAATACTGCATAACCCATATAATAATTTTTTTTTAGCTTGTGAAACAATGGTTGATTTTTCTTCTGTACGGCTACAGCCGTTAGTTGGGGAGAGTCCAGAGAGGTGCAACCTCTTTGGCTTATTGGGGAATTTTCAGCGGTACGGAATATTGCGGCTCGGAAAATTCCCTAATAAGCTATGGTATTTTCCGTTAGCAAATATCCGTGTGCCTGCAAGCATTCTCTCATTCACTACATCTTCAGCCCTCGTTTTTTCGGTGGCTGCATCATCCGCCTTGCGGATTGGACTTGCTGCTTCTGCTTCATCGGTTCTACCGATTGGGACAGTGACTTACCACACAGGTAATCGTTCAAATCCTTGTACCCACGGTAGTGTATGGATTTGTCGAAAAGGCGTTCACCGAATCTTGCTTTTAGATGCTCACAGGCTGTCCGCCCTGCCGTGTCATTGTCAAGGAAACATCCGATTCGGGAGTATTCAGCCAATAAGCCCTCCGCCTTTGATAGATTGGAAACGGAGTTCAAGATGATATAGTCCTGTGTGGTCTGTCGGGGGTACTGCGGATTGTTCCTCACACGGATGGTAAGGAATGAGAGGTAATCCATGAAGCCCTCGAAAAGGTAACACATACTTCGTGGCTCTCCCTGCTGTCGGATATGGGTGATGTCCTTTGGAGCGACACAGCCTTTGAAGTATCGGTTGCGCACCTCATAGCCCCCTGCCATATTCGGGAAGCCGATGGCAAAGTATGGCTTACCCTCATATATGTAATGCAGTTCTCGGCATTCCCTTTTGGCGAGTTCGGTGTTTATCCCACGCTCCTGCAAATAGGACAGCAGTGCAGGAGAGGATAACTCCGAAACTTGCAGGTGTCGGTACATCGGCTCTGAAACGGATTGCCGACCAAAAGAGAATGGCGCATGGTTGGCAGTGTGCAGATGCAGTGTCTGTTTGGCGATGCACTCCAACAGATACGGCACATTGTCGGAACGATAGAGTTCCGAAGCCAATGCGATGATGTTGCCACCCTTGCCGATGCCGAAGTCATACCATTGGTTGAGTTCGGTGTTTACTTTGAACGAGGCTTCGGTTTCCTCTCTCAGCGGTGACTTGTACCAAAGGCTGTTGCCTTGTCGCTTGACGGGTGTATAACCCAAACTTTGCAGATAGTCTGCGATGCTGATTGGTTTTGCTTCCTGTATGGTCATAATGTATATTCCTACGGATTTGATGATGGTTGGTAAAACGATGTTTTGATGATTAGTGCATTTAACATATTGATGTATAGTGTTATATACTCTCATCATACATTCATCAAACTGCTTGCGAAAAAGAAAATCATCATTTGTGATGTCGGTATGGTCTGTCCGTACTGTTTTCTCTTTTCATCAGTACCTTATCCTTGATTAAGGTTTGATGATGGTATATTCTATTGATAGTCATACTATTATATTCTTATTCATCAATTCATCAATTCATCAAAAAAAAGAATTATAGTGTTTCCAAAAACTCTCTTGTCACTGTGTAGAACCTCCCTGTCGTACGCTTGGGCGCATAGCGGCACTCTCTCGTGTAGTCAACTTGATAAGTGGTATATGTGAGGGTATTGTGGGCTGGTTTCAGCTTCCAACGCTCCTGCAATACCCTCCGCACCTGATACCTTTCCGCCTTGACATGCGAGTTTCCCAATAGGATGAGGATGTCATCGGGGCAAAAAGAGAAAGTTTCCGAACCGACCCTGTCCATGATGTCGAGGATAAGCTCGTGCATCTCTATCTCCAATCGGTTGCGGTTGCTGCGGATGATGCGCTGCAATGCTTCGGTATGCAGCAGCGAGGGGGAGAACCACATACGGCTTTTCTTTTCGGAGGATAGCTGCCTGTGCTGTAAATGGTGGAGAAATGCAGGTATCTCCGCTTTCAGTTTTTGCAGGAAGTCGGTATCATCCGACTGCAAGCGGTCTATCTTGCGTACCCAATAGCGTGTTTCCCCTGCATCTATAATTACGGGCAGATACTCGTTGTTGGAACACAGCACGAACTTGGCGAAGAAGGCTATCTCGTCACGGTCTTTGCCTTTGGCTTCCACCTTATAGGAGAGTGTGGTGCTCAGGTTCTTCAACCGCTCGCTGTCCTCCCTGCGGCTCAACAGCACCTCGTCCACCACGATAAGGAGTTTCCCTGCCCAGTCGGAATTGAACTGGCTGCGGAAATCCTCGTTGGTGTTGAAAGTGACATTGTTCTGAAACAGGGCTTTTAGAAAATTTAGAAATGTGCTTTTGCCCGTGTTGCGTTCCTCCGAAACCAACAGCAGGATGGGCAACTTTTGTATGGGTTGTAAATACAATAGTTGCAGATAGTCCATCCCCAACTCGTATTGCTCCCCGAAGATGTGTTCCACCAACGAGCGGATAGAGGGAAAATCACCCTCCATCGGCTTGTGGTCTATCGGCTCATAGAGGTTGAGGAACTTGCCGACCACGGGCTGATAGCTGACGTGTTCGGGTACGGTACAGAAGCCGTCATACTTCGGCACGGTGGCAAGATAGTGTTTGCCGTAATCCTGCCGTAGTGTCTCGTTGTTCCACACGATGCGTTTCTTCACATAGCCGCCGTTCAGACGGGGCTGGTTCACTAACTTGTAGAGGGTAGTACCCACTCGGATAAACTCCTCCTTTGCCATGCCGCCATCCGTGGGCGGTCGGTGGCTGTCTTTCGTTTCTTTAGCTGTCATTTTCATTCGATTTTAGTTTGGTAAAATGTCAGCCACAAAAGTATAAGCATTTATCGGATAGGTTGATACGCAAACCGCAGCAGAACGCTGCAAAAAATACTTTGCTATGAAAAAGTGAGCAATCCGTGGATGAAAAACGAGTGAAAAAGCAAAAACAAGCCCGAAGAAGCACCGCTCAAATGGCAGTCTCTTCGGGCGTGTCATATTCGTATGTGTGAATGGCAATATGCCTATTCAATTATCGATATAAGCATATTTTTGGCAATGGGAATACGCATTGGTCTCACTACTTCATGTCGTCATATTTATAAACTTCATGTCTGATACTTAGAAGTTTCCATGTCGTTTATACCCAGCGAAAAGAAGATATTTGTTTTCTCTTTTCGCAAGTACATCCTTTCAAGAATGGCATTACGCACTTGTTCTGCACCGAAAGTATTGATGCGGAAAGCGAGTGCAATCACCATCGGGAAACTGAATACATCGGCATGATAACCGTTCTCCAATCGGATATACTTCTGCACCTCGTGTTCTTTCAAGATGCTACTTTTATACACGGCTCTGACGGCTGCACGAAGTGTCGGGGCTATCACTCCGAACAGTTCCACCAATTCAGGCTCGTTCATCCAAATGTCAGCAACATTCTCCTGTATGATGATATTACCGGATTCGTTCATTGTTATGATACATCTTTTCATATTCATCCCATTGATATGTTGTTAAACGACTGGTTGAGTTTGTTCCCGAATTTCGTGAGGTCATCATCTATCTTCTGTATGGTAATCTTTGCATAGAGCTGGGTCGTGACGATATTCGTATGTCCCAAAACACGGCTTACGCTTTCGATTGGCATACCCTTACTCAGAGCCAGCGTTGCGAAGCCATGCCTTGCGCAATGGAAGCTGATTGACTTGGTTATACCACATTCCTTTATCATCTTTTTCAGCGGTTTGCATACCGACCAATAGTTGAGATTGGGAAACACAAGGTTGTTTTCCTGCTGCGGTCTGTAACGCTCGATAATCTGCAATGGAATATCAAGCAGCTTCACTTGGAACGGTACTTTGGTCTTGTGTCGCTTTGACAATATCCATTTTTCACCATTCACCTCTACAATATCATCATAGGTCAGTTCCTGAATATCCACGAACGAGAGGGCGGTGAAGCTGGCAAAGACGAAGATGTCACGGATGTATGCGAGTTTGCTGTCTGCAAACTCGTGTGTCATCACCGCTTTCAGTTCATCTTCCGTCAGATATTCCCGTTCCTTTACATTGGGGCTAATGTGGAACTGTGCGAAAGGGTTGCGTGGTATCAACCCATTATAATGCGCTTTCATGACCACACCTTTCAGCCACATACAGTTTGCCCATATCGAACCGTTCTGCAAACCTGCTTCCGTTGAGAGATATGCGGCAAACTCCTTGATGAAGTCGGGGGTAAGTTCCCGCATGGACATATCGCTGCGCCTGTAGAATGACTTGATAAAGGTGGCTACATGGTTTCTCGCCCTTACCCTTGCCCGATAGGTGGCAATAACCCTGTCTTTGCCCACACGCTTCTTGAATGTCTCGTTCTCCTTGTCAAACGCTTTCAACAGGGTTTCATACTCGCTGCCGATGCCTTGATAGGCGTTGCGCACCATTTCAGCCGTAACGTATGCCTCACGGTCTGAAATTCGTTGGTAGTGCTTGATGATTTGTGCCTTGATATTGTCCAAAGCGTGGTTGATGTTCCGTGCCTCGACACTCTTGCCTTTGGCTCGGTTGCCTTTGCATCCCAAAGCGTTTTCGGGATGGTCTGCTTGCAACTGAACTGTGCTACAGTCCCGTTGATTGTCACTCGTCCCATGATGGGGACAATGCCGTCTTTCTCCTTGCTGCCGTTCACGTAGAACAGCACTTTGAATGTGCTTCTTGCCATACTCGTTTTTTGTTTGCAAAGTTAAATATCAACGAGTTAGACCTTGTAAGCCAATCAAAGCCATACGAAGTAAATATCAGTGCCATGTGTTAAAAATTACTTTTCATCGGGTAATGATTTGCAAACCGTTCTCCTGCTTAGTTCTGCTTTTCTTTACTTTTTAAGCATTTTCGGCTTGGCATCACCTGACACTGTAACGGCATGACATTAAGCCATTTAGTGCCATTTCTCCCGTTTTTCGAGGTTATTCAGAGATTTGTAGTAACTTTGTATTGAATAGAAATATGATATACTATGAAAACAAAAAGATTTTTTTTAAGATTCATCTTAATTTTCACCGTTGGTGCAAATATGTATTTTGTATTTAAAGCCAATAGTGAAGAGATTGAAAAGCTACCGTTACTTACTGATTTGGAGGTGTTAGCTGATGATGGCAAATTTGTACGCGGTCCTCGGGGTACTAATTGGGAAGAATACACCACGGATTGTACTTATACCAAAACGTCAGGCACTTCTGTTACAATAGGGATACCGGGAACAGGGGTAACGGTGGTGAGACTCAGACAGCCACATGGACGGAGTATAACAAAAAGGTGTGCGGATATGGAGCCGGAACATGTTTGGCATCGGCCGGATGTTGACATGAAGTATTTGTGTTTTTTTTTTAATATCCATGCTCCTGCTTTCATGTTCCCGACAAAAGAGGGCAGAAACATTGTTCAGGGGCATACAGTCGGACGATTACATCTCTGAATCTTTTCATGAGGTTGCTGTTTCGGCAGGAAAAAAATATCACTATTCATGCTGGTGAGTTTGACTCTGAGGGCTATTGCCTAATGCATGAATTATTTGATACGGTGATTGCTGTCCGATTGGAAACTACCGAAGAATCTTTGGTAGGGGTTGTTGATAAAGTCATTGTCGTAGACAGCTGTATGTATGTACTTGATAAGTTCAAGACCAAATCAGTAAAGCGTTTTACATTGGAAGGGAAATATCTGAATGTTATTGGGCAGTATGGGGAAGGTCCTGAGATGCAAAGGGAAGTGACTGACTTTTGTATCTCTGAAAACGAAGTTTTGATTTTAGACCAATTTCAAAGCAAAATATTCATCTATACTTTGGATGGTATTTTAAAGGATATCAGACAACTTCCTTTTTCATGTATACAATTACACCGCTTTTCTACAAACAATTATGTATTTTTTTGGTATAAACGCTTTCAATTATCATTTTCCTGAAATTCTGAATTATTCCTTGTGGCAGACGGATTCTTGTTTTAAGGTGAATAACCGGTTAGCATACAAAGAAAAGGAAAAATACCAAAACATTTTAGAAAGAAACAGTCTGGCTTCATTTTCGGATACACTCTATTATAAAAAGACATGGAGTGATACTATTTTTTCAATTTCACCGGAGGGTGAAATGAAGTATGAATATATCATAGATTTAAATGGTAAGGCGGTTCCTCAAGAATTGATTAGAAAAGGGAATGAAAATATATGGCCGCGAGAGATAGAAGAAGGAAAATATGTGATAATAGATACTTATGCAATTACATCAGACTATATATATGCATCGTGTGTGCTAAAGAACTTAAACTATCACTTATTTTATCATATTGCAAGTAAAAAAACTATAATGAGACCTCTGCTGTTGAATAGTATAAACTCGATATTCCCATTTACACGACCTATTGTCGGTGCTACAGAACAATATCTTGTTGGTGCCATAGATGCAGCGTCTATATATGATTCTTTTCATGAACGTACTGAACAAGAATGGTTGGAGAAGAAGGGGTATTGTAAAGGCAAAGTTACAAATATAGGGGATAATCTCATTCCTTTCTGCAAAGATTTGAAGATGGATGATAATCCAATAATCTTATTGTATTATTTCAAGAAATAAAATGAAAAAAGAGTTTTGCCATATTTATTATCGTTTCTTTAATGTTAGGCAGTTTTTTATCTGTCCACCCGGATAAGAATGGCAGAATGAGCTACAACAGTTATTCTTTAGAAAAAGAAATATTGTATTTGCTACGTGAAGAACAATTTGAGCTTCTTGGTAATGAAGGCTCAGTATTGGATTCCAATAAGATTATTTATGATGTTAACAATAAGGAATACACTTTAAGCAATGTGATAAAAGAGGGTGGAAGGATAATTATACGGTATTCTGAATTAAATTGTAATTTATGTATAGATAGTCTGTTTTCCTGCATTGATAATCATTTGAACAAAAAGGAGAAACAACAAATTCATATACTGGCTTCTTATCATAATCGAAATGATTTATTAATATTCAAACGTATTAATAATTTGTCCTATCCTATCTATAGGATAGATTCCTTGGGTATTTCATTGGAAAATCTAAATGAGCCATTTATTTTTGTATTAAATAAAGATTACTCCATAAGTCATCTTTTTATTCCACATAAAGAGAGGCCACAAGACACCCGAAGGTATCTAAATATCGTCTTATCCTACATTGAAACAATGCATTTATAATATCTCTCCGACCGAGAAATCATCACGCTATTGATTGCTGATTTCTCGGTCGGGGGGCTTTAATATTGCCCTCGTCTGTAAGAGCGATGTCCATAAATGACAATCACCACAAAACAAATGAACGGCAGGATAAATGATAGGTTTACCGCATGCATATTCCAAAGCGTATGCATGTCGATGATGCTTGCTTGTAACGGGGGAAGCACCGAACCGCCCAGAATTGCCATAATCAAACCGGCAGCACCGAACTTGGCATCATCTCCTAAGCCGGTCAAAGCGATACCGTAGATTGTGGGGAACATCAATGACATGCAGGCGGAGACTGCTACCAGGCAATACATACCCCAAATATTTTGGAAGAAAATAACACCTGCCGTGAAGAAACATCCTGCCACTGCAAGTATGGCCAGAAGTTTTCCGGGATTGAGATAACGTAAGATGAAGGTACATACAAACCGGCTGATGCAGAAGATAATCATTGCAATGATATTATACTCTTGTGAGAGTACTTCTGCTGCCTTCTCTTCCATACCTTGTGACATAAATAAATGAGTGCCGTATTGGATGATGAAAGTCCAGCACATGATTTGGGCACCGACATAGAAGAATTGTGCCACAACTCCTTCCCGATAGTGGGGAATGGAGAAAATACGTTTAAGGGTGGGGCCGAGATTAATACTGTGTGACTGGTCGCCGTTCTTTGGCATTTTAGTAAAGCGAATCACCAAAAGCATGATAAATATGACGATTCCAATGGTGAGGTAAGGAGCTATCAATACCGAAAGGTCGGAATCCCGTACCGCGGCAAACTCGGTTGGAGTCAGCTGTGCACGTTCTGCCGTGTCCATCGGATTGAGTTTTGCCTGAATGAAATTCATGGCCACATACATGCCCAGCAGGGAGCCCATGGGATTAAAAAAAAGACTGAGCCAGATTGAGCCGTCGGGTGGCGGTGGCTTCTGTTCCCATCGACAAAATATATGGATTGGAACTGGTCTCCAAGAATGAGAGTCCGCAAGTCAGAATGAAATAAGCCAATAAGAAAGGATAATAACTGCCTGTCATTTTTGCAGGGAAGAATAGGAGGGCTCCTACGGCATAAAGACTTAGTCCTAGAAGAATGCCTGCCTTATAGGAATATTTGCGAATGAACATTGCTGCCGGAAATGCCATGGCGAAATATCCTCCGTAGAAGGCGACTTGTACCAAGGCACCGTCAGTGACGCTCATTCGGAAAATCTTAGAGAAAGCCTTTACCATCGGATTGGTAATGTCATTGGCAAATCCCCACAAGGCAAAGCAGCAGGTGACTAGTATAAAAGGCAATATATAGCTGACTCCGTCTTTATGCAAAATAGGTTGGTCTGTATCTTTCATGGTTTGTTTTTTCAAAGTATAATAGGATATTCATTGACTGTCAGGACACAATACTTTGTGTCCTGACAGTGTAATTGTTATTTATAGATAGGTCCGTAAGTAGCGCAAGCTCTGTAGTCCGAACCTTCTTTATCCATACCGAAAGCATTCCATGCTGCCGGGCGGAAAATCTTATCGTCTTCTATATTATGCATACATACCGGGATGCGGAGCATAGAAGCCAGTGTGATAAGGTCTTGTCCGATGTGACCGTAACTGATGGCACCGTGGTTTGCACCCCAGTTGTTCATTACTGAATATACATCTCTGAATGCCGGTTTGTCGCACAAGCGCGGAACGAACCAGGTGGTAGGCCAAGTAGGGTCGGTACGCATATTCAATATATTGTGGATTTCCGGATCAATGTCTACTGTCCATCCTTCGGCCAACTGCAATACGGGACCAAGGCCTTTGACCAGGTTGAGACGCATCATAGTTACAGGCATACCGCCTTTTGAAAGGAAGTTGGAAGAGAAACCGCCACCACGGAAATAATCGCGGTCTGCCGGATACCAGGTTGTTGCCTTCAGGCAGGCTTCCATATCCGCTTCGGTCATTTCCCAATTGGGCTTCATGCAAGGTTCTCCGGCGGCATTACGGTTTTCGCCGGTAGCATCCAATGTCGTTGCGCCTGAGTTGATAAGGTGGATAATACCATTCTGATCCATTCCGGTCAGTTCTTTGCCTGTGACGCGTTTTACAGCTTCGGGGCTCCAATAAGTGCGGATGTCCGAGAACATCTGACCACAGCCGCTCAGCAAGTGACCGAATAACATGGCAACACCGTTGCAGGCATCGTTTTCGGTTGCCAAGACAAAGGCTTCACGGATACCGTTCCAGTCGAAAGTAGTGTTTAGCAATGCTTCGGTAAAGTCACCGTTAGGTTTCCAGTCTGTCCATTGGCGTTGTCCTTGGAAGCCGGCAGCAATGGCATTGTGTCCGATGGCTTCTTCTTTATATCCCATCTCGCGCAGTTTGGGGTTGCCGGTCATCAGGTCGCGCATGATGAGGGTCATCTTGACAATGAATTCCCAGTCCTGATCTTTCTGTTCACGGGTTTTACGTTTTTCGGGACGGTTCTTAAAGTCTTCACCTTCATTGGACTTACAATATTTTTCAGTCCATGCCATTGCTTTGGCATACTCTTCGTGGTCGTAAATACCTTCTTCCATGCGGCGCAGGATTTCTGTTTCATCCACGCTTTCATTGCGGATACCCAAATATTCTTGGAAGAAGTTTGGGTCTACGATAGAACCGGCGATACCCATGCAGACACTGCCGAAAGAAAGATAGCTCTTTCCACGCATATTGGCAACAGCCATGGCAGCGCGGGCAAAACGCAACAGTTTTTCGGCTACATCTGCCGGAATGGTATTGTCATCCAAATCTTGTACATCATGTCCGTAGATGCCAAAAGCAGGAAGACCTTTCTGCGCATGTCCTGCCAATACTGCTGCCAGATATACGGCTCCCGGACGTTCTGTTCCGTTGAATCCCCATACGGCTTTGGGCCAATGCGGGTTCATGTCCATTGTTTCGGAACCATAGCACCAGCAACTGGTTACGGTGATGGTGGCTCCTACGCCTTCGCGTTCAAATTTCTCGGCACAGGCGGCGCTTTCGCCTACACGTCCGATGGTGCTGTCGGCAATGACACATTCCACGGGACTGCCGTCACCATTCTTCAGGTTAGTAGAAATCAGTTCGGCAACAGCTTTTGCCAAATTCATAGTCTTTTTCTTCAAGGCTTTCACGAACACCGCCCTGGCGGCCGTCGATAGTGGGACGAATCCCGATTTTCGGATACTTTTTTCATGATATTGTTGATAATAAGTTTTTAACTATATGCTTTTTATTCTTGTTTTTCTGTTATAAAGAATGCCTGATGTGTACTTCTGTCGGCAGGTATTCTTTTATTTCTTTGCCGGACAGAACAAAATCTGCTGCCAGCTTTCCCATTTGCTCCCAGTCAATACTTATGGAAGTGATGCCTTGATCGATTACTTCATAAGAGGGAGTGTCATTGTAGGCCAATACTCCGAAATCGCTTCCGCATTTTAATCCTTCGGCGCGACTTTTCTTAATGATATTTACCACATCTATCTGGCGTATGACTATATATGCTTCTCCTTTCTTTATGTTTATTTCATCGGTATTGTCAATAATTTCTCCTTTCAGTTGTTTCTCACGGCAAAACTTTATAAAATACCTGCCACTGCTGCCGGGATGCTTGCTTTCGCTGGGAAGCAAAAGGATGAGTCTTTCATATTTGCCCAATTGCTTTTCCAGACAGTTCAATGCCTGATAAAATCCATCATCAAAATCCTGGCATACATACGAATATTCCTTTTTATCGAATTTTCCGAAGTCCAGTAGCAATAGTTTGGACGGCTCTATCTTATAAAGATTGCTGGAGAACTTTTCATTGTCGAAGTTCATCACGATATATTTGTTGTATCTTCCCGATGATTCGCGGATAATGGTGTTGAACAGTCTTTCATTATATTGGTGGAAAAGCAGGTCCACTTTATAATTAATCGATAATTTCTTGATGAAACTGTTGTAAAGTGAATATTTGAATTGGGAGTATTCATCCAGCAGCAATAAAATATTCTTCAGTTTGTTAGTGACATAGTACCCTTTTCCGGGAGTGGAATCAATCATGCCGCGATCTTTCAAGTCGATAAAAGCTTTGAATACTGTATCTCTCGAAACATGATAATTACGGCTTAATTGATTGATAGAGGGCAATGCACTGTCTGATTTATAGGTACCCATGGAGATTTCTTGGCTGATTAAATCTGCCAATTGTTTTACTTTCGTTGTCTGTTGTCCAAAGGTTATTTTCATGTGCTATTCAAGAATTTAATTCAGACGCTAACTGTGCTGAACTGTCCCGATGCAAAGGAATGTAATTTATTTATAAACAACAATATGATTTGGTATGTTTTGCAACACGGTTTTGCAGAGATTAATCATTATATTTATCTTTTGCAGGAATAATATCTTAAATTGTGTTGGATGATATGTGGCAATTGGTTACGTTTGTCACTTGGGTCGATATTAAAATTAGTCAAACACTTTAAAGGTGATGAGAAACCTCTATTTATTAATCCTGTTCTTGGGATTGTCCTTTGAAACTCTTCAGGTACACGCACTGAACAAAGAGCAGTTCGGGCAAAAGTCTGAACGTTGTTATCGACAAAGAAAATGAGATGGAAGTTTTGACGGATTCTGTGGATGCTACCCGTGGGGCAGAGCATTTACAATGGGCAAAGAAACTTTATCAGGTTGCTTTGGAAAAGAAAGACGAGTATCACAAAGAAGAGGCTTTGCGTGAGATTATGGCTTATTATGTGACCTTGAAGAACTATTCTGAACTGTATCAACCAAATAACGGAAGAAGGACGCATCGTTGTCTCTTATTGCTTAAATCCGGAGAAGAATGTAGCTTCGGTTTTGATAGCCGGAACAGGAAATATATCTGTCGCCGGTGCAGTCTCTGCAGGTACCAATGATGATATGACTTGGCTCGTATGCAAAATGATTGCTGAATGCATGAATGCTCATTTATGGAAAGATGAAGAATTTAAAGACGGGTTGCGTTTTATCTTCAAACTTCCACAATAAAAAAAGTGAAACATGATTCATTGACAGGGCTTTTTTGTACCTTTGCACCTGTAAAAGCAAGGATAAACTTTAAACAAAAATAAGATTATGAGCAAAAAAGCCCTTTTAATGATTCTTGATGGCTGGGGTATCGGCGACCAAGGTAAAGACGATGTAATCTTTAATACTCCTACTCCTTATTGGGATAGTCTGTTGGCTGATTATCCGCACTCTGAGTTGCAGGCTAGCGGTGAAAATGTTGGTTTGCCTGACGGACAAATGGGTAACTCTGAGGTGGGACATCTCAATATCGGTGCCGGACGTATCGTTTACCAAGATTTGGTAAAGATTAACCGTGCTTGTGCTGACAATAGCATCATGAAGAACCCTGAGATTGTTTCTGCTTTTTCATACGCTAAAGAAAACGGTAAGAATATTCACTTCATGGGATTGACTTCCAATGGTGGTGTACACAGTTCATTTGATCACTTATTCAAGCTTTGTGATATCGCTAAAGAATATGGCCTTGAGAATACATTTATTCACTGTTTCATGGATGGTCGTGATACAGACCCGAGGAGTGGTAAAGGTTTTATCGAACAACTGACTGCACATTGCGAACAGTCAGCCGGAAAGATTGCCTCTATCGTAGGTCGTTTCTATGCTATGGACCGTGACAAGCGTTGGGAACGTGTGAAAGAAGCATACGATTTATTGGTTGAAGGTAAAGGAAAGCAAGCAGCCGACATGGTGCAGGCTATGCAGGAATCATACGATGAAGGTGTTACCGATGAATTTATCAAACCCATCAACAACTCTACGGTAGATGGTACCATCAAGGAAGGTGATGTGGTTATCTTCTTCAATTATCGTAATGACCGTGCTAAAGAATTAACAGTTGTACTGACTCAGCAGGATATGCCTGAACAGGGTATGCATACTATTCCGGGCTTGCAGTTCTATTGCATGACTCCGTATGATGCATCATTTAAGGGCGTTCACATTTTGTTTGATAAAGAAAATGTTCAGAACACATTGGGCGAATACTTGGCTGCCAACGGCAAAACTCAGCTTCATATCGCAGAAACAGAGAAGTATGCCCATGTAACTTTCTTCTTCAATGGTGGTCGTGAAACTCCGTATGATGCTGAAGAGCGTATTCTGGTTCCGTCTCCGAAGGTGGCTACTTACGACTTGAAACCCGAAATGAGCGCTTACGAAGTGAAAGATAAGTTGGTGGAAGCTATCAATACTCAAAAGTTCGATTTCATTGTAGTTAACTATGCTAACGGTGATATGGTAGGTCATACCGGTATTTACGGAGCTATTGAAAAGGCTGTAAAGGCTATTGACGAATGTGTGAAAGATACAGTGGAAGCTGCTAAGGCTAATGGCTATGAAGTGATTATCATTGCTGACCACGGTAATGCCGATCATGCACTGAATGAAGATGGTACACCTAATACTGCTCACTCTTTGAATCCTGTTCCGTTTGTATATGTGATAGAGAACAAGAATGCCAAAGTGGAAAATGGTGTATTGGCAGATGTTGCTCCTTCTATTTTGCATATTCTGGGCATGGCTCAGCCGGCCGACATGACTGGAAAAGATTTGATTAAGTAATATAATAAACCCGATAAACGAAGCGGGAGAACTTTTTGCGTCTCCCGCTTTTTTAGTTGTAATAAGATGATTCAGATAGATGATGTTGTAATATCTTTGGACGTGTTTCGTGAAAAGTTTCTATGCAATTTGGATGCTTGCAAAGGTGAATGTTGTATAGAAGGCGATGCCGGCGCTCCGGTAGAACTGGATGAAGTGGAGAAGTTGGAAGAAGTACTTCCGGTTATTTGGGAAGAACTGTCTCCCGAGGCACGTGACGTGATAGATAAACAGGGAGTCGTTTATACCGATGAAGAGGGCGACTTGGTGACTTCCATTGTCAATCACAAGGATTGTGTCTTTACCTGTTATGATGAAAAGGGATATTGCTATTGTGCTATTGAGAAAGCCTATCGAGCCGGAAAGACTGATTTTTATAAACCGGTTTCTTGCCATCTTTATCCCATACGCATCGGTGATTATGGTCCTTATAAGGCTGTGAACTATCACCGTTGGGATGTCTGCAAGGCTGCTGTTTTGTTGGGAAAGAAAGAGAACTTGCCTGTTTATAAGTTTTTGAAGGAACCATTGATTCGTAAGTTTGGCGAAGAATGGTATAAAGAAATGGAAATAGCAGCCGAAGAGCTTGAAAGGAGAGGGCTGATTTAATTCAGTCCGCCTTACTATTTGCCGGGAGGGAGGTCGGCAATCGTTTTTGTTAAATCTAATACTAAGAAATATATTATGAAAAGAACATTCTTGTCATGCTGTATCCTGTTGTGCACTTTATGTTCTGTTTGCGCACAAGAGCAGCCTTTAATCAGTCCGGATGATTCCATCCGAAGTTTGTTAGGGCGTATATTCCCTAATACTAATCCCAATCTTTCGGCACATATGAATTTGGAGTTTTACACTTCGGGAGCCGCTTATTTTACAGATGGCAATCTGGATGAGGCTGCTTTTAAGCTGAACCGTGTGCGTTTGGAAATATTGGGTTCTTTTACAAAGGACTTTTCTTATCATTTTCGTCAGTCTTTTAATAAATACAGTAATCCGCACTCGCTGGATAATCTGTCCTCTTCTATCGAATATGCGTATATGAACTGGAAAATGTCTGATAGGTTCAACCTGACAGTGGGTAAGCAGTTTCTCTCTTTGGGCGGTTATGAATATTATGTAAATGCCATCAAAGTGAGGGAATTCAGTGAGTTTAATGATAATGTACCTGCTTATCAGGCAGGAGTAACAGGCACATTCAATTTCTCACCGACTCAAGAGTTGGTGTTGCAAGTGCTTAATAATCGTAACGGTGAAGATAATGATACTTACGTCTATGGGCTTCCTGCCGGAGTCAACAAGACAAAGATTCCTATTATAACCACTTTGAATTGGAATGGTCTTTTTGTAGATAAAGCACTTCAACTGAGGTATGCTGCCGCATGGGGACAACTGGCCGAAGGCAAGAATATTTATTACCTGACTGCGGGAAATGTGTATGAGAAAGGTCCGGTTATTGCCTATATTGATGTGATGTATTCTCGTGAAGGGCTAGATAGTAAAGGCATAATCAGTGATTTGCAAGGTCCGGTCGTGGTTACTCCTGCTACAGCCGAGAATGCAGAATACTTCAGCACCATTGCCAATTTTGATTATCGTATTCATCCCAATTGGAATGTGTATGTCAAAGGAGCATACGAAACGGCAAGTGTTTACAAGGCAAACGGCATCTTTGAGAAAGGTCTTTACCGTACTACCTGGAATGCCCAAGCTTGTGTGGAGTATTTCCCGATGCGTAATCGTGAATTGCTGATCTTTGCTCACATGCTTTATAAAGGTCATCATTTGACAGACCGTGCCAAGGCGTTGGGAGCAGTGAGCCCCGATACTCAGCGCTTTTCCATCGGCTTGGTGTATACGATTCCGGTCTTTTAGCCCCCTTCTTTCTGCTACAAGCGGTTGGTGATAATTGCTGTTACTTCCGCTTCCTTGCTTACTTCCGATAGTGGCTCCGAATGTATAGGAAGCTCCTATCGTGACAGAAGTAGGGCTGTACGAGTTGCTGATATTCATTCTTTCACGCTACATGATAGAAAGAAAAAAAGCGAACAGTAAACCTACCAACCATTCTATTTTAAGGATTGTCGAACCATTCAAAAATAATCCGACAATCCATCTAAATTATTTAAATCGTACCACTGCATGCAGGCCCACCTCCCCACTGAGATGAGCTTTTTACACAATACTCTCTATTACCGTTTACATCTCCACTACAAACGCCTGTATTTTTGGAAGGGTCTGAACTAACCTCGCAACCCGCCAATGCTTCCACATCAGCCAAAGCTCAATCAGACATTATATCCGATTTCTGAACGTTATACATCTCTTCGCTTCATAATAATTAAAGAAAAAACTGTTCTAAGACTGATTGTTCAACATTAAAAGCATATACAGAACCTGACAGTTTGCGGAAAATGCATTCAAACTGATTCATCTTGTTGATTGACAGCTTGTCGCAATACCTTCTCTTTTTCATCATTCACCCCCTAACCGTTCGTTCTTATAAAGCAGCTGCATGGCTCGTGCATAAAGTTGGCGGTCATTTATGTGTGCCTATTCCCCTGTTCCTTAGTTGCTTTGTACCTGTTTTCAGGTTCATGATTGCTTAGCCACCTAGGTGGTTAAGTCTAACCACGAGGGTGGTTAAAGTTAACCACCAAGGTGACTATACTTAACCACGGACGTGGTTAAGCAATCGCAATATGCTTTTCTCCAAACCATAAGAGTAGGGAAGAGCATACTTAAAGGTAAGTAAATGGGAATTACCCCTTTGGGGAAATGCTGATATGACGTGGAAAATAAAAAAACAAACGTGCGAAGATACTGAAAAGTATCTCCGCACGTTTGATATATGGAGTGAGGAATCTACAGATTAATATCTGTTTCTTCCGCCACCGTAATTGTTGTCTCTATTACCACCGCCGTAGTTGTTGTCTCTGTTGCCATATCCACCGCCACGGTTTCCGCCATGGTATCCACCGCCACCGTTGTTGTTATAGCTTCGACGCGGTCCTTCTGTCTTGGGACGTGCTACTGATACTGATAATGTTTTTCCGTCAACTTCTGCGCCGTTCAGTGCTTCGATTGCTTTGTTTCCGGCTTCATCTTCTGCCATTTCAACAAATCCATATCCTTTGGAACGGCCTGTTTCTCTGTCCATGATGACTTTGGCTGAAACTACTTCTCCATACTCTGCAAATAATTCTTCTAATTCGGCTTCGCTCAAATTATAGCTCAGTCCTGCAATAAAAATGTTCATTTTAAAATAAATGTTTTAATAATAAAATAGGGAAATTATGCGATAAGGAATCTTATGAAGATAAACATTTCTACATTAGTCACCATGCGAATAAAGTTGGAAAAGTAATATTGTTCTTCTATGAGAATACTTAATGCTCGGCAAATGTACATAATAAGATTTGAATGAGAAACTATTCGGATATTTATTTTGATAATAAATGGCTTTTCTTCATTTATATTTCGTTCTGTGCCCGAATCGGTTAGAAACGGGTATACAGAATGAAATGATTGGCGGGAACAGTGACTTTTTCCGTTACAGTTTCGTTTTGTCCGGTGAAGTAGTTTCTCCATTCTCCTGTGGGCCCCGGGAAGGTGACGTCTGTATCGGCATTGCTGAAGTTGCCGACAACAGCAATAGCTTCTCCGGTAATTCCGCTAAGATAGAGGGAGCGTCCTTGATCCCAATCAGATGCGCCTGCTCTCCATGTCAGGGTGGCGTTTCCTTCGAACAAGGATGGCTTTTCATTGCGCAAGTCAATTAATTGGCTATATATCTCAAAGAGTTCTTTGCGTGTGGCATTTTCGTAATAATCCCAACGGATGGGTTTGCGTGATGTACGGTATTCTTCGCTGACGGCTGTTCCCGTTTCGTTACTGTTGATGCTGAAATCATATCCCAGTTCGCCGAACTGCCATATCATCTTGGGGCCCGGAACGGTGAAAAAGAAAGCTGCGTTGGCAGCCAGTTGGCGGATGCGGGTCGGGAGGTCGGTTTGGAGGACTCCGTTTCCCCATTGGGTTTGTTTGTAGCCCATGCGCTCTTCGTCATGGCTTTCCATGAAGCCCACCCATGAAGGGGTGCTCTCATACAGTCCGTCGAAACCGCTGTTTTCTTTCCAACCCATGGCAGACTGGCAATAGGCATTGTTCATGTTGCGCCACAGGTATATCCCTTCTGCCGCCAATTCTTGTTCTTCTTTCTTTTCGCAGAAGTGCTCGAATATGACGAGGGCATCGCTCTTTGCTGCCTTCACTGCCGAGTGGTAGTCCTTCAGGATGGCTATGCGGGCGGCATCGTAGTTGGAGGCGGTGGCTTCGGTAGATGCGGTTTGGGTGAAGCCTTTGGTGAGGTCGAAACGGAAACCGTCTATCTTGTATTCGTCCAGCAGGAACTTCAGGTTGCGCTTCACGAACTTGCGCACCAAGGGACTTTCATGGTTGAAGTCTTGGAAGACGCTGTAAGGATGCGGGGCGTCTGTGTTGAAGTAGGGATTGTTTCGCGCGGTCTTGTTCTTTGCGCTGTCCCAATACAGGCGGGCAAAAGGCATGTTGCCGGTGGCATGGTTGTATACTACATCGAGAATGACGGCCATGCCTTTGCGGTGGCAGGCGTCAATGAAGTCTTTATACATTTTTGGGGTGCCATACGCCTTATCGAGGGCGAAGAAGAAACACGGGTTGTATCCCCAGCTGTCGTTCCCGTCAAACTCCTGAACAGGCATCAACTCGATGGCGTCGACGCCCATGTTTTTCAGGTAATCCAATTTCTGCAGGGCGCCACTGATACTATGGTCGGCAGTGAAATCGCGCAGGTGCATTTCGTAAATGACCGGTTGTTTGGGATGTTGCATCTTGAAATCGGGTACACTCCAGGCATAGTTGTCTCGTTGTATCTTGAATACCGAAACAATTCCTTTTCCGCCTTTTGGGTATCTTTTGTTGTCGGGATAGGTGGATGCCGGGATGTCATCGTCATGCCCCGGGTCGAGAATCTTTTCGCAGTAGGCATCTGCCAAACGGATGACTTCACCGCCTTTGGTCCCTACATAGTATTGAAATGCATATTCTTTTGTCGGGTTGAGGTTGTTCAGGGTTATCCACCAACATCCGGCGGCATCGTCGCGACACATCTGGCAGTCCTCCTTATTGGTCAGTTCCCAGTTGTTGAAGTCGCCGAGGACGTGTGCAAAGTCTTTGTGGTTGCCTTCGGTGTCTTTGTCATAGAGTACAAGAGTCACGGTGGTGTTGTTGATGACGTTGATGCCTTCTTCCACATTCCCGGGCAGGGCTGCATGCTTAATTTCGGCCGGCGAGAAGCCTTGGTACTTATGGTCTGTGACCTTCACAAAGGAATCGATGTCAATCCCCTTCTTGCTGCCGTCTGAACTACGGATAACGATGCCCAGTTTTTCTATCGGTGTCTTGCCTGACTGAAACCATTGGCGTATGTCGGGTTCCAGCGTGATGCTCCATATATTTTCTTCCAGCTTTGTCATCTTGCATTGATCTATGTTCTGGTTCCATTCGGCCGGGACATACTGCCAGTCGCCTTCGCCCACTACGCCGGTGTGGATATATACTTCCCCCTTGTATCCGAACAGGGCGGAAGAGGTCGGTGCTTTGAAGGTGATGGTCAGCGGTTGGTCGGCATCCGGTGTTTTGGGAGAGTAGTTCATGCCCTCGCCCGGCTGCAGGTCGGGCAAATCTTCTTTATTGTCATCCGAGCAGGCGATGAATAAGCAGGATAGCAATAACCCCGGTAAAAGGGGAAATTTATATTTCTTCATGATGGACTTGATTAAAAAAGCCGCCCTTTTGGACGAAGGACGGCTTTCAGGGTTTTTAAAATCTGTATACTGGTTATTCTACTTTTCCGGTGTTGTCCGAGAAGTTCAGATATGCCTTTTGTCCGGCTTTTCCTTGTACTCTTTCTTGGTCTCCATCATTGCCGCGGTATTCGATTTTACCATTCAGGATAATAAATTCTGTTCTCCACCAATCGGTAGCGGCGGCTTCGGGATGTACGCATATACGGAGCTCTCCGTTCTTGGCGAATGCCGGTGAGACGAATGAGCCGTCTGCATCTGTCGGGATGGTGAATAAATCTTGTTCTGCCAACTGGTCGTTCCAACCGTCATGAGAGGTATCTCCTATCAGATATACATTGGGTGTTTCAAACTCTACCACCCGGTTATCACCGATGACTGATACATAGACCAGATACCAGCCTGCTTTACCCACTTTGATGTTTCCGTCAGAATCCGACAATCCGGCACGGTCGACAGATGCTTGCGAAATAGTGGCGGCAAAACCGAAGTCATTGCCCCAGTCGGCTTGCGGAGCAAATTTCACGTGGTCATCGGCAGCGAAATAGTAAATGCCCCAGAAGGCACCTTTTGTGTCGTTGACGGGAACAAACTGTTTCCATATCTTGCCCCAGTTATATGCGCTTCCGGTCATATAGAGTTCTGTGGGAGCACTGTTGTCTTTTACTGAATAGCGGAAATCGGTCATATTGATTGTAATCTTGATTTTACCGGCTTCTTCCACCATGATGGCTCCTGCTTCCTTATCACCTACTTTCCAAGTCAGGAAGTTTTCGGCGGCGGTGTCGCCATCTTTTGAGCGCCTAAAGCCTGTGCCCAGTCAATATCTTTGCCGTTGATGGCGGAAGCCGGGAAAATCTTAAAGTTCTGATTGGCTTCTGTCGTTTCGGTTTCCAATGTATAGACATTCTTATTGTTGGGATCGAGTGTCATGGGTAAGGCGCCTTCTGCATTCCAACCGGTAAATGCACCTACTACATAGTAACCTTTCGGGTCTACTGCCGGTGTTGCTCCCGGCTTTAGCGTGATATTTACTTCATTGCCCGAAAGTTGGATACCGTCTCCGGCCGGAGTGGTGGCTGCTGCTTTGACTATAACACGCAGATTGCGTGCTACACTGGCACGGCTTTTATATATTTCCTGGGTAATACTGTCCAGTTGCGTCAAGGCTACTTTTACAGTACCGTCTTTGGTCGTGAAGGGTAAAGAGTAATCATCGTTGAATAGTAAAGAACTGAGAGTTATGGTACTGCCTTCCACAGCGGTAGTTGAAGTTAATTTTACAATTTCTACCGAGTCGGCAGTGGCTTCATCCATGCTAATATTGGCATCTTGACCGGTTGTGAAAGTTGCTGTCATTTGTTCTGCACTATCCTCTTGGGGATTGGACTGGGGGGCAGCCCAGTCCTTGAAGTCTTCATTACAAGCAGAGAATCCTATGGTAAATAGAAACATTCCTGCGTATATAAATTGCTTTTTCATGATGAATCTTTCGTTTTAAGGTTATTATTTTAGTTCTCCTGTTCCGGCTGTGAAGTTGAGTCGGATGGTCTTGCCTGCTGCTCCTTGAATAGAATACTCAGGACCAACATCTTTACCCCAACTGTCATTGACCGGATTGTTTTCGCGATAGAAGATTTCACCGTTACAGAGTGTAAATTCTGTTCTCCACCAGTCGACATCTGTCTTAACACAGATACGGGCTTCACCGCTTGCTGTCATGGCAGGAGACACGAATGAACCGTCTTTATTGTCGGGAGTAGTAAATTTCCAAGTGTCGTTATAGTCCCATGTTCCTCCATTGGTTGCTCCGAACAGATATACTTCGCCCGGATAGAATGTCATGGTAAATGTATAATCACTGCCTTTTACTGCCGCTTTGATAAATACTGCATACCAACCGGCGTTTTTGACAGTTATATTACCGCTGTTGGTGCCGATAACACCGGACTCGGCTTTGTCTGTGATTGTTAAACGGGTATCGTCCGAACCGATGTATTCTTTTTCTTTGGTTCCGAACTTGAATTCATCACCGGCTGTGAAATAAATGAGTCTCCAGAATTGTCCGTCCAATCCGCTGACTTGTACCATTGGTTTCCAGATAGTCCATTCTGTGTCGAGCATAGAACCAACGAGGAACATGGTTTGGGGGCTTCTAACTTGTCGGTGGATGCGTTGCCCAGTACTTTCGGCAATTCTATCACATTAGAAATGCACACTCCCCGGTCACTATCTGTAATGGTAGCCTTCAGGCGGATAAAGACGCTGATTGGTGTAGTCGGGAAATCGGCTCCTTCATTCTGGGCAGTCCATAATTCTATGATAGCCGTATTCAGTTCAGATGCCACTACATCCATTTTGGCTGTAGAATAAGTTGTAGTCAATTCGGTATAGTTTGCTTCACTTTCTTCTGTCTTTTCTGTAAATTCAGAATTAAGCGCCACCTGAACACTGTATGTTGTAGCAGCCGGAAAACCATAATCTGGCTGTGAACAAGTCAATTCCACTGTCTTCGCATTTTTCAAGTCGTAGATATTGTTGGCTGCATATGGCGGCAGGTTGAGTGAAAAGGTGGTAGGCTCTTTTAGAACGGGATTGCTATCGTCGTCCTTTTCGCATGCTGTAAACACGGACAGGGTGAATACAGCAAGAAGCAATATGTTGAATATCTTTTTCATAATATACATACTTTAATTGTTAAACGGAAACTACTGATTAATATCCTGTGTTTTGTGACATATTCGGATTGTTATTCATATCCGATGCCGGGATAGGATAAACATTGTAGAAAGAAGAAACAGAAGTTCCGGTTGCTGCTCCACCTTTCCAGTCCCATAAATATTTATTGCTAGTGAACATATCGAAACGGATCAAGTCCGAACGACGGCGTCCTTCCAGATAGAACTCACGTGCCCATTCGTCAATAATCTCTTTTTCGGTCACTGTCTGAACAAGTCTGGTACAGTTGGCGCGTCTGCGGAGGGTATTGATATCTTCGGTTGCATCTTCTCCCAGGCGGAATTTAGCTTCAGCTCGGGTCAAATAGGCTTCAGACAAACGCATCAAAGGAATATCGGTATCGGGATATTCGGTATGATGTGTCGGCTGTCCGTCTGAGCGGATATTTTGCCATTTTACGATAGATAATCCATCTTTAAAACCGGATATGACATCAGTTTCGATTTTGCGGATACCGCCACCGATTCCTGAATAGAACATGGCGCGGTCATCGCCTGCCGCTTTGATCATATCTATTGTTCTTGTGCCATATTGGGCATCGAAAGCATCTATTTTTTCATCCGTGTTGATTTCTCCTGCTGCAGGCACTTCAATGTCGCCGGGTAACATCGGCACTTGAGAAAGATCAGGGAAGAATTTTTTAACTAATGCAGCGCGTGAAAAGATACAAGACCATCCATTGGTAGTTCCCATACGTGGCATGCCGGCAGTGCGGGTACCATTAACCAAATAAGTGGACCCTCCATAATTACGTGTTTTGATACCATCCTGGCGGATAGGCAGGATAATTTCTTGCATCGCCTGTGCGTTTTCATCGTTATCCGCCATGAACAATAAACGATATTCGGGACATAGCTTATAAGATGAATTGATTACTTTGTCTGCATAATCTCTTGCGTTGGCATAGTCAGCTTTGCCGGTATATACTTCTGCATTCAGATACAGACGTGCGCGCAGCAACCAGTTTGCCGCTTTGTCGGCACGGCCAAACGGGGCTTGGCGTGGTTCATACATTGCGCTTTCGCATTGGCTTAACTCATTTTGGATGTAGTCATATAAATCGCTGCCTTTCTTTTCAACCGGAAGCTCGTTGTTAAAGTGTTCTTTAAAAGGTGCTTTACCAAATAAATCAAGGAAGTAGAAATAATGTAATGCACGCAGGAAGCGGACTTCGGAGCGTTGACGCATTGTTTCTTCATCGTCTTTTCCTTCTGTCTGGTCAAGGAAGAAGTTGAGTTGTGTAATATTGTATCCCAAGCGGACGTATGTCCATTCGGTGCGGATACTGGAAGAGTTCCAACTGATGTTTGTCAGCTGAGGGATATCTGTGTCGGTTTGCCAAGCCCAGATACATTCATCACTTGGTAATTCGTTGCAGTTAAAGATGGTACGGTAAAATCCTGATTCACCTTCATCTTGTCCGTCGAGGTCGGCTGATCCGGCCGGTCCTTTTTGTCCTGTCAAGCCTAATAATGCATATTCTTTTACGAATACATCATTTTGGTCAAAGTTGGGCGCATATTGAGGATCAATAGGACTAATATCCAAATCATTAATGCACGAACTGGTGCCCAGAATGGCAGTAACCATCAGTGCTGAGGCAAATATCTTTTTAAAATATCTTGTTTTCATGATTATTTCGTTTTAAAGTTAAGTTAAAATTGAAGGCTAAGACCTAATAAGAATGTCGTTGCTCTGGGGTATGGGTTACTGTCTATACCACTTTTGATTTCCGGATCGAGTCCTTTGTATTTAGAGATAACGAACGGGTTCTGTACGGTAGCAAATACACGGCCGCCCACTCCTTGATAGGCCTGTGACCGGAGTAAGTTTTTGAAAGAATATCCCAATGTGATATTGTCACAACGGATGAATGAAGCGTTACGAACAAAATAGTCACTCATATAGTATTCGCCTTTTCCTGTGAAACCAAGAGCTATGGCTTCTTTGGTCGTGTTGACGTATGCATTGTTAGTATACAGTCCGGAAGCACTGACATTCGCCTTATTGCTCAAGAAGTCATAATAAACATAGTTGTTGAGGCTTGCACGCAAAGAGAAGCTGAAGTCCCAGTCTTTATACAGCATTTTGGAAGTCAGACCCATCAATACGTCGGCAGCCGGTTTCTTATAGATATATTTGTCGGCACTGTTGATCTTGCCATCACCGTTGCGGTCTACAAACATATTTTCGATAGGCTTTCCGTTTTCATCGTAAACTTGCTGGTAAACATAGAATGCGTTGGCTGCATGTCCTACTTTATTTGCTTGAACTTTGGTATTGTTACCTCTGGATATCTTATCACCGGTTTCAACATAATAGTGACTATCATCACCACCGTTCAGCTTCGTAATTTCGTTGTGGTTCCAAGTAACATTGTAAGTTAAATCCCATGTAAAGTCTTTGGATACAATTGGTTTGGCATTGATGGAGAATTCTACACCATAATTCTTTAATGAACCGATATTCTTCATCATCTGTGCATTGAAATTAGTTCCTACAGGAATCTTGACACTGTTCAGCAAGTCCTCTGTTTCACGATAGTATCCATCGATAGCACCTGATATTCTTCCATTCAGGAAACCAAAATCCAAACCGCCGTTCCAAGTAGTTGTTTTTTCCCATTTCAAATCTGTGTTGAAAGCCTTGGGGCGTGAAGAACTGTAATAAGTGTCACCGAAAGGATATTGTGCATAATCATCGCTTGTCACATACAGAGGAAGGAAAGCAAAGTCATCACCTATATCCTGCTGTCCTGTGATACCCCAACCAAGACGAAGTTTCAAATCGGAAAGGAAGTTCACGTTTTTCAGGAAGTTTTCTTCTTTCATCTTCCAGCCTAAAGCTAATGAAGGGAATGTACCCCAGCGGTTGTCACTGCTAAACCGTGAAGAACCATCCCAGCGCATGGTGAACGTGAATAAATAGCGGTTCAGTAAGGAGTAGTTTAAACGTCCGAAGAAAGAAACCAGCGTATTGCGTGTTGCATAAGCTTTTTGACTGCGCAATGCTTGATCCACCGGTTCGTTTTTATAAGAATCCCATCCTTGACCTACACCGTCAGCGCCATTACGATGGAAATGTTGCTCCTCACCACCGACCATGATGTCGAAATCATGTGCGCCAAGGGACTTGATGTATTGTGCATAAGCATTATAGGATATATTATACTTGTACTGGGTAGATAATCCGTTCCATCCGTAATAGTTATTGGTGTATGAGTATGGAGAAACAATTTCACGTTCATTACCGTCTGCATATTCACCGCCGATGCTGGCATGGAGACGCAAGTCCGGCAAGAAATGAACTTTATAGTCTACTTCTACATTGCCTACAAAGTCGTTGCTGTTTGCTTTTTTATTACGTTGTTCCAGTGCAGCCAATGGGTTTTGAGGAGTGTTTTTATCTGTCGTATAAGTCCAGTCTTTATCACTGAAACCGTCTGTAGCTTGCATATTCTGCCAATAACCGCCTGAGAATTTAAACGCATCTCCTGTTCCATAAACAGGATGAGTAGGAGCAATAGATAATGCACCGCCTACGGCTGCACCCGCATCGGCATAACGATTTCTACCATACATATATTTGGCGTTGATATTGAATTTCAAATGGTCGTCAAAGAATGATGGAGCAAGATTGACAGACGCGGTCAAGCGCTGGAAGTTGGAGGTTTTAATAATACCATTTTCATTAGTATAACCGACAGATACGCGATACGGAACGTTCTTAAGTCCACCGGTAATAGAGATATGATGGTCGGTGCTTACGGCAGTACGGAAAATCTGGTCTTGCCAGTCTGTATTGGCTGTATCCATTTCTGCAGGATATTTATCTCCCCATAACTGCTGGGCATAAGCACGGTATTCATTACCATCCAATACGTCATAACGCTTTTGAGTGGTAGCCAAAGAAATTGAACCATTGTAGTTTATTTTCGGCGCTTGTCCGTTCTTTCCTTTTTTGGTAGTGATGATAATGACACCGTTGGATGCACGTGAACCGTAGATAGCTGTTGCAGAAGCATCTTTTAGTACGGTGAAAGTTTCGATATCTTCAGGGTTAACCATTGACAGGCCGTTTGACATACCTTTGATTCCTTGATTATCAATAGCCAATCCATCAATAACCAATAGCGGGTCGTTGCTGGCATTCAAAGAGGAACCGCCACGGATACGAATCTGGGCACCGCTGCCGGGAGCACCGTCGTTGGAAATAACGCTTACACCGGCAACCTTACCGGACAACATGTCTTGTGCATTGGTAGTGATACCTTTGCTCAGCTGGTCCGGTTTGATGGCTGTTACAGAGCCGGTTGCATCCTTCTTCTTAACGGTACCATAACCAATGACTACAACGTCCTGCAATAACTGTGTATCGTCTTTCAGAATAATGTTCAGGTTGGCAGCAGCAGGTACTTCCTGTGCTTGGTAACCGATAAATGAAATCACAATAATATCGCCTTTATTGGCGTTGAACTGGAAGTTGCCTTCGAAATCGGTAATTGTACCGTTACTACTTCCTTTTACTACAACGTTAGCACCGATAATCGGCTCGCCGGTTGTATCTTTGACAATTCCTTTAACCGTCATTTGTTGGGCAAATGCGTCTAGGGACAAGAACAATCCCACTACTATCATGAGTAGGATTTTAAACATCACGTTTCTTTTCATGTCTTTAAATTTAAAGTTAAGTTATTTATTCATGTTTTTTACTTTAATAAATACCTATTGAAAACGGTTTTCTCAATAATCACAATTAATTTATAACCTCTTTATTCCTTTTACCTCTGATTTATCTTTCACCTCTTTGATACTGATTGCATAACCGCCGCCACTGGCTGCACGCAAGTTTAATTTGCTCTTGCCGGTCACAATACCTTTGCGAATGGTATATGCCTGCGGATTGTCTTTCCAGTCGGCATCTTTCGCATCGGCATAGACAGTAGCGATATATTGTTTTCCCGGTTCAAGGAAATCAAATGTCAGTTTGGAAGTATGACCGTTTTCATCAGCTGTGCAGCCGATATACCAGTCATTGGTTCCCTTGGCTCTGCGGGCAATGGTGATATAATCTCCCGGTTCAGCTTCCAGATATTTGGTTTCGTCCCAATCGATTGCCACATCTTTGATAAACTGGAACGCGTCCATGAAGCGTTCGTAGTTTTCGGGAATGTCAGCAGCCATTTGCAATGGACTATACATGGTGACGTATAATGCCAACTGCCGTGCCAGTGTGGAGCGTACTTGTGAATTATTCGTCGGGTTCATCTTGTTGCAATGTGTTTCAAAGATGCCCGGAGTGTAATCCATCGGACCTCCAATCAGTCTGGTAAACGGAAGTATGGTAGTATGATTAACATTATTTCCACCAAACGATTCATATTCTGTTCCGCGAGCCGACTCGTTGCCTATCAGGTTAGGATAAGTACGGCAAATACCGGTAGGACGTACTGCTTCATGTGCATTTACCATGATTTTATAATCGGCTGCTTTCTTTACCGCATAGAGATAATGGTTGTCCATCCATTGTCCGTAATGGTGTTCTCCACGAGGGATGATGTTGCCCACATAACCACTCTTTACCGAGTTATAACCATTATCGGCCATAAATTGGTAAGCTTTGTCCATGTGTCGTTCGTAGTTACGTACAGAAGCCGAAGTTTCATGATGCATCATTAGTTTAACACCTTTACTTGCCGCATAGTTCTGAAGTTCTTTCACATTAAAGTCGGGATAAGGGGTCACAAAGTCGAAAACATAATCTTTGCTTTTGCCAAACCAGTCTTCCCAACCTTCGTTCCATCCCTCTACCAATACTTGGTCAAAACCGTGCTGAGCCGCAAAATCAATGTATCGTTTCACATTAGCTGTGTTTGCAGAATGCTTTCCGTTAGGTTTGGTTTTAGAATAATCGGTTTCTCCCAATTTCACGCTGGAAAGTTCGTCTGTGTAAGCCCAAGAGCCTTTGCCGGTAATCATATCCCACCAAACACCGATATATTTCACCGGTTTAATCCATGATGTATCTTCAATTTTGCAAGGTTCATTCAAGTTTAAAGTAATGCGTGAAGCAAGGATATTGCGTGCGTCATCACTCACGATGACGGTGCGCCACGGTGAAGAACAAGGTGTTTGCATATATCCTTTGTCACCTTGTGCGTCAGGGGTCAGCCATGATTCGAATACCATGTTCTTATCATCCAGATTCAGATGCATACAGGCATAATCGATTAATGCAGCCTCATGGAGATTGATATACAGTCCGTCATTCGTCTTCATCATCAAAGCCGTCTGAACGCCTGTAGGTGAGAACGGAGTTTGTGAAGAGTTGGGGGTAATGGCTGTCTTCATCAAACCTCTGATTTCTGACAAACGGGAAACGGTATAGTCGTATTCCTGCGTATCATAATCTCCGGGAATCCAATAGGCAGTATGGTCTCGCCATACCGAATTGTGAATGTTCTTCTTTGATAACAAAATAATTCAGGTTCTTCTGCTGGGGGAATTCGTAGCGGAAGCCCAGTCCGTCATTGAAAAGGCGGAAACGTATGATGATATATCTATCGTTTGCCGGTTGGTTCAGGGTTACTGCCAACTCATTGTAATGATTGCGAATTTCTTTTTCCTCTCCCCATACCGGTTGCCAAGTTTCGTCAAAAGTAGAAGTTTGGGCATCCTTCAGTTCAAATCCATTATATAGGTTTGTTTTAGAATCAAGTTTGTCGGCATCTTTACGGGCTGTCCACTCAAAGTCTGTCTTAGCATCGGCATCTTCTTTTTTCAGTTCCAGTCCCAGCTTACTGGGTTTGATGACAGGCTTTTGTTTATAAGTCAGTTCATAAATGGGGGTACCTTCTCCATTTAGGTGGAAAATCATTTCCAGGTTGCCATCCGGTGATGTAAGTTTTTGCTGTGCATTTGCTATGAATGAAATGCAAATGAATGCAATGAGTGAAAGTTTCTTTTTAATTTTCATATAACTATGGTATTAAATTATAAGCTAACAAGTTTCCTAACTCTGTTTTGTTTCGGATATTGCAAATGTAAGAATCTTGTATATTCAAAGATTGCACAAGAATAAAAATATAAATGCATTTGTCTTGTTATAAATATTATATCTCTGATTACTATATAGTTAGTATATTTGCAATATCTGATAAATATAAATCAAAGTGAACTGTATCAGAACTCTAAAATCAATATTCCGCGACCGGAGAGCGTTAATTCTTTTCCTAATCCAACCTTTGTGCCCGTCAATACATCCAAGGCGGATGCCTTTGGCAATATTTCTTTATAAGGAGTTAAATCAATACTCTGTTCCTTGTCGTTTCCATTCATGAATACAGTAACCTATTTGTTCCCATATTTTCTTTCGTATGCATATATTCCTTTATTGGGAGCGAAATGTTTTAGCGTTCCTTTGGCGATGGCTTCATTTCCTTTTCTCCATTGCAGCAGTTTCTGCATATAGTCAAATGCTTCTCTTTGCCGGGCAGTGCGATTGGCGTTTTGGAAACAATTGCGTAGATCGCTTTGCCATCCGCCGGGATAGTCACACCGGAGAAGCCCGTCACCATTCGCTTTGTCTGCCGCCATCAATATCTCTGTCCCATAATAAATCTGAGGGATACCCGGGTGGTAAACAAGAAAGCAAGTGCTTGTTTGTAGCGGTTCAGATTTTTGGTGTCTTCATCATTGCGATAGAAGCGTGAAGTATCGTGGTTGTCGAGGAATATCAGCAGATTCATGGGGCGGCATAGACAAGGTCTTGTGTCAGATAATCATAAAGACGGAATAACCCTCCGCTCCAATCGGTGGTCTCTTCATCAAAAGCCCGATTCATGTGCTCCATTAAAGGGAAGTCCATCACTGTGCGAAGATTTGAGTTTCTGGGTGCGGCAAGTTTGCTGTCTTTTGCCAGAAGGAAACGAGTACATTGCTGTTGAGCCAGGTTTCGCCCACGATGTTGAAGTCGGGATACTCCTCGTTGACGGCTTTACACCAGTGAGACATCATATCGAAGTCTGCGTAGGGATGCGTATCTTGGCGAATTCCGTTGATACCTGCATATTCAATCCACCAAATACTGCTTTGAATCAGATAGTTGGCTACGTGACGATTGCGTTGGTTGAAGTCGGGCATTGATTCGGTGAACCAACCGTCGACTGCTAATTTACGCTCATAGTCGGCGGCATGTATATCTTGTACACTGGCGGTTTTATAAGAAGTCTGTACATAATTTCCTCTGAAATTGAACCAGTCTTTTGAAGGCATATCCTTGAACAGGTAGTTCTCGCTGCCGCAATGATTGAATATCATGTCCATCACCACTTTCATACCTTTGGCGTGAGCCGCATCTACCAGTTTGCGGAATTCTTCATTGTTACCGAAGCGGCGGTCTACCTGATAGTAATCGGTGATGGCATAGCCATGGTATGAACCTTCTTTCATATCATTTTCCTGGATAGGGTTGAGCCAGATGGCAGTGATACCCAAATTGTCCAAGTAATCCAAATGATTTTCGATACCTTTCAAGTCACCGCCATGGCGTGCAAACGGTTCATTACGGTCTACTTTTGCTTCGAGCATTCCCGGAATAATATCGTTCGAAGGGTCACCATTGGAAAAACGGTCCGGCATAATCAGATAAAGTACATCACCGGCATTGAATCCTTTTTACATCAGAAGCATCGTTTCTACGTTGTTTAATTTCGTAAGGGACAACAGTTTCTTTTTTACCTTGTTTCAAAGTTATATTGAAAGATTGGGGAGCCGCTTCCGACAAATCCATATATAAGAGAAGATAGTTCGGATTCTCTTGTTTGACTACCTCTTTCAAGAGAATGTCTTTGGCGGAAATACTCACATCACTTGACGAGATGTTCTCGCCATATAATAATACTTGTAACTCGGGATTTTTCATACCTGCCCACCAAAAGGTCGGGGCAACTTTTTTAATAATGGCTACAGACGTGGGGTGCTGTAAGCCGAAGAGTGCGAGCAGTGTCATAAGTATAAAACTTCTTTTCATAATATATAGTATTTAATGTTATTCGGTTTGCTTGGTATTGCAAATGTAGGAGAGTAAAGAATCTCTTTTTTAAGGCTGGAATAAAAATATAAATGCTCTTTTATGTTATATAATTGATTATTAGGTGGTCTGTATCCCTTGATTGGGTAGAAAATATAAATGGATATGAAAATATATTTCTTGTTTTTCTTTATTTTAATTACTTATCTTTATATATTTGTGTAATACTTAATTAATACGGAATGAGAAAAATCACATATTGTCTTATATTGTTCTTTTTATCTACCCGTTGAGCTTGATGGCTGATAACGGATTGAATGAATCTGTACTGAAAGAGTTGGATAGGGTCATAGAGGAAAAGTATTCTTTTCATGTGCATAAAGAAAAAGAAATTGATGAAATAAAGGCTCGTCTTCACCGGTCTGGGAACAATGAAGAAAAGTATGAACTCTGCGGTTCGCTTTTTTATCTCTATCTGCATTATCAGGCCGATTCTTCTTTATATTATATAAATGAGAAAATGCGTTTGCTTCCTTTGCTTGACAAACCCGAGTTGAAGAATGAGATTATCATTAATCGTGCTGAGGTGATGGGAGTGATGGGCATGTATAATGAGGCATTGGAACAGTTGAGGCAGATTAATCCACAGGCATTGGAATTGGGACCGTTGAACTATTATTACCGTACTTTCCGGGCTTATTATGGTTGGGTGGCCGATTATACGACCAATGCGGAGGAAAAACAGAAGTATCTGGAGAAGACAGACGTTTATCGTGATTCTATTCTGGCAACAGCGCGTCAGGGAGTGGACAGAGATATCGTACTGGCGGAGAAGTACATGGTGGCAGGCAAACCGGATAGTTCACTGGTTATCCTGAATGGGCTGTTGAAGAAGAATCCTGATGAGCGGCAGAAGGCATACATCTATTATACGTTGTCCGAGGTGTATGATGTGACTGAGGATATGGATAAACAGATTTATTATTTGGCTTTGACTGCTGTGGTTGATTTGCAGTCTGCTACTAAAGAGTATGCGTCTTTGCAGAAACTGGCTCAATTAATGTATGAAAAAGGAGATATAGACCGTGCGTACAAATATCTGAATTGTTCGATGGAAGATGCTGTTTCGTGCAATGCCCGGTTGCGCTTTATTGAAGTAACTCAGTTCTTTCCTATTATTGACAAGGCTTATAAGTTGAAGGAACAGAGAGAGCGGCAGATCTCTCGTGCTTTGTTGATAAGTGTCAGCCTTTTGTCTCTTTTTCTCATTGCTGCCATTTTCTATCTGTATAGATGGATGAAAAAATTATCGGCTATGCGTAGAGATTTAAGTCAGGCTAACAAGCGATTGACTGATGTAAATGATGAGTTGGAACAGACCGGTAAGATAAAGGAAGTGTATATTGCCCGTTACCTGGACAGATGTGTGATTTATCTTGATAAGCTGGAACTCTATCGTCGTTCATTGGCAAAAATGGCGATGGCATCCCGTATAGATGATTTGTTTAAAGCCATTAAGTCTGAACAGTTTATCCGTGATGAACGGAAAGACTTTTATAATGAATTTGATAAGTCTTTCTTGGAATTATTTCCTCATTTTATTGCCTCTTTTAATAAATTATTGATAGAGGAGGGAAGAATATATCCTAAGTCGGGCGAATTGTTGACTACCGAACTTCGCATCTTCGCTTTGATTCGCCTGGGGGTGACAGACAGTAATAAGATTGCCCATTTCTTGGGTTATTCTTTGGCTACGATATACAACTATCGCAGTAAGATAAGGAATAAGGCAATAGGAGATAAAGAACAATTCGAGCACGATGTGATGAATTTATAATGCGGACTGACGCATCACTCTATACGTACGTATGTGTGGACCTTTGCTTCCGTATGTATGGGCTTACACGTTAGTATGCATGAGGCGATGCGTACTAACGTGTTTTATAATGCTCTTGTCGGTTACTGTTTCTCTTTAATAATGCCTACACACCCTGCACCGATAATGAGGAATATACCTGCCAATACCAGCATGTTGACTTCCGGGGCAACGTTGCCTGCCGTGGTAAACATTTTCAATATCATTCCTCCCAATGAAGCGGCTACGATTTGCGGGATGCAGATGGTTCCGTTAAAGAGCCCCAAATAAGTACCCATGTGCCCTCCTGTCAACGCATTGGTCAGGATGGTGAAAGGCAAAGCCAACATTGCCGCCCATGCACAGCCAATCAGGGCAAAGGATGCAAATAATGCATATTGATTGTGGATGAATAAAACAGAGATGAAACCAATGCCTCCCAGCACCAAGCTGAGTACATAGGCAAACTTTTTCTTTTTAATCCCCGGAAGCACCGCCGCCCAAATGACTGAGCCGATTGCCTGTACCGCAAACAGAATACCCACCCAGTCGGCAGCATTCTGATATTGTATGGATTGAGTATCGAGGACTACTTTCGCTGTACCTTCTGCCATTGTTTCCACCGTAGGAGTGTCAAAGACATTCAATGCCACAGTTCCATTGGTGTAAGTCCACATAAACATAAAGGCTGCCCAACAGAAGAGTTGCACCAAGCCTACCGTCCAAAAAGCTTTCGGTGCTTTGAGCAACAGCTTGAACATATTTGTTCTTTCCTTCTTCTCTTCATTGGTAATGCCGTGATATTCTGCATATTCTTCCGGTGGGAATTCCTTCACTTTGGCCGATGTATAAAGGACGCAAAGTATCAGGATGAATGCTCCGATATAGAAAGAATAGATGACAGAATCAGGCACGACTCCCTTGGGGGCGATATTGCTGATACCGATTGCCGCGAAGATAAACGGAAACAGATATCCTGCCAAACTTCCTGCATTACAAAGGAAACTTTGAATGGAATAGGCAAGTCCTTTCTGCTTCTCGTTGACCATATCGCCTACCATCATTTTAAAAGGTTGCATAGCCATATTGATGGAAGTATCGAGAAACATCAAAGATACCAGGCCAAAAATCATGGCGGCACTGACACTCATTCCGAAGCTTCCCGCATTCGGCAACAGGCACATGACACACACCGCAACGAGTGCCCCCACAAACAGGTAAGGAATACGTCGTCCGAAACGTGTCCAGGTGCGGTCGCTCAAAGCACCGATGATAGGTTGTACGATGATTCCTGCCAATGGTGGAAGAATCCAAAAGTAACTTAAGTCGTGAGGGTCTGCCCCCAGTGTGGAAAAGATGCGGCTTATATTAGCACTTTGCAAAGCGTAGGCTATTTGTACGCCAAAGAATCCGAAACTAATGTTCCATAGTTTCCAAAATCCTAAATCCGGTATTTTCTTCATGATATTGATATGAGTTAGAATCTGCCTGCGGCGTCAATCATTTCTTTCATCTTTTCATTAAACTTGTTGCTCTTCATCAACTCTTCCAGAGTGAGATGCATTCTGTATCTCCAATAATGGCGCGGGTTGGCCGGTACATTAATCCGTTCGGCGTCTACATTCGGGTAACGGATTTCCTCGTCCATCGATAACCAGTCTTGGAATGACAGGATACAGAGCAAAGACGGACATTCCAAATGGTTGCGCACAATCTCTTCGCAAACCCATCCCGGTGCGGCTGTGGGCACTTCGCCCCAGTGTCCCAGCACTTGGTTGTAATAGCGGCAAGTCTGTTCGTAGTCTTCTTCCCACCAGCCGCGCAAGGTAGCCATGTCATGGGTAGAAATGGTGCAAACCGAACGATAAGGATACTCCCATACATGACCGAATTCGTGTTGGGGATTTTTAGGCATACGCTGAATTTCAAGGCTGAGTATCTGCAACTGTTCCATTACCCAAGGTACACAGTCGGGCACCATACCCAAGTCTTCACCACATACCAGCATCGATGTAGATTGTGTCAGGATAGGTAGTTTCTTCATCGCTTCCTGATACCAGAACTGGTTATGACGTTGATAATAATAGTGGTTATAAAGGCGGTTAAACACTTCCTTCTCTTCCGGGCTCAACACTTCAAAGATGAAATCGTTCTGCACGGCGATGCGTGGATGGTACATGGAAGGGTGTTTACGGTCAGGTACGAAAAGTACATTGCTGATTAGTGTATACAGCCCTTCGCATATATTTCTGCTTTCTTCGTCTTTCCGTTCGGCAAAGTAGGCTTCTACCTTACGCTGTGTATCAAATTCAGAACGCATTTCATAAATATCATCGTGGCAGTGTTGCACAAATGTCTCTTTCACCCTATCGGCTTTCTCACCAAAAATGCGGTTCAGGATGTTTTCATTGATGAACGGTTTTGTCATGAAATCTTTTTGGAAGGTCAGCCCATAGCTTTGTATTTCGTCTACGCTCATTGGCAGAGCAGGTACAAACTGTCCCAGTAAGCCATGAACCGAATGGGAGGGAATCTCCCAAATGCGGAAGAAGCCCAAGATGTGGTCGATGCGGTAGGCGGTAAAGTATTCTGCCATTTTGCGGAAACGCTTCTGCCACCATTGGTAATCATCCTTTTCCATTACATCCCAATTGTATGTGGGGAACCCCCAGTTCTGTCCGTTAGTGGAGAATGCATCGGGCGGTGCACCGGCTTGTCCGTTCATATTGAAATAATAAGGCTCAATCCAGGCTTCCACACTATTGCGGCTGATTCCGATGGGAATATCTCCTTTAAAGATAATGCCCTTTTCGCGTGCATAATTGCCGGCATCCAATAATTGGATGTGTAGGTTGTATTGTATATAATAATAAAAAGCAATTTCTTCGTAACAGTCGCTTTCGGGTATGCACATGGCGGCTATTTCATCTGCATGATATTCATTATGCTCGGGCCATTGGCTGAAATTGGGAGTACCATATTGATCTCTTAAATAAGAGAAAGCAGCGTAGGGGAGTAGCCAATGTTCATTTTCTTTGAAGAACTTTTTTGAACTCGGCAGAGACCAGCACTTTTTTTCCCCGTTTGTTGGTACATTGATTTCAGATAGGCTCGTTTGGTGTTGTTCACCGCTTCATAGTCGATTTGGGGAAGGGCATTCAGCTCTTTTCGTTTTCTTCATAGAAAGCCAAGGCTTCTTTATCTTTCAACTTGCCCAGCTGACGTAGGTCGATGTACATGGGATGGAATGCATAAATTGAAATGCTGTTGTAGGGATAAGAGTCCATCCATGTATTGGTAATGGTGGTGTCATTGATGGGAAGAATCTGTATGGCTTGCTGGTGGGTGCTCACTGCCCAGTCTATCAGCTTCTTCAAATCACCGAAGTCGCCTACGCCAAAACTTCCTTCGCTGCGTAACGAGAAGACCGGAATGGCAGTACCTGCTACCTTGCGCGCAGAAGAAGTGAAACGGACTTCGGATTCGGGAGTGAGGTAGATTTCTCCTTTTTTCATTCCATCGATGCAGAGCAGGCGGTTATTGTGGGCCTCCCACTCTTCCACTTCTTTTGTATCGGCATTGCAGGCTACAAATTTGTATTCCAGTGGGAATTCCAGACTGGCGGCATTCAGTGTCACCGTCCATTCATTAGCTTGGATTTCTTCCATCAATACAGTTTGTTTGCAGTCCCAGTTGCCCAATGCGGCACCGCGTCCGCAAATTCCCAGCTGTTGGTGTTTGTGATGCAAGCAGGGACAGAGTGCGCGGAACGTAATACTGCAATCGGCAGGAGCCATTGTCTTTATACTGTTGGCAGATTGGTAGTCACCGCTGAATGCAGAACTATATAAATAGGATTCTTGTGGAAGGTCTTTCCAAAAGTCATCTAAGATATATCATGATGATTATCTTGTCGTAGCGAAGCTTGTCGGTATTGGCCTCAAAGTCATCCTGGCCGTCATCCACGCCAAAGCGGACGCCGATGGACTGGATGATATTCATCACCGACCCTGCCTCGAACACACGATGGCGCTGCACCTTCTCCACATTCAGAATCTTACCACGAAGCGGCAAAATAGCCTGGGTGTATCGGTCGCGGCCCTGCTTGGCTGATCCTCCTGCCGAGTCGCCCTCGACCAGGAATATCTCAGCGCGCT
>VOFG01001442.1_pt1 | contig 51586 bp, 59 predicted proteins | sample 5384171 | NCBI WGS metagenome assembly VOFG01 (sample SAMN12384726, study PRJNA508395) | human gut metagenome | isolation source: healthy gut F | host: Homo sapiens
CTTGCCCTATGACCCTTATAAATCGGCCATAGCCATGTTTCTTGCCGAGTTTCTTTATCGGGCATTGCGTGAGGAGGCGGAGAACAGGCCGCTTTTTGCTTATCTGGAGCATTCTATTCGTTGGTTGGATGGATGTGAGCATGGGTTTGCCAATTTTCATTTGGTATTTTTGATGCGCTTTTCCCGTTTTCTCGGTCTCTATCCTAATACAGAAGATTATGATGAGGGATGTTTCTTTGATTTGCTCAATGCTTGTTTTACTCCCATACAGCCTTCGCATGGAGCATTTCTGAAGCCGGATGAGGCTTCTCGTATTAATATTCTGATGCGGATGAATTATGAGACGATGCACCTTTTTGCCATGAGTCGCGCAGAGCGCAACCGTTGTCTTACCATTATCAATGATTATTATCGCTTGCATTTGCCTGATTTCCCTTTGCTTAAATCATTGGATGTGTTGAAAGAACTCTTTGCCTGAAAACCGATATTTTTCTGCGGATTCAAATACGAAGTAAAGGAAAACGGGGCAGTCATTATTCTTGGGGATTTATATGTCATATCACCGACAAAGGAAGAGTAAGCTGTTTCTTAGGGTCAGCCAAAGTCTTTTAAACGGAAGATTATTACAGTCCACGGCAACAGACCGTACGGTCCACTGTAACGGACTGTACAGTCTACGGTAACGGACTATACAGTCCACTGCCGGAGACTGTAGTAATTCGACTGACAGACAGGCTTAATCGAAGGGATGCAAACGCTTATTCCGGCTAATGAAACAACGTAGGGAGTTCTAAACATATGCAGAGCGTTTGAAAACCGGAGGAGACAACATCCGGTGACTGGTGCCGGCTGGATATGTTGAATCCCCAAGAATACAAACCGGCCATAAAAAGACAGAAGAGTGTTTCTTACACAAGACCAAGGTCTTTTCAGAAAAACTCTTCTGCCTTTTTCAAAGACTTCAGCCGCTTTTAGGCAAACGCTTCCGTCTTTTTTTCTATGCTGTTTAAAGACTTTATGCCAACAGCTCTTTTACCTTAGCGGAAATGGCGCGACCTTCTGCTTTGCCTGCCAGTTGCTTGGTAGCCACGCCCATTACCTTACCCATATCTTGCGGGCCGGTTGCGCCTACTTCTGCAATGATTGTTTTCAAAGCAGCTTCCAATTCTTCGGCCCCCATCTGTTTCGGCAGATAGGCTTCGATAACGGCTACCTGGGCCAGTTCGGTTTCTGCCAGATCGGAACGGCCTTGTCCGGTGTAAATAGCAGCAGAGTCTTTGCCTTGTTTTACCAATTTCTGCATAATTTTCAGAGCAGCATCATCGGTCAGTGTATCATTGGCTCCCGGAGCGGTTTTTGCTTCGAGGAAGAATTTCTTCACATTGCGTAAAGTTTCTAATTTCACTTTATCCTTGGCTTTCATAGCCTCTTTGATATCGTTGCTGATTACGTCAAATAAATCCATATTCTCTATAATTTTAGTTGTTAAAATGTTATTGTTATGCCACCGTTTTCGGTATCGTTGTTATTGAATGTTTCCTCTTCTTCGGCTATGGCTTTGGATTGGATGCTTTCAAGCACGGTCTTGGTGCGCTGATAAGTGGGAGTTGTTTCCACCATGCTGATGATGTCATCATTATCAAGGTCTTCCAGACTGAATATATAGATGTTGTGGCGTTTTTTCTTGTTACTGTTTTTGAAAGTGTCGCGACCGTAGTAGTCTCCACGGCGTTCATCCTTGCGCTGTTCTTCTTCTTCTTGTTCTTCCAGCTTCTTTTGTTCTTCGATGGTGCGTTTGTTGAGCATGTTGTCCATGCCCGGTACGTCTTTGATGCCGAAGCCGGTTGCCAGTACAGTGAACTTCACTTTGTTTTCCAGAGATTCGTCGATGTAAAGTCCCCATTTGGTTTCCACATCTTTGCCAAACTTACTCATGAAATCATGCACTTCGTTCATCTCTTCCATCATCAGTTCGCTTTTGGTGCTGAAAGAAATGTTGAACAGAATCTTCTTTGAGTTGAAAATATCATTGTTGTTCAGCAGCGGCGAGTGCAGCGCATCATTGATGGCCTGGCTCACACGATTTTCTCCTTCACCGTATCCGGTACTCATTATGGCCACACCACCGTCTTTCAATACTGTTTTCACATCATTGAAGTCGAGGTTGATGGTACCGCGGATAGTGATGATTTCAGCAATGCTTTTTGCTGCTACAGAAAGGGTGTCGTCTGCTTTTCCGAAAGCATTCATTACACTGAAGTCGGAGTAGATGTCGCGCAGGCGTTCATTGTTGATGACCAGCAAAGCATCTACATGCTGGCTCATTTGCTCCACACCGTCCAGTGCCTGGTCTATTTTGCGGTTACCCTCGAACAAGAAGGGTATAGTAACTATACCCACGGTAAGGATATCCATGTCTTTGGCTGTTTTGGCAATGATAGGTGCAGCACCGGTTCCGGTTCCTCCCCCCATTCCGGCAGTGATAAATACCATTTTACAGCCGTCGTTCAGCATATGTTTTACATCTTCGATGCTTTCTTCGGCGGCTTCGCGTGCACGTGCAGGACGATTTCCGGCCCCCAGTCCTTCTTTACCCAGTTGCAGCTTGACGGGAACAGGTGATTCGGCCAATGCCTGATTGTCTGTGTTGCACACTACAAATGTTACATCGTGAATACCTTCTTTATACATGTGATTTACGGCATTGCCGCCGCCACCACCCACACCGATTACTTTAATGATAGTCGGGTTGTCTTGTGGGAAATCGAATGGCATTATAGTTTCATCAGACATAATCTTACTATATTATATAAGGTGATGTAATTTACTTGTTTCTTTTAATCTTCTTTCAACAGGTCATCAGAGAGTGTGGTAATTTTTTTACCGAGCTTTGACCAAAGGCTGCTGCCTTTTTTCAATTGCTTGATTTCTTTCTCCAATTCTCGTATTTGAGCATTCTTGGTTTCTACATCCAGTAGTTCTGCCTTGCTCAAAGCAGCTAATGCTTCTTTATATTTTTCGGCATTCTTTAATTCGATGGCTTTCTTTATAAAGCTTTCGCAGTCGGCAATGCGTTGCTTTTCAGCTTCTTCCTTTCTGCGTTTTTCTTCAGCTTCCTGTGCCAGTCTTCTTCTTTTTTTCTTCTGCACTTTCTCCTTCTTCGGTAAAGAGTCCGGTTTGAATGGGCTGAGCCGGTTCTCTCGGATGTTCAGGGCGATAACAGTTTTCTTTTCCGGCAGCCAGCAGTGCAATGATGGTGTTGGACATTCCGTCTTTTTTCAGTTCAATTCCTCCTTTAAGGCTCAGTTGGGAGTCTTTTGCCATTCTCACCTTTTCCAGTTTGGTTCGTTTGCTGAAGGCTTCTTCCATATTTTTCAAGTTGGCTGCACCACCGGTGACAATGGCTCCTGCCAATAATTTGTCATCGTAGCCGGAGAGCACAATCTGATTCCATACGTTTGCCAATATTTCGTTGACACGCGCTTCCACAATATCTTCCAATAGGTGGGCTTCAATACTGCATTTTCCGTCGATGGCATAGTTGGGCGTTTCTTCTTCATCTTTTGACGGGTCGATATAGGCGTTACCATATTTTAGTTTCAACTCTTCGGCATCCTCTTCTTCTATTTGCTGGCTGCAAATATCTTTGGTAATATTGCTGCCACCCAAAGGAATAACTGCCAGATGGCGGAGGATATTGTTTTTATAAACCGAAATAGTGGTGGTATCAGCTCCGAAGTCGATGAGCATACACCCGGAACGTCTTTCGCTGTTGGTCAGTACTGCATTGGCAAGTGCCAATGGCGAGATGACATAGTCTGCAATTTCTATTCCTGCCTGGTGGAAACATTTATCGATATTCTGTTTAACACTGCTACGGGCAATGATGTTGAGGAAGCGCCCTTCGATATGGTCACTGGGAACACCGACAGGATCTGCTAACAAGTTGATGCCTACTTTATATTCTTGCGGGGCTACCTCCAATATATCTTGGTCGATGATGGGTACTTCGCGGTTGCTGTCCATCAGCGAGTCAATTAACTCTTGTGATATTTTAGTTTCTTCTTCCAAGTGGCGTACTTCCGTGTTGCGGATAGTGCGGAGCGATTGTCCGCCGATGCCTACATATACCTTTCCGATAGAAGCCTTTAATGTCGATTCCAGTTTCTTGATAATCGAAGTAAGGCTTTGTGCGGTCTTGTCCAGATTATAAATAACTCCTTTTCTGATGAAATCAGACGAAGGTTCGCTGGCGAGGGCCAGTACTTGTATACTTCCGTCCGGATGCTTCTTTCCTGCAATACCTGTGATCTTTGAAGACCCCAATTCTATTGCTACAATAAAATCTGTTGCTGCCATATCTTACTTCTCTTTTTTGGTACAAATAATCTGATTGCTAAATTCAAACTGATGCGGCTGTATTTGTTCCAGCCCACCTGGTTCAGACCTTTTTTATAAAAAATCTTCAGTCTTTCAAACTTTTCCTCATAATCGCCGGGTTTCCCAAGGAAAATAATATGTTCTCCAACGCGCGGAACCAGTTCCAGCTCTTTGGCAGGAGTGACATTTATCTGTTCAATTTGGGCCTCCCATAGAGGATGATTTTGTAGGAAGATACCTAACTTATATAATTCTTTCGTGGCAAAGTCACGGTCTACACTACCGGTAACAACAGCTACATGGGCCGAACTGTTGGGTATCGGCATCACTTTTCCTTTGCTGTCAATGTAATAATTGTCTCCGTTGGCAGCCATTACCCTTAATAAAGGCAAACGCTGCGTAACTTCGATGCCTATCTTACGGCCGGGAGTGCGGTAGCATTCCACATTTTCAATCAATGGGTGCTTGCTGAGTTCATCTTCCAAAAGCCGGGTATTGATATCTCCCATTTTTTTCCCTATGGGAGACAGTTTCTTACTGTTAAGTAAGCGGAGTACTTCTTTTTGGGTGATGAAACCATGGTCGATACTGTCATTGATAATCAATTCCATACCCTTGCAAGTCTGATCTGCAGGCTTGGTATTGAAGACTGTAACTGCTACTATAAGGTAAGCTGTTATCAGTAACAAGAACAGGAGTATGAAAATTCGTTTAATCATTGTTTGTTCAGTAATTCGCAGATTTGGGGAACATAGTTTTCAATGTCTCCTGCACCTAAAGTGATTAATACTTCTATATTCTTATTTCTCAGTACATCTAGAATCTCTTCTTTTTGAACACATGGATTTCTCAATGCCGGGGCGCAGATTGTCGTAAATCAATCGGCTGCTTACTCCGGGAATAGGTTTCTCTCGTGCCGGATAGATATCCACCAAAATTACTTCATCCAGCAATGACAGACTATCGGCAAAGTCTTGGTAGAAGTCACGTGTACGGGTATAGAGATGCGGCTGAAATACTGCAGTCAGTTTCTTGTCCCGGTATAAAGCACGCATGGAAAGAATACTTTGACGGATTTCAGACGGATGGTGGGCATAGTCACTCAGGAATACTACTTTGTCGTTCTTGATTTTAAAGTCAAAACGACGGTCTACTCCACGGAAAGTTTTCATGCCTTCTTTTATCTCTTCATTGGTGACACCGCTCATTTGAGCCAATGCCATAGCTGCCACTCCATTTTCAATATTAATGGCAATGGGCACCCCCAATTGAATATCATCAATATTGCCCAATGGCGAAATATAGTCAAAGAATATTTCACCGCTTCCGATACGGATATTCTCTGCATGAAAGTCACCTTCTTCTTTAGAATAGGTATATAGTTGTACACCTTCTTGTAAATCGGGTTGCAATTCAATGCCTTTGCGCATGATAAGCGCTCCCCCCGGACGAATTAAAGAAGTGTAATGGCGGAAGCTTTCCAAATAGGCTTCTTTAGTGCCGTAGATGTCCAAATGGTCGGCATCAGTAGCAGTAACTACCGATATATAAGGTGAAAGCCAATGAAAGGAACGGTCGAATTCATCAGCTTCGATGACTACATATTCACTGGTATCGGACAACAGTAAATTAGTTCCGTAATTTTTTGAGATACCTCCCAGAAAAGCGTTACAGCCTACATGGGATTGATGAAGCAAGTGGGCTGTCATGGTCGAAGTGGTTGTTTTGCCGTGTGTGCCGGCTACACAAAGACCTTTTCCGGCACGAGTTAACATGCCCAATACTTGCGAACGTTTCTGTATCTCGAATCCATTTTCACGGAAATAGGTAAACTCTTTATGTGTTTCGGGAATAGCAGGAGTATATACGACCAAAGTGCTTGATGCGTCACGGAATGATGCGGGTATTTGGTCTGAGCTGTCTTCGTAATGAATAGCTGCTCCTTCTTCTATCAACTTTTCCGTCAGTTCACTTGGAGTACGGTCATAGCCACCTACATTCTTGCCTTTTGACAAGAAGTAACGTACCAATGCACTCATACCGATGCCTCCGGCACCGATAAAGTAAACTGATTTTAGTGTATTAACATTCATTTCTCTTTCTATAATCATCAGCCAATTCATAGACTTCGCGTGCAATCACATTTGCAGAGTCTGTAAAGGCCAGTTTTGCAATATTTGTACTTAAACTCTTTAGCAATTCAGGATGTTGGACGGTTTCAATTGCTTTATCCAACAAAGCTTCTTTGGCAGCAGCATCTTTTATGTAGAGCGCTGCATTTTTATTGACTAGCGCCAATGCGTTTTTGGTTTGATGGTCTTCTGCTACGTTGGGAGAGGGTACCAGAATGACCGGTTTCTGCAATAAACAGAACTCAGAGATAGAACCGGCCCCGGCACGGCTGATTACCAAGTCAGCAGCACTGTATGCCGATGCCATGTCGCTAATGAAATCGGTAACATGAAGCATGGGCAGTTCCCTGCTTTAGCCACGGCTGCACGAACTTCATCAATGTAAATCTTACCGGTTTGCCAGATGAACTGCACACCTGATGTGCGTATCTTTTCAAGTCCTTCCATCATACAGTGGTTGATAGTACGTGCGCCAAGACTTCCTCCCAAAATAAGGACAACTTTCTTTTCGGGGTTAAGACCAAAGGAACGGATGGCTTCTTCGCGACTGATAGTATGATTGAGTAACCCTTGGCGTACAGGATTACCGGTCAGGATGATTTTATCTTTTTCGAAGAAACGTTCCATACCGTCGTATGCTACACATATCTTGCAGGCTTTTTTTGCCAACAGTTTATTCGTAACTCCGGCATAAGAATTCTGCTCTTGCAACAAGGTGGGGATTCCCATCATACCGGCTACTTTCAATGTAGGGCCGCTGGCATATCCACCAACTCCGACTGCTGCATGAGGACGGAATTCTTTGATTATTTTGCGTGCTTTCCACTGGCTCTTTGCCAGTTTGTAAAGAACGGATATATTTTTCAGCAAGTTCTTACGGTCGAACCCTGCAACGGGTAAACCTTTTATCGGATAACCGGCAGCGGGGAACACGATGCATTTCCATTCTGCCTTCAGCACCTACGAACAGGATTTCCGCTTCGGGATGTTGCTCTTTAATGGCATTGGCAATGGATACGGCAGGGAAAATATGTCCGCCGGTTCCTCCTCCGCTGATGATAATTCTTAAATTCTCTTCCATTTCTTGCTCTATTTTGATGCAAAGTTATGAATAAACTCTAATATGTTCAGTCTTAGACTGATTTATTGTTTTCGGAAGCTTCTGTCGGTATTGTTTCGTCTGTCGGAATAGATTCTGAAACCTCCGAAAGCGTATCTTCGTTTCCAGGTTTGCTGGCTGCTTCTGCTGTTACCAGGCCTCGTGCGTGTTCCAGCAAAATTTGGGTAGCTGCTTGCAACTTGACTTCGGCAGTAGTCTCTTCTTCCTGTTTCTTTTGTTCTTCTTTCTCTGCTACATATCGGCTGACACTGAGAATCATGCCGATATAGGCGCAGTTGATTAAAGTAGAGGTACCTCCCTTACTGATGAGAGGCAATGGTTGTCCTGTAACAGGGAAAAAGACCTACTGCCACCATCATATTCAACATAGCTTGAGAAACTAGCAAAATGGCAATACCCATGACAAGAAATGCGGGAAAAGCTTTTTTCGCTTTTTCGAGCTATCTTTCCGGCGCGCATCAGCAACCAAATGTAGAGTACGACAACAAAGCCGCCTCCCAACAACCCAAGCTCTTCGATGACGATAGCAAAAATAAAATCGGAAAATGCTTGCGAAAGGAAATCTCGCTGGACACTGTTGCCCGGCATTTTACCAATGATATTGCTGGAGGCAATGGCGATATTGGCATGGGCAATCTGGGCATTCTTGTCAATATCATATTTGGCGGCCGGAACCGCTTCTTTATCTTCGAAGAACCCTTTAATACGATTCTGCCACGTCTCTACACGATGCATCATCGGTATATCACGATATTGCTTTGCGGGTGTTACCATAATCATTCCTATAAATATGACGGCAATGACTCCTACGATAGAAATCAGCTTGAGAAGTTGCTTCCATGGTACGCGACCGATAATCATCATCAGAAAAACGACTCCAAACAGTAACATGGCTGTTGAACCGTTCTCGGGAGCAATCAATATGAATACGATACCGGTAATCCACATGATATATTTGAATGCCTTCGGGTTGGCGCCGTCTTCTTCCTGAAACTTGGAAAGAATGAAAGCAGTAACGATAATAACAGCCATTTTTGCAAGCTCGGACGGTTGAAACTGGATGCCGAAAAAGTCATCCATCGGGCTGCTCCGTTCACACGGTCACCTGTAATGATACCCATCCCCATTACGAATACCAATAAAACTGCTGATATAGGTAATAAGAAGAAGGAAGAACCCTAAACCACTTGCAGGGAATGTTATGCACCAGTACCACAATACAAGCACCTACCATCAGGATAACACTATGCTGGGTGATGGGCCCCCAATGGTCTCCACTTTTATAAGTAAGCGTACTGGCAGCGCTGAATACCTCTACAATGGAAATCAAACAAAGAAACAGGAAGATAATCCAGATTACTTTGTCGCCCTTGAATAAGTCTTTTATCAGGTCCATGCTATTTAATTTTCAGTTTATACGTTGAAATAAATAAGATTACCTCTTTTTACAATGCTCTTACACAGTCTTTAAATTGCTCGCCGCGGTCTTCGTAACTTTTAAAAAGGTCGAAGCTGGCACAACAAGGGCTTAACAGTACTGATTCACCTTTCTTTGCCATGCGATAGGCTGCGTCCACAGCATCTTTCATGCTTTGAACGTCAGCTGTGGGAAGTCCGAATGGGTCGAAAAACTCATGCAGCTTTTCATTATGTAATCCCATATAAATGAGTCCTACACATTTCTCTTTTACCAAGTCGGCGATTTCATTGTAATCATTACCTTTATCTTTTCCGCCTAAAATCAAGACTGTTTTTGTCTTCATGCTTTGTAATGCATACCAACAAGAGTTGACATTGGTGGCTTTTGAGTCATTGATATAGTCTACTCCTTTTACGCGGCATACTTTTTCCAGGCGGTGTTCCACTCCTTTGAAGTCTCCTAAGGCTTCGCGGATACATTCTTTGCGAATGCCGGCCAGGTTAGCAGAAATACCGGCTGCCATGGAGTTGAATAAATTATGAGTGCCGGTCAGGGCCAACTCTTCTTGTTCCATATTGAAAGCAATCGGTTTGGTGAAGCATACCTTGTCTTTCTCAACATAGGCTGCTGCTCCTTCTTCTTTTTGCTCGGCAAAGGGATAGTAGTGTCCGTGAATTCCATATTTATGTAGCTCACGCTGAATAATCGGATCATCATTCCAGAAAATAAAGGCATCTTCGTCCGTCTGATTTTGTATGATACGGAATTTTGCATCCACATAATTCTGCATCTTATGGTCATACCGGTCTAAATGATCCGGGGTGATATTCATCAGCACCGCAATATTGGCATGAAATTTATACATATTATCCAATTGGAAGCTACTCAGCTCAATTACATAATAATCATAATTGTATTCAGCCACTTGGAAAGCAAGGCTTTGCCCTATATTCCCGGCCAGACCGACATTCAGTCCTGCCTTTTTAAAGATATGATAAATCAGGGAAGTAGTGGTGGTTTTTTGCCATTACTGCCTGTAATACAAATCATTTTTGCATTTGTATAACGTCCCGCAAATTCTATTTCAGAGATAATAGGGGTTCCTTGTGCTTTCAGTTTCAAAATCATCGGGGCATCATTAGGGATACCGGGGCTTTTTATTACTTCATCAGCATTTAGTATCAACTCTTCCGTATGCTTTCCTTCTTCCCATGCAATGCCTCGTTCGTTCAGCATATCTTTGTATTTGCTCTTAATCATAGACATGTCTGAAACAAATGTATCAAAACCTTGTTTCTTAGCCAGAACTGCTGCTCCCGCACCGCTCTCTCCGGCTCCTAATATGACAATTCTCTTAGCCATAATCAATTTTTGTTTATCTTATCTTTAATGTAATAATTGTAATTGCAGCCAGTACGATGGTGACAATCCAGAAACGTACTGTGATTTTTGATTCATGGAATACATTGCCGGGTTTTGTAAAAACATAGCTGCAATTAGGGTCTAGTTGTGCTAATGTAGTGCGGAAATGGTCATGGATAGGTGTACGCTTGAAAATGCGTTGGATATGTCCTTTCTTTTTCCCGCTTTTGAAATATCTTACTTGAAGAATGACCGATAAGTTTTCTATCAAGAAGATTCCGCAAAGGATGGGTATAAGCAATTCCTTATGGATAATAATTGCAAATACCGCTATGATACCACCAATGGTCAAGCTTCCCGTATCGCCCATGAACACTTGTGCCGGGAATGCATTGTACCAAAGGAAACCGATGAGTGCACCGATAAATGCACATATAAATATAACCAGTTCTTCGCTGCCGGGGATATACATTATATTAAGATATCCGGCGTATTCGATGTGACTGGACACATATGCTAGAATTCCAAGTGTTAGACCTATGATGGCGGAGTTTCCGGCTGCCATTCCATCCATGCCATCGTTCAAATTGGCACCATTTGAAACTGCCGTTACAACAAAAATGGTTACTAAAACGAATAATATCCATCCGGCAGTTTGGGCATGGTCACCTAGGAAACCGACAAAATCGGCATAATCCAAGTTGTTGTTCTTAAAGAATGGTATCGTTGTCTTTGTTGACTTTTCATTTTGAGCTTTATGGACAATCTCCACTATTTCTCCTCCTTTTTGTATTTCCACATTCTCACGGATAACTACGTTAGGGCTTAAATAGAGAGTCAATCCTACGATTAATCCCAAACCAACCTGACCGATAATCTTAAACTTGCCGTGCAAGCCTTCCTTGTCTTTACGGAAAACTTTGATATAGTCATCCAAAAATCCTAATGTGCCTAGCCAAACAGTAGTGATCAGCATCAATATCATATAAATGTTATCCAGTTTCCCCAATAAAAGACAGGGAATAAGGATAGCAACAATAATAATGATTCCTCCCATTGTAGGAACGCCTACTTTTTTTACATTAAAAGGGTCGATAGAAGCATCGCGTTGGGTCTCTGTAATCTGTTTCCGTTTCAGTAAGTTAATAAAATATTCTCCGAAGATGGCAGATATCAACAATGAGAGGATGACAGCCATCAAGGAACGGAATGATACATAACCGAACATTCTAGCTCCGGGAAAATCACACTGCTCTAAAAAATTAAATAAATAATATAGCATTTCTTGTTGGTTTATTCATTAGCAAATATATCTTTCAATACCTCCTTATCATCAAAATGGTGCTTTATACCTTTTATTTCCTGATAATTTTCATGCCCTTTTCCGGCAACCAGCACAACGTCTTTGGCTTGGGCAAGCATGCATGCTGTACGGATAGCTTCTTTTCGGTCTGCTATGCTGATGACCTTACGCATATTTTCTTTATTCAATCCTGCAAGCATATCATTGATAATATCCTGTGGCTCTTCAAAGCGGGGATTGTCTGACGTGATGATGACTTTGTCACTTTGCTTGGCTGCTTCTTGAGCCATTAAGGGACGTTTGCCTTTATCACGGTTGCCGCCCGCACCTACAACCGTAATCACCTTTCCTTTCCCGTTCAATACCTCGTGGATGGCATTCAATACATTTTCTAGTGCATCGGGAGTATGTGCATAATCGACGATGGCTGTATAACCTTTGGGTGAACGCAAGGAATCAAAACGTCCGGCAACAGGACGTAGTGTACTTAAAGCAAGAAGAACATCTTCCGGTTTCTTTCCCAACAGACAGCCTGCGCCATAAACGGCTAATAAATTAGAAGCGTTAAAACGTCCGATAAATTGCACGTTAACTTCTACATTGTTAATGTCCAGCAGCATTCCTTCAAATCCGTCTTCAAGTACTTTGCCTTTAAAGTCACTGAGGCTGCGGAGAGAATAGGTGCTGACTTTCGCTTTGGTATTCTGTGTCATAACCAAGCCGTTTCTATCGTCCAGGTTGGTTAGGGGCAAAAGCACTTTTCGACAAGCCATCAAAGAATGCTTTCTTGGCTTTCAGGTAATTCTCAACCGTTTTGTGATAATCCAGATGGTCGCGCGTTAAATTGGTGAAAATACCTCCGGCAAACTTTAAACCTCCGATACGCTTTTGGGCAACAGAATGTGAACTGACTTCCATAAAGACATACTTGCAACCTTCGTCTGCCATACGGCCTAATAATTGATTTAATGTAATGGGATCAGGAGTAGTATGGTCTGTGGGAACTGCTTCATCGTCAATATAATTACAGACTGTGGATATTAAGCCGACCTTATAACCGAATTTGCGGAACATATTATATAATAAGGTGGCAATGGTGGTTTTACCGTTTGTCCCGGTAACGCCTACCAACTCCAGTTTTGATGTTGGGTCACCATAAAGGCAGTAGCCAGTTTCCCGACAATATCTTCTGTATCGCCTACTTTGATATAAGTAATATTTTCATTCAATGTTTCGGGAAGAGTCTCGCACACCACTGCAACGGCACCTTTTTCTATTGCTTTTTGTGATATAAGCATGTCCGTCTGTCTGCGTACCTTTTACAGCTACAAACACATGTTCCGGTTCAATAAGGCGTGAGTCTATATTGATTCCTGAAATCTCTTTGGTGGTATTGCCAATGATCTCGCTTACGGTTATACCTTTGATAATCTCTTCCAGTTTCATATCTTTCTTCTATATTAATTTAATCGTAATTGTATGGTTTGTCCCTTGCGTATGGTATTGCCGGCAGGAATACTCTGCGACTTGACTTTACCCATTCCGCTTAGACGGGTTTTCAAACCGATACTCTCCAATAGGTAAACAGCATCTTTGGCGCCCATGCCGATTACGCTTGGTACCAGTTTATTATTTATTTCTTTTTTGCTGAACATTACATTGTCGGGATTTGTCGTAACGTTCCCCCAAACCGGTTTGTCAATTGAATAGCTGTTTGACAGACCGGTGGTTCTTATATCAATCTGATTCAGTATATAGTTTGCAGCTCCTATATCCCCATGTTTCACGTCAGGAACTAAGATAGAAGTTGAATCTTTCGCACCTTGTAAGTCCTGAGCAAGATGTTTTGCAAACACACGCTCGGCAATATTGCGGAATACAGGGCCGGCCATACCGCCTCCCGATGCCGGATAGCCATTCTTCTGAATGGCTACGATACAACTGTATCGGGGAGATTCGGAGGGGAAATAGCCGCAGAAGCTAACCAAATATTGGCGCATACCATTGGTGTATCCCGATCTTCCCTGAGATACTTGAGCTGTACCTGTTTTTCCTGATACATGAAACTGTTTGGAACCTGCTTGTCGTCCTAATCCCTCGCTAACCACCTTTTCAAGAATAACTTGTATCTCTTGAATTGTTTTGGGAGAAGCTATTGCCGGATTAAGAACCTCGGTCGGAATTTCTTTCACAACTTGTCCGTCTTTCATAATCGCCTTGACAAATTTAGGTTTAACCATCACACCATTGTTTGCTATAGCGTTATAGAAAGTTACCGTACTGATAGGAGGAATCTGTGTCTCATATCCGATAGACATCCATGCCAATGCTGTTTTTGACCAATTGTTTTTGTTGGGCATACGGATAAATGGATCACCTGCTCCCGGGATATCCAAATGAAGTGGGGACGCTATACCTAATTTATATAAGCCTTGCACATACTTCTCAGGATGGTCGTGATAGTTTTGGTCTATTAACCGTGACACACCAATATTGGAAGAATACATTAATGTTTGCGTAGTAGTGATTACGCCATATCCTCCACGATGCCAGTTATGGTCTTTCATACGGGCGCCATGCATATTATAAACACCGTTTCCGGTATCAATTGTTTGGTCGGGTGTTATTTTTCCGTCTTCAAGAGCTACCATGATAGAGGCTGTCTTAAAAGTAGACCCGGGTTCCATCATATCGGAGACCGCATTATTGCGAATCTCTCTGTATACTCCATCAGCACATTTGGTCATATTGACAATAGCTTTGATTTCTCCGGTTTGAACTTCCATTAAAATAGCAACTCCTACGGTTGCATTAATTTCTTTCAATTTATCGACCAATGCTTTTTCTGCGATATCTTGCATACCGACATCGATTGTCGTAATGATATCACATCCGTCAACAGGCGGTATATCTACTATGTTCAAGTATTTGTTCATCACTTTTTGGCGGTGAGTAATACCTTCACGTCCCTTTAGTATAGAATCGTAAGAAAGTTCCAAACCATTCTTGGCGCCTTGCTCAATGTCGGGATACATATCGCCTAATGTACGCATGGCTAATGAACCGAATGGTTTTTTGCGCTGGTTGAATGCCTGTTCGTGAAATCCACCCTTGTATTTGTTTAAGTTGAAGACGGGCAGACGTTTAGCCTCTTTATATTGTATATAGGATATTCGTTTGGGATAAAGCAGGTAGTTGCGGCTTCCCTTTTTTCTACCTTTTAATATATGGGATTTGAATTCTGCTTTGCTCTTATCCGGGAAAATCTGGTGCAGACCATCACAGATGGAGTCCATATAGAGCATCAGTAATGAGTCTTTCAGATGGCCGCCGGCTTTGAAGTCCATATAAATTTTGTATTCCGGAAGACTGCTTGCCATTAATTGCCCATCAGAAGAGATAATGTTTCCGCGGGTTGGGCGAACGGTTACGTTTTCTTTCACAAAACGGTCGGCTACATCTTTCCAATATTGCCGTTCGGCAAACATGATGACGCCGGCTTTGCAAATTATTGCAATACCTATCAATACCATCATCAATATGATGAAGGAATAACGGGTCATTATGTTCTTTTGGTTCGGCATCATAATTTTAGTCTTTTTTTATCAGATAAGGACGGTTGGTCGCTGTTTGTAAATGACTCTCTTCCGTCGATATATATTCTTCGATACGTGACTGACGGCTCTTCTCCATTAATTCGGATGAACGCGTGAGAGCATCATATTTAATATCTACTAAATCTTTCTTTAGCTTGTCTATTTCAATCAATTCCTGTTGGCTTTTATAACGGTTGTTAATGTAGCACACCGTTAATATCATAATAAGGATAAGTAAACGAGTTTGTCTTTTAAAGAAGTCGTTTGCTAAAATATCTCCTCCTAATATGCTGCGGATAGACATGTGTTTAGGAGAAGTAGCGGTGTGCTCTTCCTTGGCCTGTTGCGTATTTTGCTTTTGTTCTTCTTCCATCTCGTTTATTTTTTTCTGCAATTCTCAATTTAGCACTACGTGAACGGGGGTTTTGTTTCACCTCTTCGTTACCGGCAACGATTACTTTGTTATTTATCAGCTTGAATGGCGTTTGTACATTTCCGAAAAAATCTTGTTCCATTTTTCCTTCCACATTGCCGGTCTTCATGATATTTTTCACCATTCGGTCTTCCAGGGAATGATAGGTAATAACCACTAAACGTCCGCCCGGTTTCAGAGCTTCTGTAGCTGCATAAAGCATTTCCTTTAATGCTTCCATCTCTTGGTTGACTTCAATGCGTAAAGCCTGAAATACTTTTGCTAGTTCTTTCTTTTCGCGTTCACGGCCAAATAGGGGTTTAATGATTTCCAAGAAATCACCAATCGTAACAATTGGTTTGTCTGCACGTGCTTTTATGAGGACGGATGCCAGCTTGCGGCTGTTCTTCAATTCTCCATAGAGATAGAAAATGTCGGCAAGTCGTTCCTCATCGTAAGTGTTTACCACATCGGCTGCTGTCATGCCGGCACGTTTGTTCATGCGCATATCCAACTTTCCTTCAAAACGAAATGAGAAACCGCGTTCCGAATCATCAAAATGATGAGAAGAAACACCCAAGTCCGCTAAAATGGCATCTACACCTTCTATGTTATGATAACGAAGAAAATTATGTAAATAGCGGAAGTTGCTGCGTACAAAAAGTAAAACGCCGGTCGTTTACAATGTTCTTTTCGGCGTCTTCGTCCTGATCAAAACTGAGCAAGCGTCCCGTATGATCCAGGCGATTCAGTATTTCTTTGGAATGACCGCCACCCCCGAATGTTACATCTACATAGATGCCTCCGGGTTGGATGTTCATTCCGCTTACACTCTCGTCCAGTAGTACCGGTATGTGATATATCTGTTCTGTTTCGCTCATTCTAATCCTTCATTATTGTTGTTTCCCATTATTTCTTCTAGCTCCTTGCCGAAATCTTCAGGCGCAATGAACGGCTTGTCTGCAATTTCCTTTGCCCATATTTCGATAGTATCATCCATTCCGATGAATCTGACCTCTTGCCGGATGTCTGCCAGCTTTAAGTATCTTTTGGGAATGAGAAAACGTCCGTTACCGTCCAGTGTGATGATTTCTACGTCTGATACAAATTGGCGAAAAATCATCTGATGTTTGGAGTTCCAACGATTGAGCTTGCTGCGCAGTTCGTTCATCTGCTCATTCCATACACTTTCCGGGTATAAAACCAGGCAATCCTGATAGGTGTCTTTACGTAAAATCAGGCATTCTTCGGCTGCCGTTTGTAACTGCTTCCTGAATACAGCCGGGAAAAAGACTCTTCCTTTGCATCTGTTTTTGCTTCCGAATTGCCGAGAAATCTCATGTTTATACCTTATTATATTATTCAGGTTGTAAAATTACACAATTCCCCACAATTCCCCACAATAAAACCAAGAAAATATTTCGAGAAGTTTTCAACAGGTTGTTAAAGTAGCTATACACTTGGTAAACAGGAAGTTTAATTTTAATAATTTTCTTATAAAAAGGAGTGAAATCCGGTTTGTGTGAGAAATGAAAAAAGGAGGTTGAATAATTGCACATTCGTTTTTAAACTGCGCAAAAATAGTGCGCTTTGTATTGCCTCAGACACAAAAACTCTTAATTTTTTTAGAGAAGGGTTCATTTTTCTGTCATAAATTGCCAATATAAAAAAAGATAAGTTACTTTTGCAATGAAAAGACATTTATAAAATGGCTGACGACTCTATATTTTTAATTGACATAGATAAGATTTTAAAGACGAAAGCAGGGAAGAAATCCAAATACATTCCCCGCTTTGTTACTTCATACTTGAAGCGTATTGTGCATCAGGATGAGTTGAACGTCTTTCTGCATGACTCCAAAGATAAAGTCGGAGTTGAATTTTTTGGAAGCTTGTATGGAGTTTCTGGATGCTAAAGTGGAAATTAAAGGTCTGGAAAACTTGCCTAAAGAGGGTAAGTGCACTTTTGTGAGTAATCATCCGCTGGGAGGACAAGATGGTGTTGCTTTAGGATATATTCTTGGGAAGCACTATGGCGGTAATGTCCGTTACTTGGTTGATGATTTGTTGATGAACCTGCACGGCTTGGCGCCGTTGTGTATTCCAATCAATAAAACCGGTTCTCAGTCCAGAGATTTTCCTAAAATGGTAGAAGCGGGTTTTTCTTCTGATAATCATATCATTATGTTTCCCGCCGGACTCTGTTCGCGTCGTCAGAATGGTGTGATAAGAGATTTGGAATGGAAAAAGACTTTCGTAACCAAGAGCGTGGAGACGCAACGCGATGTAGTACCTCTGCATTTTGAAGGACGGAACTCGGATTTTTTCTATAATTTGGCCAACTTATGTAAATTTGTAGGTATTAAGTTTAATATTGCTATGCTTTATTTGGCTGATGAAATGTTGAAAAATCGACATAAAACTTTTACCTTGACCATTGGTAAACCTATTCCCTGGCAAACTTTTGATAAGTCTAAAACTCCTGCGCAATGGGCGCAGTTTGTAAAGGACGTTGTCTATAAACTATAACAGACAAAGGAGAGAGAAATATATATGGAAGAGATTATTGCACCAATTAACAAAGAAATCCTAAAGGCGGAATTAACAGAGGATAAGCGCCTTAGATTTACTAATAAAAGTCATAATGAGATTTATGTCATAACCTATCAGGATTCCCCCAATGTAATGAAGGAAATCGGTCGTCTGCGTGAGATTGCTTTCCGTGCTGCGGGGAGGAGGTACAGGAAAGTCAATGGATATTGATGAGTATGACATTATGGAGAATCCCTATAAGCAGTTGGTGGTATGGAATCCGGAAGCTGAAGAAATATTGGGTGGCTATCGTTATCTGTTAGGCGATGAGGCTCAATTTGATGAACATGGAAAACCACTTTTGGCAACAGCCCATATGTTTAATTTCTCCGAAACATTCTTGAAAGAATACCTGCCTTATACCGTCGAACTCGGACGTTCGTTTGTGACGCTGGAGTATCAGTCGACACGTGCAGGTTCAAAAGGTTTGTTTGCTCTTGATAATTTATGGGATGGCTTGGGAGCCTTGACGGTTATCAAACCGAATGTGAAGTATTTCTTTGGCAAGATGACAATGTATCCCAGTTATCACCGTCAGGGACGTGATATGATTCTTTACTTCCTCAATAAGCATTTTGGCGATAAGGATAAACTGATTACTCGATGAAATCGTTGGAAATTGAAACGGACCCGGAACTATTGAAGAACTTGTTTTGTTATGAATCTTTCAAGGAGGATTATAAGGTGCTTAATACTGAGGTGCGTAAGTTGGGCTATAATATCCCCCCATTGGTAAATGCATATATGAGTTTATCTCCGACGATGCGCATGTTTGGTACTGCTATTAATTATGGATTTGGTGATGTTGAAGAAACTGGTATTTTGATTGCTGTCAATGAAATATTGGAAGAGAAGCGTGTGCGTCATATTGAATCTTTTGTGAAACAGCATCCGGAATCATTGAAGATAACCTCGGGGGCGCATCCTGTTTTAACGAAATAAGTAATTGTATATACATAGAGAGGCCGTGAGGCCGGACAGGTAATTGCCGGAAGGCAGTTGAAGTATTCGGGCAGGTGTAAACTTGCCCGAATGTCTTTTAGGGATAACCTGTGTCGTTTTTCTCCGATACATTAAAACCACTCAGAAACAGTTGATGATATAATAAGTTGCACATACTTATGCCTTCATGCTCTTGTTTTTGTTTCTTTTGTCGATGAAAGTAAGATATTCGTTAGTCACGGCTGTGGTTAAGTTTAACCACGGCCGTGACTAACTTTAACCACCGGGTGAGCAGGCTTAACCACGGCCGTGGCTAAGCAATTGCAATAGGCTTCTATACAGCCGGAAGACTGTTGCCTTTTATTTTGCGGTAAAGGTCGAGCGCGTACACGTCGGTCATTCCGGATATATAATCGAGTACAGCCTGTATTTTTTCATACAAGGTAGGTGCATTCACATTATATTGGCTTGACATACGATTGATAAGTAGCTGTGAATAAGCTTTTTCTGGCGTACGCACTGCATTGATCATCAAGTCGATCAGCGTGCTGATTACCCGGAAACCGGCAAGTTCTATATCCAGCACATCACTCGAACGGTAAATCTTATGAAAAGCAATCTCCGAACAATGCTGGTATGCCTCTTTTAAAGGAGAACCGATATGTTTGATGAGTGACCCTTCAAACTCTCCTGAAAGGATTTCTTCTTCATGCTCTACGAATACCCGGGTGCATTCTTTTATCAATGCTCCGATGACTGAAGAACGAAGATAGGCAATCTGTTCATTAACATCCGTTACAATCCGGCAAATCTCTTCTATTCGCTGCTTTCTTTTGTCATCGAAGAATAAACTATATAACTCTTTTGTCTCGGCATGGGTCAGTAACTTCAGCTTGTGAGCGTCTTCTATATCCATCATTTGATAACAGATATCGTCTGCTGCTTCTACCAGATAAACCAGCGGATGACGGGCGTATCTCAATGGTTCTCCTTCTTGGCTCAGCCGGGTGATTCCCAACTCGGTAGCTATTTTTTGGAAATCTGCTTCTTCGCTCAGAAAGAAGCCGAACTTTGATTTTTTTCCTGCCAGACGTGAAGAAAAAGGATACTTTACAATAGAGGCCAGGGTGGAATAAGTCATCACGAATCCACCTTTACGTCTTCCTTCAAACTGATGCGTCAAGAGCCGGAAAGCATTGGCGTTTCCTTCAAAGTGTATCAAATCATCCCATTCTATCGATGAAAGCTCTTCTTTCAAGGCTATTCCTTTCCCTTCCGAGAAGTAAGTTGAGATGGCTTTCTCTCCGGAATGTCCGAAAGGAGGGTTCCCTAAATCATGTGCCAGACAAGCTGCCGATACGATAGAACCTATTTCTGATATATGAGAGTCTGCCAGTTCAGGATGTTTCTGCAATAGCCGGCTGGCCACATCATTTCCCAAAGAGCGCCCTACACACGACACTTCCAGACTGTGCGTCAGGCGGTTGTGCACGAATATGCTTCCCGGCAATGGAAATACCTGCGTTTTGTTTTGCAAACGACGGAAAGGGGCAGAGAAAATCAGCCGGTCATAGTCGCGTTGAAACTCGGAGCGGTCGTCTTTCCGTGCTTCGTGCAGCTCTTCCAGTCCGAAGCGTTTATTTGATATTAATTGTTTCCAGTTCATAATTCGGGGTTTATATGTTTGCAAAAAGTATAAAATCTCCGTTTAAAAAACTGTAAACGCTTAGATAAATCCATTGAATTGTGTAGATTTGCATCTTATTAGATAAGTTAATTTTGAAAATGAAAGTACAGGTAATCAATAAATCAAAGCATCAGCTTCCCCAATATGCTACCGGGCAATCGGCGGGAATGGATATCCGCGCTAATTTGGACGAACCGATTGTATTAAAACCTTTGCAGCGCTGTCTTGTTCCGACAGGATTGTATATTGCCCTTCCCAAGGGGTTTGAGGCACAAATCCGCCCACGCAGCGGCTTGGCTCTCAAGAAAGGTATTGGTGTATTAAATTCTCCCGGTACTATCGATGCCGATTATCGGGGAGAGATTTGTATTATCCTGATTAACTTTTCGGCGGAGGAATTTACGATAGAAGATGGAGAGCGAATTGCACAGATGGTCATTGCCCGTCATGAACAGGCCGAATGGCAGGAAGTGGAAGTCTTGGATGAAACTGAACGTGGTGCCGGGGGCTTTGGACATACCGGTAAAAACTAGAATAGAATAATGAATAACAGACAAACAACTAAAAGATATTTGCCGCTATTGTGGCTTTGCCTTGTGGCTCTGCTCATGTCGTGCGGAACCATGCGGAAGGCGTCTTCTTCCCAAAAACGCCGGCAGAAGAGCAGAAAGACCCGCTGACACCCGAACAGCGACGTAAATACGATTATTTTTTCCTGGAAGCACTCCGCATGAAGGAAAAAGGTGACCTTGACGCCGCTTTTGAAATGTATAGCCATTGCTTGGACATTTATCCGCAGGGGGCGGCGACTTTATATGAGATAGCTAAATTTTATATGTTTCTCAATCAGCCTGAAGGGTGAAAGGGCTTTGAAGGAGGCAGTGGCGGCCGACCCGAATAATTATTGGTATAATCAGACACTTGCTGCTTATTATCAAAATAAAGGGGAGGCGGCAAAAGCAATCTATGTTTATGAAGACATGGTAAGTCATTTCCCAAAACGATTGGAACCATTGATGTCGTTGGTGGACCTTTATAACCGTACCAAAGACTATCAGCAGGTAATCAATACACTGAACCGCCTGGAGGAACGTGATGGAAAGTCTGAGGCTATCAGTATGGAGAAGTTCCGCATGTATTTGGCGATGGACAACGACGAACAAGCGTTTACCGAAATCGAGAATCTTGCGAAAGAATATCCATACGATATGCGCTATCTCACTATCTTGGGAGATGTTTATATGAACAACGGAAAGGAAGAAGAGGCGTATTCCATCTTCCAGAAGGTGTTGAAAGAAGAACCGGGATATGCTCCTGCCATGCTGTCTATGGCTACTTATTACGAGAAGAAGGGAGAAGACAGTCTGTATCAGGCTCAGTTGGACTCTATACTGTTGAACGACAGGGTGGAGAGCAATACTAAGATGAACATCATGCGTCAGCTCATCCTTCGTTCGGAACAAACCGACAAGGATAGTATCAAGATAGCCGGTTTGTTTAATTCCATGCTCGAAAGAAAACAGGAAAATGCGGACATCGCTATGTTGGCAGCTCAATATCTGCTGACCAAGAAGATGGACAAGGAATCCGTTCCTGTGCTTCATAAGGTGCTTGAGATCGATCCCGAAAACATTCCTGCTCGCCTGCAACTTCTGAGTTTCGCCATTCGCGAGCAAGATATGGATGAGGTGATAGCACTTTGTACTCCGGCATTGGAGTATACTCCCGAAACATTGGAATTCTATTATTATCTGGGACTTGCTTACCATCAGAAAGATCAGCCTGACGAGGCACTCGAAGTTTTTAAGAAAGGGGTGAACCAGGTAAATGAGAAAAGCGATAAGAATATCGTATCAGATTTCTATGCCATTATGGGAGATTTGTATCATATCAAGAAAATGAATGTCGAGGCATACGCTGCTTATGATTCGGCTTTGGTTTATAAAGAGGATAATATCGGTGCTCTCAATAATTATGCTTATTATCTGTCGGTAGAACGCGAGCACTTGGATAAAGCGGAGGAAATGAGTTATCGCACTGTCAAGGCTGAGCCGACAAACGGAACTTATCTCGACACATATGCGTGGATACTTTTTGAAAAAGGAAAGTATGCTGAAGCCCGTATTTATATTGATCAGGCCATGCAGAACGAGGGTGACAAGAGTTCGGTGGTGGTGGAACATTGCGGAGATATTTATTATATGAGCGGCGAAAAGGAAAAGGCATTGGAGTATTGGCGACAAGCCGAGAAGCTTGCCAATGAACCGCCCCAAGAAGGCAGTGAACCGCGTGACGAGAAGGAATTGAAATTATTAAAGAAGAAGATTGCACAAAAGAAATACTTTGCAGAATGATGAAGCGTATCTATATTTATTTGTTCGGAGCCGTATTGCTGGCATTCGTTTCTTCCTGTTCTTCTACCAAGAGCATGAAAAAGAGCGTGTCTATCGGTAATTTGTCGGAAACGGAGTATATGACTGAGGTTCTCAACCGTGCGCCGGCATGGGATGCTTTGACGGCAAAGATGTCAATGGCTGTCGACCTGAACGGAAAGGGAGCTACCAAAATAAGCGGCACTATCCGCATGAAGCGTGATGAAGTGATACAATTGTCTCTTACAGCTCCGTTTATCGGCATCGAAGTGGCGCGCGCCGAAATCTCTCCCGATGGGATATTGGTGATGGACCGCCTGAACAAGCGTTACGTGCAGGTATCGTTTGCAGAGCTTAAGGGGTTGGCAAAGGCAGATTTGGACTTTCACTCCCTGCAGGCATTGTTTCTGAACGAAATCTTCCTTCCCGGTAAGACAACATTATCTGCTCGCGATATTTCGGCATTCACCGTTCATCCCGAAAACGAGCATGCCGTGCTGGAGGTGAAGAACGGAAAGAAGTTTGCTTATCGCTTCCGCACCACAGCCGATGAAGGGTTGCTGAAAGAAAGCCATATCGGACTGGCAGGCACTTCTTACGGATTGCGTTGGAAATATGATAAGTTCCGTCCGTTGGAGAAAAACAGTTCCCGAGTCACATGTTTGTTTCCTTTGAAGGAGGCAAGAAGCCCGTCACGGCCACTTTTGACTTTTCCCGTCTGTCTACCGGCAGTGATTGGGAAACCCATACCGATGTGCCCAAGAAATATGATAAAGTTGAATTGCAAGATTTGCTCAAACAGCTCATTAAGAAATGAAACGTATCTTCCTACTGTGTATCGCCTGTTGTTTTCTGAGTGCACTGTCGGCACAGAGCACCCGGAAGATTAGGGAGCTGGAAAACAAACGGAAAGAATTGCATCAGCAGATTGCTGAGTCGGAGACTCTGTTGCAATCTACCAAAAAGGATGTGAAAAGCCAATTGGAAAATCTGGCTCTGCTCACCGGGCAGATAGAAGAGCGTAGAAGATATATCCATACCATCGAAACGGATGTGAATACACTGGCAAAGGAAATAACAACTTTGCAACGCCAGTTGACCGCCTTGCAGCGGGACCTGAAGGAGAAAAAGAAGAAATACGAGGCATCTGTGCAGTATATGTACCGTAATAAGTCTGTGCAGGAGAAACTGATGTTTATTTTTTCTGCTGAAAACCTGAGCCAAACGTATCGTCGTATGCGTTATGTGCAGGAGTATGCCAACTATCAGCGTCTTCAGGGACTTGAGATAGAGCGTAAGCAACGTCAGGTAGTGTCGAAGAAGAAAGAACTGGAACAAACCCGCAAAGCAAAAGAGAATCTTTTAAAGCAAGGAGAAACAGAAAAAGCCAAGCTTGAAATTCAGGAAAAAGACCGTCAGACACTTTTGGCTAATCTTAAGAAGAAGCAGAAAGGAATACAGAATGAAATTTCCAAGAAAAAACGTTCTGCACAACAACTGAATGCACAGATAGATCGGTTGATAGAGATTGAAATAGAAAAAGCCCGTAAGCGTGCTGAAGAGGAAGCGCGCCGTAAGGCCGCTGCCGAAGCTGCTGCACGCAAGGCTGCTGCGGCAAAAGCAGCCGAAGCGAATAAAAAGAGCAGTGGGGAAACTGCCTCTACTTCAAAATCGGGTGTTAAAACTTCGGGAAAGAAGGTGGCACCGGTGGAAAAATTCAATTTGAATAATGAAGATCACCGGTTGTCAGGCAATTTTGAGCGTAACCGCGGAATATTGCCGATGCCTGTCACGGGACCGTATGTCATTGTGAGTCATTACGGACAGTATGCTGTGGACGGACTGCGTAATGTGAAGTTGGATAATAAGGGTATTGATATCAAAGGCAAACCGGGTGCAAAGGCACGTGCAATTTTTGATGGAGAAGTTTCGGCTATATTCCAATACAATGGCTTGAATAATATTTTGGTGCGCCATGGTAACTATATATCGGTTTATTGCAATCTCTCTTCTGTAGCTGTGTCCAAAGGAAGTAAAGTAAGTACGAAAACTATACTTGGTACTATTCATACTGATAGTTCAGGTAATTCGGTTCTTCATTTCCAACTGCGTAAAGAGACAGCGAAGCTGAACCCCGAGCTTTGGTTGGGAAGATAAGTTCCCCGGCTTGTGGCAAGCAGGAATTGCTTTCACACAAAAATCCCATGAATAGGAGATTTAAGTATCTGTTATGTGTGAAAGCACATCGCATCAACTTTTCTGACGGAGGAGAATGTTGTTTCCATTCTCGTCTCGAAAGACCTTGGTCTTTTCTGAAAACTTCAAGGTCTTCTTTTAAAATCTCAAAGTCTTTTTTTAAAACTCTTTGGTCTTTTTGAAAACATTTACTTTTCTCTCTTGATAAATAATTCATATTTCTATCGGATACCCCGATTATTAAAATGTTAAACAATTTTCTTGATAAAAGATTGTTTTTGCATTAAAAAATGCATAGCTTTGTTCATCAGCTTCTGTCTCTTAAGAAGAATTGATATGGGATTTATAAAAATGATATGTAATACTATGAGTCACTGGGTACCTATAAAGTATATATCCGAGAAATATCAAATAGATGAAAATTATATTTGTAATTTGATTGTACGGAAAGTTGTTACTTCGTCCCAAATTGGGAGAAAGGTAAAACTGATAGACGAGGATTCGTTTATTTCCTATCTGGATTTGCATAAAGAGATAGAAGATAAAAAGGAAATCATTGCTCAGCTGCGTGATACTGACAGAATGCTGGAGGTAGAATTGAGGGCTTGCAATGAAACCCACGTTGCTTTTGAAGTGCAACAAAGGATTTTATTCCGTGTCTATCGGGCATTTGTGCAGGCTTTTTCCCTGTTTATCAGAAATGAGGAAGAACGCGGTATCTTTTTGTCGCTCAGTATGGGAGAACGGCTGGATTTGATTGCTTCAAAATATTCTCATACACTTCAGACTACATTGAAGATATACAAGAATACTGTTGACCGTATTTGCAAAAAGAGCTTTAATTTTATAGAAGAACAGCGGGATAATGTGACAAAGCTGGAGAAACTGAATCGGAATATGAGGGAAGTGTGTGCCAGGCTGAGAAATGGGGAGGTGAGGCAACGGGCGAAATGTGATCCCAAGTTGAGGCACAAGGAATGTGAAAGTGCTGAAGTAATGAGGTTGACAAAGTTAAGTACAAAGCTTCGGTATGAATTGTCAAAGGAGAGGGATACGGTTAAAATTTTGCAAATCAGATTGCATGACTTTGAAAATGAGCAACTGCAAAAGATAGAACAAATAAAGAAAGTTAGGCAGCAAGAGGAGTTGGAGCAAAAAAAACAACGGGAAGTAGAACTATGGTTGCAAGAAAAACGATTGAAGGCAGAACAACTGTGGATGGAAGAGCTGATGAAAGAAAAGTTTTTGTTGCAGGAACAGTTGAGTGACGAGAAAGTACGGGTAAAGAATATGCAAATGAAGTTGGCAGAAGTGGAAAGTGCCTTATCTGATTGGAAGCAAAAATATAGCGAAATACAGCGCGAGTATCGGGCATACGTTGCTAAAGTGGAAGCCAATGGTTTTAAATACTTGATGATTAATTTGAAGAAATGGATAAAGAATAATTATTTATTGTTGCTGCTTGTGGCTTTAGCTGTTTGGGTTATTTACTTACTGTATCAACTGTTTTTTTTGCTTTTCTGAAAATGAAATGTTCTGATGGTATAGCGTGTCAAAGCCGATTTTGTTATCGTGTTGTTACTTTGGCACGCCTTTCCTATCATATTAATTATATCACCAGCCCGTCCAACAATTCTATATACAGCCCGATGGCTTCTTCTATTTCCGATACCATAATATATTCATCGGCCGTGTGAGAACGTGAGGATTTGCCCGGTCCCATTTTTACCGATGGGAATTTCATTAAAGCCTGATCGGACAAGGTAGGCGAGCCAAATGGAACACGGCCCAACTGAATAGCACGTCTGACAAACGGATGTCCGGCATCAATGTGGGATGAATTCAGACGGAACGAACGCGCTTTGGCTTCACTCTTGATGTGAGTGCTGATTTCATTAAATAATTCTTCGTTGGAATAACATTCATTACTGCGGATGTCTACAACAAACGTGCAGATATCGGGAATGACATTGTGTTGGGTTCCGGCATTGATTTGGGTAACACTCATTTTGACCGGTCCCAATAAAGGAGACTCCTTTGGAAAACGATAGTCACGAAACCACCGGATATCCTCCAATACTTTATATATAGCGTTGTCACCTTCATTGCGTGCTGCATGCCCCGCTTTTCCGTGAGCTGTCACATCGACCACCATCAAACCTTTCTCTGCTATGGCAGGTTGCATCTCTGTTGGTTCTCCTACAATACCCAATGCAATGGGTGGAAGCTGGGGCAAAACACTTTCAATACCGTTCTTGCCTGACACTTCTTCTTCGCATGAAGCCAAAAAGATAAGGTTATAAGCCTGTTCGGTGGTAGATAAATGGCGGTAAACTTGAAATAAAGATACTACACTGGCACACGCATCATTACTGCCCAGTCCGTAAATTTTTCCGTTCTCAGCCTTCGGAGTGAAGGGATGTTTACGCCAGCCGTTCACAGGCTTTACAGTATCGATGTGCGAATTGAGCAAGATAGTAGGTTTGTTCAAGTCAAACATAGGGCTGATGCACCAAATGTTGTTTCCCGAACGACCTGTCATAATACCGGTCTCTTCAATATAGTTTTGCAGAAAATCGGCAGCAGCTTCCTCTTCTCTGCTCAGCGAAGGGATGCCTATTAGCGAATTCAGCAACGTGGTTGCTTCTGAAGTGTAATATGCTAAGTCAATCATATCGATTTTATAATTATTGTGCGGCAAAGATACGATTTTTGCCCGGTAAAGTATGCTTAGAAGTAGTGATAATTAAGTTATGTATGCAACTAATTTTAAAGTTGGGATTCTTGTAACTCTTTGATTGGTCGGGAAAATTAATGCCTGTTTATGATGGATAATTCCAAATTAAACGATAACTTTGCCACGTATTTAAAATAATTTATAATGAGCAATTCCCAATTATCTGTCCTGATTCAGCGTCAGGCTGAGAAATATGGCGACCGTGTAGCCCTGAAATATCGTGATTATGATACTGAAACTTGGGTTCCGGTCTCATGGAAACAATTTGCCGAAACGGTAACAACGACTTCCAATGCACTTCTTGAGTTAGGTGTAGGTGTACAAGAAAATATTGGTGTCTTTTCTCAAAATAAGCCCGAATGCCTTTATGTGGATTTTGGCGCTTTTGGTATTCGTGCAGTGACTATTCCTTTTTATGCCACAAGCTCGGAGGCCCAAGTGCTTTATATGCTGGGGGATGCGGATATCCATTACCTTTTTGTGGGTGAACAGTTACAGTATGATGTTGCCTTCCGGGTGATGTCGCTTGGCACACAATTGAAGCAGATTATTATTTTTGATAAGGATGTAAAGCGCGATAAGCGTGATACCTCTTCGATTTACTTTGACGAATTCCTGAAGTTGGGCAAAGCTCGTCAACATCAGGCGGAAGTGGACAAGCGCATTGCCGAATCGGGTAATGGGGATATTGCCAATATCCTTTATACCAGTGGAACGACGGGCGACAGCAAGGGGGTAATGTTACATCATTCTTGTTATGAAGGAGCTATCAAGGCACACAATGAGCGTTTCCCGCAATTGGGTGACCAAGAAGTAGTGATGAATTTCCTGCCTTTTACCCATGTGTTTGAGCGTGCCTGGAGTTATTGGTGTATTTCTATGGGTTGCCAGTTGGCTATCAATTTGCGTCCGGTGGATATTCAGAAGACCATCAAGGAGATTCGTCCGACAGCCATGTGCAGTGTTCCTCGTTTTTGGGAGAAAGTGTATTCCGGAGTTCAGGAGAAAATCAATGAAACGACCGGACTGAAGAAAAACTGATGCTGGATGCATTGAAAGTAGGTCGTGAGCATAATATAGAATATGTATGCAAGGGACTTACGCCTCCGGCCTTGCTTCACATGAAATACAAATTTTATGAGAAGACTATTTATAGCTTGCTGAAGAAGACCATCGGTATTGAGAATGGTCGCTTCTTTCCGACTGCCGGAGCTGCCATTCCACCTGCTGTTCAGGAATTTATATTGTCGGTAGGTATTAATATGGTGGCGGGATATGGATTGACAGAGTCAACTGCAACCGTGTCTTGCGAAAATGACTTTGATCATGTGGTAGGCTCTGTAGGGCGTATTATGCCGCATGTGGAGGTGAAGATTGGCGAGAACAACGAGATATTGCTTCGCGGTGTCGGCATTACGCATGGGTATTATAAGAAAGAAGCGGCAACAAAGGCTGCCTTTACTGAAGACGGATGGTTTCATACGGGTGACGCCGGTTATATCAAGGACGGACATTTATTCCTTACTGAGCGTATTAAGGATTTGTTTAAAACTTCAAATGGGAAATATATTGCTCCTCAAGCTATCGAAGCTAAGTTGGTGGTGGACCGATATATCGATCAGATTTCCATTATTGCCGATGAGCGTAAGTTTGTTTCCGCTTTAATCATTCCGGAATATAAATTTAAAAAGAGTACGCCGAAAAGAAAGGCATCAAGTATGCTTCTATGGAAGAGCTGTTGCAGGACCAACAGATTATCGATTTATTTAAGGAACGAATTGATACGCTTCAACAGCAATTCGCACATTATGAGCAGATTAAACGTTTTACCTTATTGCCCCATCCTTTCAGTATGGAACGCGGTGAACTGACTAATACGTTGAAGATAAAGCGCAATGTGTTGAATAAGAATTATGCTGCCGAAATAGAAAAGATGTACGAAGAATAAAGAATTTGATTCATTTGTATTTTAGGCACGGATTGTACGGAATGCATTGTTCTTTCATTAAAAACAGTGAAATCCATGTAATCAGTGCCTAAATTGTTATATCTTTGCAACTTAAAAGAAAAATTCCTCAAAATGATAACAATAGAGCAACTGAAAGACGTAAAAGAACGTACCGCTGCCCTCGAAAGATACTTGGACATTGAGAATAAACTTGTTCAGGTGGAAGAAGAACAGCTTCGTACACAAGCGCCCGGATTTTGGGATGATGCCAAGAAAGCTGAGGCACAGATGAAGAAAGTAAAAAGAGATTCAGAAATGGATTGACGGATATCGTGAGGTAAAGACTTTGTCAGACGAATTGGAATTGTCTTTTGATTTCTTTAAAGATGACTTGGTGACCGAGGAAGAAGTGGATGTCGCTTATTCCAAAGCGCTCACTGCTGTAGAATCTTTGGAGTTGAAAAATATGCTTCGTCAGGAAGCCGACCAAATGGATTGTGTGCTGAAAATCAATTCGGGAGCCGGAGGTACCGAAAGTCAGGACTGGGCATCCATGTTGATGCGTATGTATATGCGTTGGGCCGAAACAAACGGTTATAAACTGAGCATCGCCAATCTTCAGGAAGGTGACGAGGCCGGTATCAAAGCTGTGACTATGAACATTGAAGGCAGTTTTGCTTATGGTTATTTAAAGGGTGAGAATGGTGTGCATCGTTTGGTACGTGTTTCTCCTTATAATGCTCAGGGAAAACGTATGACGTCTTTTGCTTCTGTATTCGTAACTCCGTTGGTCGACGACAGTATTGAGGTAAATATTGAACCGGCACGTATGAGTTGGGATACATTCCGAAGCGGTGGAGCCGGCGGACAGAACGTAAATAAGGTAGAATCCGGTGTACGTTTGCGTTATCAGTATAAAGATCCTTATACAGGAGAAGAAGAAGAAATCTTGATTGAAAATACCGAGACTCGTGACCAACCGAAGAATAAGGAAAATGCAATGCGCCAGTTGCGCTCTATCCTTTATGACAAGGAGCTGCAGCATCGCATGGAAGAACAGGCCAAGGTAGAAGCCGGAAAGAAGAAGATAGAATGGGGTCGCAAATCAGAAGTTATGTATTTGACGACCGTCGTGTGAAAGATCATCGCACGAACTACCAGACATCGGACGTAAATGGCGTGATGGATGGAAAGATTGACGACTTTATTAAAGCGTATCTCATGGAATTCTCGGGTTCGGAGAATGCGTAAAAAGTAAGTAATTTATTTGTTTTCTCCCGGAAACTTTGTACTTTTGAAGGTCACAAAAGAGAAAGTTTAATCTTAAAATAAAATATTTATGGGAAAGAATAAGAAAGCTAATCATAGCAAGCGCGAAGAGGAGAAAGCAAACAAAATAGTAAAAGGCATATTTATCGCTTTGATAGTACTGGCTCTGATCACTATGGTAGGGTATGCTGTCTATGGATAAAACCGCAAGAAATAACTGAAGTCCTGCCGGAAAATCCGTGCGGGACTTTTTTGTTATATTAATAAGGAAATAAGATGGCACAGGAAATAGAACGAAAATTTTTGGTTGTCGATGATAGTTATAAGCAGGAGGCATATTCGCAAAGTCGTATTGTACAAGGATACATTTGTAGTGCCCGCGGACGTACGGTGCGTGTTCGTATCCGGGGCGATAAGGGGTATCTTACTATAAAAGGGGCTTCTAATGCATCCGGTATGAGTCGTTATGAATGGGAGAAAGAAATATCTCTGCAAGAAGCGGAAGAATTGATGAAATTGTGTGAACCGGGTGTGATAGACAAGACTCGTTATCTGGTAAAAAGCGGAAAGCATACATTTGAGATAGATGAATTTTATGGTGATAATGAGGGCCTTGTTGTTGCGGAAGTAGAATTGAAATATGAGGATGAAACATATGAAAAGCCCCATTTCATCGGACAGGAGGTAACCGGAGATGTTCGTTATTATAACTCATCCCTTATGAAAACTCCATTTTGCAGATGGGAAACATTATAGTTTATTTAACGTAATAAAAGTAACTACATATTATAGTTTGCCTATATTTGCACCAAACAAACACTTTTTTAATATATGAAAGACAACATTCTATGCATCTTTATCATGCTCTTTGTCAGTGTGACATTTAATGCAAACGCTCCAAAAAAGTCCTCAAGGGCAGTTCTCAGTAAAAGGAGTTTTAGTAGATTCTTTATCAAATGAAGGAGAACCTTATTCAACCATTCGTATTTCGTTGAAGAGTAATCCGGCCAAACCGGTAAAACTGGCTGTGACAGACACGAATGGAAAGTTTAGTGAACGTCTCGTTTCTCCGGGCACTTATCTGATTAGTTTTTCTTCTGTCGGCAAGCGGACCGTACAGAAAGAATTCACTGTATCTGATACAAAGAAGGTAGCGGACTTAGGTCATATTCAAATGGCAGAAGCAACCGAAATGCTGAAAGGAGTGGAAGTGGTCGCTCAGAAGCCACTTGTGAAAGCAGAAATTGATAAGGTTACTTACAGCATTGAAGATGACCCGGATTCAAAAACGAATTCTACTCTCGAAATGCTCCGTAAGGTACCTTTGGTAACCGTAGACGGGGAAGATAAAATTCAGGTAAACGGAAGCAGTAACTTTAAAGTGCATGTAAACGGGAAGCCGAATAATATGATGAGTAACAATCCCACTGAAGTATTGAAGAGCTTGCCGGCCAACTCTGTGAAGTCTATTGAAGTTATTACTGACCCGGGTGCAAAATATGATGCGGAAGGTGTCGGTGGTATCTTGAACATCATTACTACCGGTGGCGGAATGGAAGGTTATACAGTCACTTTGAATGGTGGTGTCAGCAATCGCGGTTATAATGCCAGCGGATATGGAACAGTTCAGATCGGTAAATTTACTGTTACCGGAAATTATGCTTATAATCATAATACCAGTCCGCGTTCTTATAGTTCAAGTGGTCGCGAAGATTTCACTTCGGATGATTATAAGTATTTGAGTTCGGAAAGCTCTTCCAAGCATAAAGGCAATTTCCAATATGGCAGTATGGAGGGTAGTTATGAAATTGATACTCTGAATCTTATTACTTTTTCTATGAATATGTTTGGAGGAAAGTTTAAGAACAATGGCTATGGAAGCACGAACATGCTGAACGCCCAAAAAGAACATGCTTACAGTTATAATACGTTGAGCCGTAATGAATCGGAATGGGCCAGTGTGGGATTTAATTTCGACTATCAGCGTTCTTTTAAGAAAAAAGGCGAATTTCTGACTTTCTCATATCGTTATAACGGTTCTCCCGATAATAGTGAGGCTTATACAGAATATGAAGAAGTGAAGGATTATCCTTACAGCATGGATTATTTGAGGGATCAGCATTATGACAATGATGCTCGTACTGATGAACATACTTTCCAGCTTGACTATACCAATCCAATTACCAAGCAACATCAGATAGATGCCGGTGTTAAGTACATTTTACGTAGAAATCAGAGTGACAGTAAGTATTTTAAAGCCGATGACAATAATATCTATCAGCCGGATAATGATTTGACCAGCAAATTTAATCAAGATCAAGATATCTTGGCTGCTTATGCCGATTATCAGTTGAAATTGGGTAAGTTTGGCGGTAAGGCGGGTGTACGTTTCGAACATACTATTATGGATGTGGAATATAAGTATATGCCTGACAGAAACTTCGACAGTAACTTCGATGATTTAGTTCCTTCGGCCAGCTTTACTTATCAGCTTGCACCTACCAAAACCATTCGTGCAAATTATAACATGCGAATCAGTCGTCCGAGTATTTGGTATTTGAATCCGTTTAGAGATACAAGTAATCCGACAAGCATCAGCTATGGTAATCCTGACTTGGATAGTGAGAAGTCTCATTCAGTGGGAATGACTTACAGTTCTTTCTCACAAAAGTTTAATATGAACTTAAGTTTGAACTATTCGTTTGTAAATAATGGTATTGAGCGTTATTCATTTATGGAGAACGGTGTACAGAATAATACCTATGGCAATATTGGTCATACAAACCGCACACGTCTTTCGTTGTGGATGAACTGGAATCCGGGCTCTAAGACAAGAATCTCTATCAATGCCAGTGGCTCTTACTCTGATTATAAGAGTGATAATGAAGAGTTCACAGCTCGTAACCATGGTTATCAAGGTAACTTCTTTGGTAATGCACAACAGACATTACCGTGGGATATTCGTTTTAGTGTGTATGGCGGTGGAGGCACTCCTTATATTTCATTACAAGGAAAGGGTTCATCTTATACTTACTATGGATTTAGCCTGAGTCGTTCTTTCTTGAAAGAGAAACGCCTGACGGTCTCTATGAATGCGTCTAATATCTTTAGTAAATATAATACTTATGATAATTCTACTACGACTTCTACTTTTATTTCGTGGAGCAAAGTAAATCCCCCAACCGCTATTATGGCATTAATATCAGTTGGAGATTTGGTGAGCTAAAAGCGCAGGTGAAAAAAGCAGCTCGTAGTATCAATAATGATGATTTGAAAGGTGGCGGAAGCGGTTCCGGTAGTACCGGTGGCGGTCAGGGAGGTGCATAAAAGTTAATTCTCAACCACCTGTTAACTGTTATATTAGGGGGTAAAAACTGTTACTTGGCAGTTTTTGCCCCTTTTGTTGTTAGTTTTTCTGTTATCTCTTTTACAAGAAGTCGTTAATATTGCAACAGAAATTAAAAACAGAAAAAATAACAACTTAAAAATAAAATGGTATGAAGACAGTCGACTTTACACAGCATTTACTGAATGTTCAATCGGAATTATTCCGTTTCGCATTTAAACTGACAGCTGATAGAGAAGAAGCAAATGACCTGTTGCAGGAAACATCATTGAAAGCATTAGATAATGAGGAGAAATTTACTCCCGATACAAATTTTAAAGGATGGATGTATACCATCATGCGCAATATATTTATTAATAATTACCGTAAGACCGTACGTGATCAGACTTTTGTTGACCAGACAGACAATCTGTTTCACTTGAACTTTTCGCAAGAAAGTGGATTTGATTCTACCGAAGGTGCTTATGATTTAAAAGAAATTCACCGTGTAGTCAATGCTTTGCCAAAAGACTATCGCGTCCCTTTGCCATGTATGTATCAGGCTTCAAGTATAGAGAAATTGCAGAGAAGCTGGGATTACCATTAGGAACCGTAAAGAGCCGCATTTTCTTTACACGTCAAAGATTACAGAATGAATTGAAGGATTTTCGTTAAGTTGACTCTCTATCTTTATTATATAACTTTGACTTTTATCATTACGTCGGCTGTTCGTGAAGAATCGCCGGCGTTTCTTTTTAGAACTTACGCCACAAAAACGGGCGGATCACATAATATCCGAACACAACAGCTAACAATACTCCTGTGCTATTAGCTAAAAAATCAAGCCAGTCTCCGCTTCTATTGGTCGTGAGATAAGTTTGCATTAGCTCTATGCATCCACTCATGGCTATCGGTGCAAGGATACCTCCCCATAGAATATGGCTCCAGTTTATCATTCTGTGGGTTCTTAAATATTCGAACCACAAAATGCTGCAAAGCCCTCCATACATACAGACATGAACTAACTTGTCTATGTTGGGAATCTCTTCCAAATTACTTTTCGGAGGAGTGAAAAAAAGATAAGTAAAAGATAACAGCCATAATTACCAAGGATAGCGGATATCTTCTAAAATAATATAGCATACTTTAAAATTTTAGTTATTCATCGCAAAAGTACGATTAATTTTATACTTTTGCACCCCAATAGGTTTCGAATTATAATAAATTGATAGTTTTTATGCAAAAAAGCGAAAGAGTAAATTTCGGGAGTAAGATAGGAGCGATACTGGCGGCTGCCGGTTCGGCAGTAGGGCTGGGTAATATATGGCGTTTCCCTTACGAAACGGGAAATCATGGCGGCGCGGCGTTCATTTTAATATATTTGGCGTGTGTCCTTATATTAGGCATGCCGATTATGATGGCCGAGTTTACAGTAGGACGCCATTCAAAGGCGAGTACGGGTAAAGCATATTCCGTTTTAGCACCGGGTACTCATTGGAAATGGTTAGGTTATTTAGGAGTATTGGCGGGATTTCTAATTTTGGGATATTATTCTGTTGTGGCAGGATGGACACTGGTATATGTTTTGGAAGCAGGTGCGAATGAATTTGCGAACAAAAGACCGGATGATTTTATTCTGGCTTTTGAAGCTTTCTCTCAGGATCCGGTTCGTGCGTTGATTTGGTTGGTGGTCTTTCTATTGCTTACCCATTTTGTTATTGTAAAGGGGTGAAAGATGGCATTGAGAAATCCTCTAAGATTTTGATGCCGGTACTTTTTATTCTTATTATCCTGCTTGCAGTGTGTTCATTATCTTTGCCAAATGCGGAAAAGGGATTAGAGTTCCTGTTAAAGCCGGATTTTAGTAAAGTGACTGGTGATGTATTTTTGGGTGCCATGGGACAAGCCTTTTTCTCCCTGAGCTTGGGGATGGGATGTCTCTCCACTTATGCCTCTTATTTTGGAAAAGAGACAAAGTTGGGGAATACGGCGTTGAGTGTAGGAGTCATCGACACATTTGTTGCAGTATTGGCAGGTGTCATTATTTTCCCTGCGGCATTTTCGGTTGGCATTCAGCCCGATGCCGGTCCTTCTTTGATATTTATTACTCTGCCTAATGTCTTCCAGCAAGCATTTAGCGGGATACCTTTCCTGGCGTATGTTTTTTCTGTATTGTTCTATGTGTTATTGGCTTTGGCAGCACTGACATCCACTATCTCTTTGCATGAGGTAGTTACAGCTTTTTTGCATGAGGAGTTTGCTTTTACTCGTGGGCGTGCGGCCAAGATGGTAACTTTCGGATGTATATTGATTGGAGCACTTTCATCCTTGTCATTGGGTGTGATGCAGAAATATACGCTGTTTGACAAAGGTTTCTTTGATTTACTGGATTTTGTTACTGCCAAAATTATGCTTCCGTTGGGTGGAATGTTGGTATGTATATTTGTCGGCTGGTATTTGAAGCGTTCGGTCTCTTATGCTGAGTTGACCAATGAAGGTACTTTGAAAGCGGGTGTTTCTTTAATGTCTATATATTTATTCTGAGATTCATTGCACCCATTGGTATTGCCTTGATTTTCATCAATGAATTGGGCTTGATTTAGTGCAATAATGTGGAAAGATTTTTTCTATTTCTCTAAAGGAGAACGCAAGGCTATAGTTTTCTTGCTTGGAATGATTGTTACGATAATCGGAGTTTGGCTGGTTTCTCCTTATCTGATAGAAGAATCGAGTAAAGAAACCGGTCAGGAATCATTTGAAGAAATGGAACGGTTCCTAGCCGGTATTCAGACAATCGAGCATAAAAGGAATGCCTCATTCAAAAAGAAAGAGGTTGTAAAAGGAAGGTGATATTAGCACCGTTCGAACCTAATTTAACCGATTCCATCGAGTTCTTACAACTTGGGTTGCCTCCTTTTATTGCTCACAATATAATAAAGTATAGGCAGGCAGGTGGAAAGTTTGCCACTGCGGAAGCTTTTTTCACGTATTTATGGAATGACGGAAGAGCAGTTTCATATTTTGGAACCTTATATTTATATATCCGAATCATTTCAGAAGAAATCTGATACTTTGCGTTATGCGGAAGTAGAGAAGCGTGATACGTTGGCTTTTTATAAATATCCCGAAGGGACCTTGATTGATTTGAACCGGGCGGATACTACGGAACTGAAGAAAATTCCGGGAATAGGGATTGGAATTGCACGGGCTATTGTTGCCTATCGGAATCAGTTGGGAGGATTCTATGATGTAGGTCAATTACAGGAACTCAAATGGATTACTTCTGATATGCAGCGTTGGTTTAAAGTAGAAAATGGTCCAATTCATCGGATAAATGCCAATAAAGCAGGGTTAGACAGACTGCGTGCACATCCTTATATTAACTATTATCAGGCTCGGGTTATTATTGAGTTTCGGAGAAAGAAGGATAAATTAAAAAGCCTTTCTCAGTTATCCCTTTATGAAGAGTTTACCGAGAAAGACTTAAAACGATTATCGCACTATCTTACTTTCGATTAATTCGGATAGCCTGCTGCTTCTGCTATTTTCACCGGAATTTCGGTATTGTCTATCCGGCCTTGAAATAACTCTGCACCTGCACCGATGGCAAATACGGGAACATAGCCGCCGGAGTGTCCGCCGCTGGTCCAGCCTACAAGGGCAATATCATTCAAAATCTTTTTGGCTTCAGAGGCCAAAGGTTCGTCCTGCTGATATTCGCTCTTCTGTAAATCTACTTTCTGACCACCGAACGATTCATCATATACTTTCTTTAATGCGCTTCCTGTTTTTCATTTAATTGGATGCTATCCCAAAAACCGAAATTATCTTTCAGTGATTGTTTGATTACTTCCCAAGATACCTGGTTCTTATATTTTTTTCTTAAATTATTAATGATTCGGGTATAGTCGCTTTCGCTGACTTTTTGTGATTTCAAAGCCTGAAGATTGAGTGTGTAGGGGCCTTTGCCCAATACGATGCCACCGGTTTCATGATCGGCTGTCACCACTATCAGTGTCTCGTCGGGATGTTGTTCGTAGAATTCGTAAGCTACTTTGATGGCATCGTCCAGGTCAACCACTTCATTGAATGCGGTTGCCGCATCATTGCTATGGCAAGCCCAGTCTATTTTTCCACCTTCAACCATCAGGAAGAAACCTTTGGAAAGATCTTTGGACAGGAAATTGATACCGGCACGGGTTATTTCGGCTAAGGTCATGTCACCTTTCTTACGGTCTATAGCGTATGGAATAGCACTGACATCGGTGGCAGAAGATGGTTGCAGCAGAATCATTTTGTCTGATTTCTTGGCTTTCTTTTGATAGTCTTTATAACCGCGTGCCACGCTGTATCCTGCTTTATCTACCAGGGTATATAGACTTTCCGAGCTTCCATCGCCTCCTTTTTTATTGGTAGGATCAAGGAAGTCGGAGCCGGCATAGAAGTCGTAATTGGCCTTAATCAGATCAAGACCTACATTATAATAACTGCTTCTCTGTGCTTGATGTGCATAGAAAGCGGCCGGAGTAGCATGGTCTACACTGACACTTGTGCTGATACCTACCCGGCATCCTTTGTCTTTTGCCCATGCCGCCACACTGTTTATTTTAGTCTCCAAGTCTTTCTTCATTCCTAATGTTCCGTTCTTGGTTTTATTGCCTGTGGCAAGTGCTGTCCCGGCAGCTGCTGAGTCGGTTACGCCATTGGTGGCAGAGAATGTGGTGGCAACAGTAGCAAAGGGAAATTGTGTGAAAAGCAGTGGGGTGATACCAATCTCTCCTTTTAGTTCGGAGCGATACATTTCTGTACCTAATACTTGGTTAACACCCATCCCGTCGCCAATGAAATAGAAAACGTATTTAGCCTGTTGGGCCTGTACGAACAGGATGGACAGAAATACAAATGTAATAATGAATGATAGCTTTTTCATGTTTTGTGACTTAAATGATATATAATTAGTAATGCCGACAAATATATAAATAATTTGTTCATGGCAAGGGAAAAGTTTACTTTTAATGGGTAATGATAAGGAATTATTCTATATTTGTTTTCATATATAATAGAGAGTATGAAAGAATTTATCAAAGCTTTGGTCAGCAAAAACAAAAGTAATATTGTGCCTGCCGAGCACAACCTTTTCGGGCATTTCGTGGGAGAATGGGATTTTGAATGGATTGATTGTTATGGAACTGCTGAAGAGAGGCATATCAAAGGGGAGTGGATTTTTCAGTGGATATTGGAAGGAACGGCTATTCAAGACGTTTTTATCTGTCCTTCACGTAAGGAGCGTTTGACTAATTATCAACCGGATGCTGCTTATGGGACAACGGTGCGGATGTATAATCCGGATACGTTGGCTTGGGATATTTTATATACGGAATTGGGAGGAGCCACCCAATTGGAGGCTAGATGGGAGAAAGACAGAATTGTCCAGACGGTGGTAAATAATGACAATCTGCGTTGGGTATTCTCCGAAATAACACAGACTTCTTTTCATTGGCAACGTTTGGTGCGCACAGACGGTGAGCATTGGACGGTGGAAGCTGAATTGTTTGCTGTGAGAAGATAAAAAAATTTTTTAGAATAATACCTACCATATATTGTTTTGTTTTCTATTTCTAAAAAAATATGTAGGTTAAACCGATTTGCCGTATAGGAGAATAGGATCACATTTCCTGCCTCTATGTGACGGTTTTTCTTTATTTTTGCATTTTCAAAAACAAGAAAAGATTTATGGAGCATATATTGGAATTAGCCGAAAAGAATCAGCGGGAAGCATGGGAAGTGATACGCAAGACCGATGTTATGAATATTTGGAAGTCTGTCGGGGCAGAGATTAATTTGGTGGGTTCATTGAATATGGGATTATTAGTGAAGAACCGGGATGTGGATTTCCATATTTATTCTTCTCCTCTGACTCCGGCCGGCAGCTTCATGGCGATGGCGAAGCTGGCGGAAAACCCGTTTGTCAAGCGGATAACTTATAACAATCTTTTGGATACGGAAGAAGCATGTATTGAGTGGCATGTCTGGTATGAAGACCCGGAGAACGGTGCCTGGAAGATGGATATGATTCATATATTGAAGCACTCCCGTTATGACGGTTATTTTGAAAAGATGGCTGAACGGATTAAGGCAGTCCTGACTGAGGAGACGAGGAAAGCGATTCTGCGTTTGAAATATGAAACGCCGGATACGGAATATTGCATGGGAGTGGAATATTATCAGGCTGTCCTTCGGGACGGAGTGCGGACGTATGCAGAGTTTGAAAACTGGAGAAGGCAACATCCGGTGACAGGTATTGTGGAATGGATGCCTTGATTCTGTCTGTTTTCTCTTTATAGAACTTATAAGTCGTTTTCCCGGGCAGACCAAGCGTTTCCTTCCTTTAGACTAAGCTGTTTTATACGGCAGGTTATTATGTTCCACTGTAGTAGGACGTAATAACCTGAACGCGATAGCTCGAAGCGATAACCATATCAAGATGGTAGTGCATAATACTGCGCTGTACCCACCTTCAAGCAGGTTTAGCAAAAGATAGCTTACTTTCGTTTATTAACATAGCCTGCCTACAGGATTTTCGGACTGCCCCTATTCTTGTCGTTTTTTGTATGCTGGGGAAAATAAAAAATCCTGATTCCGTTTGGAAATCAGGATTTTACCGTCTTTTGCTTTTCTTCTAAGTGGTGCCACCAGGAATCGAACCGGGGACACAAGGATTTTCAGTCCTTTGCTCTACCAACTGAGCTATGGCACCATTGTTTCTTGTTTGCGGTTGCAAAGATAGATAAAGTTTTCTAATCTTGCAAATATTATATAAAGAAAAAATGCTGATAATAAATAAAATGCTTATTATCAGCATTTTGTAGTAGGAATTATTTTTCTTTTTAATGGATTCCAACCTTGTGCTTTTAACTCAAATTCTTGTCCGTCGCGAGTGACGAGGGCGCAACCCAACTCCGGTTTGGTGATGTGCCCAATGACTTTTACGCCTTTCATGGTCGAAACCTTTTCGTGATCAGTCAAGGGAACAGTGAAGAGGAGTTCATAATCTTCGCCACCATTTAATGCACAGGTAGTGACATTCATATTGAGTTCTTCTGCCATTACAGCCGTCTGATAGTCAATGGGAATACGCTCCTCATAAACGCGGCAGCCGGTATCGCTTTGTGAGCAAATATGCAACAGCTCGGAAGAAAGTCCGTCCGAAATATCCATCATGGCAGTCGGTTTTACTCCTGCTTGGGCAAGTTCTTCAATGATATCTTTACGCGCCTCCGGTTTAAGTTGGCGCTCTAATATGTACTCCTTGCCGGAGAAATCGGGATTGGCTTCTTTTTGGTCCTGGAACACCGCTTTTTCGCGTTCCAGCAGTTGCAGACCCATATAGGCGGCCCCTAAATCACCACTGACGCAAATCAAATCTGTGTCATACGCTCCATTGCGGTAAACCACTTTGTCTTTGTCAGCCTCGCCAATGCAGGTGATACTGATTGCCAATCCTGTGACTGATGATGTGGTATCTCCTCCCACAATATCTACATTGTGTAGTTGGCAGGCCAGCTTCAAACCATCATAGACCTGCTCTAAATCTTCTATGCAGAAGCGTTTGGATACAGCTAGCGATACTGTTATCTGCTTGGGAGTTCCATTCATGGCATAAATGTCTGAGAAGTTTACAATGGCTGATTTATATCCAAGATGCTTTAATGGTGTATAAATCAGGTCAAAGTGTACTCCTTCCATCAGAAGATCGGTAGTAACCAATACTTCTTTGTCCTTAAATTCGAGGACGGCTGCATCGTCTCCCACACCGTATTTGGTTTCGGGATTCTTTAGTTCAATATTCTGAGTCAGATGTTTGATGAGGCCGAACTCCCCCAAGGTTGCAATTTCTGTTCTATTTGTTTCTTGCATATTCTTTTTTAAGCTCTGTTAATGAGTTCGCGCATAATGGTTGTCATCCGTGGCTGTGCTTCATCTGCCGCCTTCTGGACTTCTTCGTGGGAAACCTCCACTATTTTGCCTTCCACGCCGAGGTCGGTGATAACTGAAACTCCAAACACTTTAATGCCGCAATGGTTTGCAACAATAACTTCGGGGACAGTAGACATGCCTACAGCATCAGCTCCCAGGATATGGAACATTTTATATTCTGCCGGAGTTTCAAAAGTCGGTCCTTGTGTACCGATATATACTCCTTGCTGCACTTTGATGCCCTTTTCTTTGGCTATTTCCAATGCTTTGTTGATAAGCTCTTTAGAGTAGGCTTCGCTCATGTCCGGGAAACGGGGACCATATTCGATATTCTTTCCGTGCAACGGATGTTCGGGGAAGAAGTTGATATGATCTCTGATAATCATTAGGTCACCGATTTCAAAAGCAGGATTAGTTCCGCCGGCAGCGTTGGATACAAATAGTGTTTTGATACCTAATTCGCGCATTACACGTACCGGGAAAGTAACTTCTTTCATTGAATATCCTTCATAGAAATGGAAACGTCCCTGCATGGCCATGATGTCTTTGTCTCCCAATTTGCCAAAGATTAGTTTGCCACTGTGACCTTCTACTGTTGATACGGGAAAATTAGGAATGTCTTTATAACTTATTTCATATTTATCGGTAATTTCGTGTACCAAACTTCCTAGACCTGTGCCCAAAATAATTGCTGTCTCGGGATTAGTATGCATCTTTTCTTTCAGAAAGGCTGCGGTTTCTTGGATTTTTTTCTAACATATTCGGTTATATTTAAGTTGAATAATTCTTGTTGGTCATGTAAAAAGCTCACCTCTATCGGGAGTACATAGATAAATGGTTTGATGCTTTCGTCCAGCAATGGATGGGATGACAGTCTCACCGCATCCTTTTCTGTGGTGATAATCATTCGTTTGCCTTCCGGCAGTTGTCTGAAACGGCTTTTTATGATTTCCATGTCTTGGGGTGTGAAGTCATGGTGGTCACTAAATGTCAATGGATTGATATGTTCGTTATAAGGGCTTAAGTCATGGATTAACTTAGCCGGGGATGCAATTCCGGTAACGAGCAATATATGTGCATCTTTATGAATGTTGGCGATTGGATACTCTTTTCCCTGTTGGGTGATAGGGTATAATTTGCCATAATTCAGGGTTGTGAAGTAAAGTTGTTGATAAGGATATAATCCCATCTGTTTACGCAACACCCGCACATCCATGGGAGTTATATCCTTGGGACATTTGGTTATTATCACGATATGAGCACGGTTCTTGCCTTTTTCGGGTTCGCGCATTCGTCCTGCCGGTAATAAAGCATCTTCGCAGATAGGTCGGTGATAGTCCACTAGAAGAATATTCATTCCCGGTTTCACATAGCGATGCTGAAAAGCATCATCCAATATTACGACTTCGGTTCCGGGGGCGGTATATCCGTTGCATAGCTCCTCGATACCGTGACAACGGTCACGGTCTACTGCCATATAGATATCAGGAAATTTCTGTTTCATTTGAAATGGCTCATCACCTATGATATTTACGGGAGTATTCGGTTGGGCCAATACGAAGCCTTTTGATTTTCGTTTATACCCCCGGCTTAGGACTGCCACTTTATAATTGGGTTTCAATAACTTTATCAGATATTCGGTATGAGGCGTCTTTCCGGTACCTCCTACGGTAATGTTGCCTACCGAGATTACCGGAATATCAAAGCTCTTTTCTTTGTATATTCCCCAATCAAATAGTCTGTTACGTATCCATACGCCGGCTCCGTAAAGCCACGAAACCGGGTATAGCCACTTATGTATTTTGATAAAGTTATTCTCCATTAAAAGTTATTTAATATTCAATTCGAATGGCATACGTGCCTGTACAGGATTGATTTCTTTCAGGTTTTGTAATATTTCGAAATAGCTGTAGAAACTGCCCATATATTCTTTCATCTGACTGTTGACATAGTGCTTGCGCTGGCTGTTCAGTAGATTCATGAAGAGACTTTCTTTTTCAGGATAACTGATAATAGTGTAGTTCTCTACGTTTGCTCGTTTTGCGGCTGCTGCTAATGCGTCATCTATGCCTCCCAATTTATCTACTAACCCCAAACCGACGGCCATTTCGCCCGTCCACACTCGTCCTTCAGCTATTTTTTCAATATCTGCTGCTGACATATTTCTTCCTTCGGCACAACGGTTTACGAATAACTTATACCCGTTGTTGATATAATTTTGAAGTGCTTCCTGTTCGGCGTTGTTGAACGGACGCGTTGCGAGTGGACCGAAACCGGCTCCCATATCGGCCATTTTATTAGTTTTTACTACATCGAAATCCAGCCCTAGTTTGTCTTTGAATAACTTCTCTCCCGAAGGAATCATTCCGAAGATACCGATGGAGCCGGTTAGAGTTGTCGGATCTGCAAAGATAGAATCTGCGGCGCAAGAGATGTAATAACCGCCTGATGCTGCATAATCCCCCATAGAGACGATAACCGGTTTCTTTTCTTTCAGGCGTACTACTTCGCGCCATATCTGTTCGGAAGCATAAGCACTTCCGCCCGGAGAGTTTACGCGCAGAACAACTGCTTTTACATTGTTGTCATCGCGCAACCTGCGTAAGTCCCGTGTCATCTTCTGACCGTCAATGACTTCTTCGGTAGAATTGGAGGAAGCAGCATCTAAAATCTCTCCTGATGCATAATATACGGCAACAACGTTTCCACTTTTATCCTTGGGGACATTCTTTTTTACATTTATCATATCTTCAAGGAAAAGGCTGTTTAAGCTCTGGTCTTCTTTCCGTCCGGTCAGTTGTTTCAAATAAGCGATCATTTCGTCTTTATATAACACTGAGTCGGCCAGTCCGCATTTGATATATTCTTCTGCCTGACAGAGATCCATGCATTGGTCTGCATAAGCATTAAGTGAGTCTTTAGAAATGTTGCGTGACACTGAAACATCATCTAATAATTGATTCCATATAGAGTTTAAGAATACGGTGACTTGCTCACGGTTGGCGGGGCTCATTTCGGTAGCGATAAATGGTTCTACAGCCGATTTATAAGTGCCTACCTTGAAAACCTGTACATCAATGCCCAGTTTATCCAGTAAATCTTTAAAGAAGACAGGTTGGGATGCCAGCCCGTGCCATGAAATGTTTCCTTGAGGATTGATGATTACCTTATCTGCAACACTTGCCAGATAATACATACCTTGTGTATATTGGTCTGCGTATGCTACGATAAATTTACCGCTTTCCTTGAAGTCTTGAAGTGCGTTGCGTATTTCTTCCAATGATGCAAAAGAAGTAGCCAGATAAGATGGTTGGATATAGATGCCTTTAATCTTGTCGTTTTCTTTGGCTTTTTGATGGAGGATAAAATGTCATTTAGTCCATAAGAACCATTGCCGTCTCCCATTATCTGTTGAAATGGGTTTTCCTGTACACGTTCTGATAAGTTGCCTTTCAAGTCAAGAACGAAGACCGAGTTGTCTTTTACTATGGTTTCAGAGTCTGATGAGGCTACCATGCCTACTACTGTGATAAGGCCCAGTATGGTGAGCACTATACCTGCTAAAATGACGCCTATCAAACTAGCCAATGTAAATTTAAGAAAATCTTTCATTGAATGTGTTGTTTATAATGTTAATAATTAGCTAACAAAAATAGTTGATTGTATTGAAAAAAGCAAAGAAAGTGAACTTCTTTTTGCTGTATGCTTGTTTATATAGGTAAAATAACTCATAATAAATATGCTAAATATGACAAAGAAATTCAAGGATGCCATAAAGAGCCGCCGTACTTTTTATCAGATAGACAATAAATCCACGTTGTCTGAAAAAGAATTGTTGGATTTGATTCGTTTTGCTGTCGAATATGTCCCTTCAGCATTCAATTCACAAACCACACGTGTTGTTTTATTAACAGGTGAAGCTCATCAAAAGTTGTGGAATATCGTAAAAATACTTTGCGTAAGCGGATTTCTGCGGAAGCTTTTTGCTAAAACGGAACAGAAAATAGATGGTAGTTTCTCTTGTGGATATGGAACGATTCTATATTTTGAGGATATGTCTGTTGTTCATGCTTTGCAGGAACAGTTTCCCACTTATAAAGATAATTTCCCTGTTTGGGCGGAGCAGGCCGATGCTATGCATCAATTTGTCATTTGGACTATGTTAGAGGATGCCAGAATGGGAGCTTCTCTGCAACATTATAATCCGTTGGTAGATGATGAAGTGCGTGCAGCATGGAATTTGCCTTTGCATTGGAAGTTAATAGCACAGATGCCTTTCGGAGTTCCTGTGACCCGGCCCGGATCGAAAGAAGTGATGCCTTTGGATGAGCGTGTATTTGCTTTTAACGACTAAATTTTTCTTATTCTGCTTGGCTCGTTAGGGGAAAATCAGCATCTTTGCGTATTATAAATACAAAGATGCATTATGAAAAAACTTTTATCGCTTCCTCCTAATTTGGTGGAATTTTTTATGATATAGAAAAGGCTGATCGTGATGAATGGTTTTGTACTTCCGATCCTATTGGTAGTAAATTGGGGTCGGGAGGAGGAACGGCTTGGCTGCTTGAGGCATGCAAACAACATATTGCGCCCGATAAAGACTTTTTGGAATGGCTGAGGGAAGAAAAAAGAATATTGTTGCATGCCGGCGGACAGAGTCGACGTTTGCCCGGATATGCTCCGTCAGGTAAAATATTAACGCCTATTCCTGTCTTTAGATGGGCGAGGGGGCAGCGCTTGGAACAAAATCTGCTCTCACTTCAGCTTCCTTTATATGAACAAATAATGGAGAAGGCTCCGGCTTCTCTGCGTACATTGATAGCCAGCGGAGATGTGTATATACGTGCGGGTCAACCTCTTCAGGATATTCCTGATGTTGATGTTGTGTGCTATGGGCTTTGGGTGGACCCCAATTTGGCAAAAGAATCACGGGGTGTTTGTTTCTTCGCGTAGCAATCCCGATAAATTGGACTTTATGCTTCAGAAACCTTCGGTCGAGGAGTTGGGAAAACTGATGCAAACTCACTTGTTCCTGATGGATATCGGTATTTGGTTGCTGAGTGATCGGGCTGTTGATTTGTTGATAAAACGTTCTAAAAAAGGAGGTGAACTCTCATATTACGATATGTATTCCGAGTTCGGACTGACCTTGGGTGAACATCCGCGTATTGCAGATGAAGAATTGAATGGGTTGAGTGTGGCTATCCTGCCGTTGCCCGGAGGTGAGTTTTATCATTATGGAACAAGCAGGGAATTAATCTCTTCCACGTTGGCTGTTCAGAATTTGGTGAACGACCAGCGTGAAATCATGCATCGTAAGGTGAAACCTCATCCGGCTATGTTTGTGCAGAATGCTGATGTCGCATATCGTCTTACTGCTGACAATTCTGAAATCTGGATAGAAAACAGCTGTGTGGGCAAGGAGTGGAACATCCATCGACAGACAATTATAACAGGGGTTCCGACTAATGACTGGAAACTCAATGTGCCGTCGGGGGTATGTATTGATGTGGTACCTTTGGGAGGCTGAGTACGTAGCTCGCCCCTATGGATTTAATGATACCTTTAAAGGAGCATTGACAGAGGAAAGGACTATTTATCAGGGAATTTCGGTGCGTGAATGGCTTTCTTGTCGCAAAGTAGCAGTTGAAGAGATAGACGGTGCTCACGATTTGCAGGCTGCCCGTTTGTTTCCTGTTTGCTCTACAATAGAAGAGCTGGGGCTGGTAATGCGTTGGATGATTTCCGAACCCGAACTTCAGGAAGGTAAGGAAATATGGAAACGTTCTCGCCGGTTGTCGGCCGATGAGATTTCCGCTTATGCCAATCTTCGTCGTTTGGCTGCCCAGCGTGATTCCTTTCGGGTTATGAACTGGCCTGTGTTGGCTCGTAATTATGAACGTAGTGTTTTTTATCAGTTGAATTTGGATGATGCTGCTCATGAATTTGCCATTCATCATTTGGAATTGCCGGATGCATTGCCGCTTTCTGCGCCATTGATGACCCGGATAAGCGACAATATGTTTCGGGCCAGGGTGCAGCAGTTCAGTGGTAAAACCTATACGGAGTATGAAAGAAGGGCCTTTGGGTTGATGCGTGAAGGTTTGACGGCAGCTGCATTGGCAAAAAAACAGCAGCCTCATTTATCGGTTTATTCCGATCAGATAGTATGGGGAAGGAGTCCGGTTCGTATTGATTTGGCAGGCGGATGGACAGATACTCCTCCTTATTGTTTGAATGAAGGCGGAAATGTAGTGAATATTGCTATTGAACTGAATGGACAGCCTCCTTTGCAGGTTTATGTAAAGCCTTGTAAAGAATATAAGATTATTTTACGTTCTATAGACTTGGGAGCAATAGAAACTGTTACTACCTATGAAGAACTGAGTGACTTTATGCAAGTTGGTTCTCCTTTTTCTATTCCTAAAGCGGCTTTGGTGCTGGCCGGTTTCCAGCCGGAATTCTCGGCAGATGTTTATGTTACATTGGAGGAGCAGCTCAAGGCGTTTGGCTCAGGTATTGAAATCACGTTATTGTCGGCTATTCCTGCAGGTTCCGGTTTGGGTACTAGTTCTATTTTAGCTTCTACGGTGCTTGGCGCGGTATCCGATTTCTGTGGCTTGAAGTGGGATAAGAATGAAATATGCAACCGTACTCTGATTTTGGAACAATTGCTTACTACGGGAGGTGGTTGGCAAGACCAATATGGAGGTGTCCTTCGTGGTGTTAAGCTTCTTCAAACTCATGCCGGTATGGAGCAAAGTCCGTTGGTTCGTTGGTTGCCTGATTATTTGTTTACGGGTAGTGAATATCAGAAGTGTCATCTGTTGTATTATACCGGTATCACTCGCACTGCTAAGGGAATTTTGGCTGAGATTGTACGTAGTATGTTCCTTAACTCTACAGAACATCTTGCACTGTTGGGAAGCATGAAGAGTCATGCATTTGATTTATATGAAGCTATCCAACGTGGAAACTTCGATGAAATGGGGCGTTTGGTGGGTAAAAGCTGGAAGCAGAATCAGGCTCTTGATTCGGGAACTAATCCTGCGTCGGTTGAGGCTATCATTCGTAAGATTGATGATTACTGTTTAGGTTATAAGTTGCCTGGAGCAGGTGGAGGAGGTTATCTTTATATGGTAGCCAAAGACCCCGAAGCTGCCGTTAAAATCAGAGCAATATTGACTCAAAATCCGCCTAACAGTTGTGCTCGTTTTGTTGATATGACATTGTCTGACAAAGGATTGCAGGTTAGTCGCAGTTAGACTGGTAAGTTGTATGGCTGGGTAATTGCCTTTTGATATTTTCTTTGGGAGTGTGTCAAAACGTGGATAATGCTGTCGTTTAGTTTGTAGGGACGAGGTTTGCTCGTCCGAAAACAGTTTACTTTGTGTCTTCGGGCAGGCAACCCCTGTCCCTACAGCTGAGATTGGATAGGCCGGTTTAGTTTTGATACACTCCCATTTCAATAAAACTCTTATCTTCAGACAGTGTGTTATTGCTAACCACTCTTGGCACTGCTTCAATTCTTATGCGGATTGCTTCGTTTCGTACCTTCCTTTCTCCTTTCATTATTCGTTAAAACGCCCTGTTGATGAGGCTCCGCTAATGAATGGATGTCTTGTTCTCACTCTTTCAGCCTCCTTTCATTCGTAAAACTTCTTCCGACAGACAAAGGCTGAAGGCAGATTGTGAAGGGACTTGGGAAGCACGGCTGAAGGGAGGATGAGGGGAGGTCCTTTCATTATTAACCGGCTGATTATCCGCATGTTTTGATAAAAATGTAAGGATGAACGGGAAAGAAGTAATGACCGACTTGGTGGGGAGAGGTGTAATCTGCTCTTACATAAAAAACATGCCGAGCTTTTCTAAAAAGACTTTGATGTTTTTGAAAAAGACTTTGATGTTTTTTTAAAATATCAAGGTCTTTCTGCAACATGCATCGTGATTTAAAATGTGTACGTACGCATCTGGTTATACATACGTACGCATCTGGTTATACATACGTACGTATCGGACTATACATACGGTGCCATCGGGCTACACATATATACGCATCGGTTTACACGTACGTATGTAACTAACTCGAAATATGTAATGTTATTTTAAATGTTAAGCAGTTGTGATATAGACGATTAGTTGCCTTCTGTACGTGAAATGTAGTTTCTATTTATTTGGTAGTTTAAAAACAAGGCTGGCGAGAAATAGGTGGAGGCGCTAAGTCTGCCTAGTGCTGTTAGGAACCTTCTTGTCTACTCTTTTACGTGCGCATACATGCGCGCCCGCAATGTAATTATGTGTGTTCCATTTCCTTCCTGTTCTGTTGTTTTCAAAAAGTCTTTGTTCTGTATTGTTGTAAATCAGCGTATTACAAACAAGTTTCAAAAAAGTGTAAGAAAAATCAGATGATATGTTTGGCAGTCAGGTTGAAACCGCCTACCTTTGCACCCGCAATCGAGAGAGATGCGGCACTGAAACAGTGTGTAACTGACTTGGTGAGACAAACGTAGGAGAGTTTATCCTTTATAAAGGATTCTGCACCCAGTATCTTACCTTAGCGGGGCTAAGGGAGCGAGAACGGATAAGACCTTTTGGAGCATGCAACCAGCCGCCTGAAAAAAAAAGTTCAAAAAACTTTCGAAAATATTTGGTGGTTAAAAATAAATCTCTTACCTTTGCACCCGCTTTTCAAACGGAAGCACATAAAGAAGAGTTCTTTGAAACGATTATAGATAAACAAACAAGTAGTACAAGTCTGCATGTTGTATAATATATAATGTGTAGGAAAAAACAGAAACCGTCAATTATAGATTATTG
>VOFG01004053.1_pt1 | contig 51556 bp, 82 predicted proteins | sample 5384171 | NCBI WGS metagenome assembly VOFG01 (sample SAMN12384726, study PRJNA508395) | human gut metagenome | isolation source: healthy gut F | host: Homo sapiens
CATGCTTTCAGTCCTGAATGTACAATTTATCGTTTGGCTTTCCGCAACGAAATCCACTTTGTTTCACCAACTTTTTCAATATATACACGATAATCTCGGCGAACAATCCAGAAATACAATATTTTTTCAATGATATGGCCACGATCTGCATCTCGATAGCCCTAGCAGCATGTTACGAAATCCTAAGTCAATGATATAATTTTTCCCAATGTCTTAAGCAGCTGTTTCCCTTTCACATCATATCTGCTTACGGAAAAGAAAATGTATGCACTGCGTAATATGGAAATATATCTTTCCACGGTCTTTCCGGCAATATTCTTTTTGGTTTTCCAGTTTGAATGTTTCCTTCATTCGTAAGAACATTTCCGATACTATTGGGTGAAGTAATACTTCCAATACTGGAGCAAAGGAATAGAACAATTTTCTGAAGAGTGGTCTGATCAAGTCCAGGGTTGCGTTGAAGAATATCACGAAGTACTACAGTGGAGTATATTCCTTCTAATGCCTAGTTACTGCGTGATTCATTAAATTTGTACTCCCGAAGAATGGGCATTCCTCCAAATTGAAGATAACGCTGGAATTTCTCTTCCATGCTTGTATCAGCAGTAAACTCGTAGAAATTTAAAAATTCCTTGAATGATAATGGCAGCATTTTAATTTCGACATATCTACCAGAAAGTAATGTGGAAAATTCCGTAGAAAGTAAATAAGCGTTAGATCCTGTAATATAAATATCAACATCATAATCTAATCGAAATGATTCAATTGCCTTTTCCCAATGTTCAACCGCTTGCAATTCATCAAAAATCAGATAGTTTTTGTATTCGGTACAATAAGTTTGCTTACAAAATCATAAAAAAGCAAGATAATTGGTTAATTCTCGAAAACGTAAAGACTCCATGTTCATATGGATGATATTAGACGCCGGGATGCCGAATTTATCTAATAGATATTTGTGAAATAAATCCAAAGAGGATGATTTGCCCGCAACGACGTATACCAGTTACAATTTTTACAAAGGTCAACATCTTTGTTTGGATTAGTTGATTTAAATAATCTGGTCGATTGATCAGTTCTGCCATGGCACACCTCCATTTACTTTTATATTAATAATATTAAAAGCTCCAAATACAATAGTTTTGACTTGTAAGTCAGAAACTTTTTGAACTTTGATATTTTTAGACATGAAAAGCCCCTAAATGATGTTTGTGAATTCTGTTTCCCGTGCTATCTATATCCATAAAGTACACGGGAGGGCTTGTCATGGGACGGCTTTTGTGTGGGAATGGATTTGACTGTGCGCATGGAAATCATACGGCGTACCGCTATTTTCGTGACTGGATGCTGGAGCAACTGCGAGAAATGGGTGTTTCGGAGGAACAGATGGAGGAACTTCCGGAGATTCCATTTGCCGGTATGAAATCATGAACTGGAATATGATCGTCAGGAACTGATGAAGTTCCTGATGTGGTTGCTTCAATATGGGAGCGATATGGATGAGGAATGGAACCAGTTCGAGTCGGCATTAGCAAAGTTAAAACTGCAAAGGGATTTTTGATGAAAATACCTGGCTGGTGCGGGAAAATACGGTAGAGTCAGATGGATATGAAGACAATCTACATGGCGATCCATTTAAACGCGCCCAGGATTATGAAATGTATGCAGTGGCGATCAAGAAGCGCTGCAGATGATTTCAGAGCTGTTTGCCCAGTGGATTCGGACGGTGAAATTGTCTAAAAAGAAGATTTCTTTTGGCTGGGATATTATTTGCGAAAAATTCACCGGCTCATCATCGGCCCAGATGATCTGTTTCTGGTATTTAATTATACAGAGACCTGGAATCTCTATACCATGTGCCAGAGAACCAGATCTGCCATATCCATGGAAAGCGGAATTGTGGAGAAAAGTTGATTATTGGACATGGAGAAGACAAACTTCAGGGGTTTGAAAATGAAGATCCTTTGGCGGTGGATCTGCTGGAACAGGCAATCCGCGGATTGAAGAAGGATACGGAACGCGCGATTGAAGATCAAGAGGATTTCTGGAATAAGATCATTCAGACTGAAGTTACGGATATTTACAGTTTCGGATTCTCTTACGGGGAAGTGGATCTTCCTTATATTCAGAGAGTGATTCAGTGTCTGAAATGCAATGGTCAAAACGTTATCTGGCATTGGAATCGGTATGATCATGGGGAGAAAAATGATCAATATGAGAAGCGTGTTATGGATGTTGAATTTCATGGTAAATTTGTGGAATACGAATGTTGAGATTAATTGAGAAAGCTTCCTGTATACTTTAAATAGGCCAAGAGATTGACACAAAAAAATACCTCAAGTAAATTTGGATTATTACTGACCCGACCGTTGGTAAAATCCAAGAGAATACAAGAGGTATCTAACATGAATCTTAAAGGCACAAAGAAGAAAAAATCAAGTATCAAATGTAAATATTTTTGAACAACAGGAGTTTCTGAAGAAAATCGAGGTGGTCAGAGAAAATTTAACAGCTTCAACCTGGCATGAGTTGGAAACCAAAGGGAAGTTCGATAAGAACGCAAAACTCAGTTTTATCTGTGATGACATGCTTATTTTAGGATGCGATGTAGGCAGTGAAACACATTATCTGAGGGCAATTGACACCAGAGGCAGAGAACTCAGTAAGTCCGCTTTTTTCATTTAGCAATAATGCGGATGGATTTAGCAAAGCAAAGGAATGGGCAGTAAAGATAGCAACCGAATACGATAAAAAACAGATTGTTCTTGGTCTTGAACCAACCGGCCATTACTGGTTCTGCCTTGCGACCTGGATGATCTCAAATGGACTCAGTGTAGTTCAGGTAAATCCGTATGCAGTAAAGCAGACAAAAGAACTTGAGGATAACAGCCAGCTGAAAGATGATACAAAGATCCTAAGCTGATTGCAAATCTTGTAAAAGATGGAAACTTTGGAATGCCTTATCTTCCAGAGCAACTTTATGCAGATCTGCGACGGTTATCCATGTTCCGTGATCAGCTGAATGAGGACAGGATCCGGTCGATCAACCGACTGCACCGGGAACTGAAAATATATTTTCCAGAGTACAAAGAAGCACTTGGAAAAACAGAAGGAATATTCAGCCTTGAACTGTTGAAACAGGCACCATTTCCGGATGATCTGACAGCTTTAAAGAAGACGGAATCCGACAGATCTGGCATAATGCGAAACTTAGAGGACGCGGGTATAGCAGAGCTGGAGAAATCTTGGAGTACGCCAAGTCGAGTGTCGGCATCCGTGAAGGAAAAGAAACAGGGAAACTGGTTGTACAGTGGTTTGTTCAAAAATCCTGGAACTGGATGCGGAGCTTGCATTGATAGAAACGCAGATTAATCAGAAATGTCTGGAAATTCCCCATACGGATAAAGTTTTGGAGATATGTGGAATCGGGGAGAAATACCCTATCCGGTATGATGGCAGAAATGGGAGATATTTCCAGATTTGACGATGTAAAGGAGATTCAGAAATTAAGCGGACTTGGGCTTGTAGCAAGCAGTTCGGCAAGCATAAGGGTGAAACCAAGATCAGTCACAGAGGGCGTAAGCGCCTCAGGTATTGGCTGTTTCAGGCGGCAAAATCAGCTGTAGGACATGCGGAAGAATTCAAGGAACTGCATGTCTATTATACGACCAGGGAGCAGAATCCGCTGAAAAAGATGCAGTCATTAATAGCAATCGCCTGCAAACTCCTCAGGATTATCTTTACGATTTTGAAGAAGGGAATCAAGTATGATCCCCGGAAGATGTTAAAAGATATCCGGCGGGAATCCAGGCAGGAAAGCCTGGCTGCATAAGGAAGTATAAAGCAAAGCAGTATTCCAGAATCCTGCTGAGATTCAGAAACTTCTGAAATTGAGCAGGGTTCTGGAAAGGAACCCTGTTGACCCAGATACATGGAACGTGGATCATAATGAAACGACTGGTTGAGAGATGCAGGGGTAAGCGTCCGCGGGAAACCGCACCTTGCAGAATCATAAGGTCAGTAAGAATCAAACGACAAACAAGAGCTGTAGCTTGCGGTAGTTCACTCCATAGGGCACGACCCTGTTAGAAAGCTTAGCGGGCACTCGGTGTATGAGCAGGTGGGACGAAGGAAGTTGGTACACGATACCATTAGACACGGAAGGTTCACCATCATAGTTAACAGAGGATTATAGCCAAAAGCCCCATTACCAGGACGCTTTATAAGCTATACCCTTTTATGGCTGTTCAGTACAGGATACGATGACTGTCGTACACCTTTAGCTCTGTTTTGAGAGGTAATATTTAAAGAAAAAGCCCGTAAAATCAATACTTTAGGGCTTGACATTATAGGAAGGGCTGAAAGAAAACAGCCCTTCTCTTAATTATACAGTAATTCAATACACTGCTGCTTTCGTTCCGTATCGCTATGCACATAGATATTCAAAGTCGTATTCACAGATGAATGACCCAATATCTCAGAAAGTATCTTATAGTCAAAGCCTTTCTGAATACCCAGTGTAGCAAAGCTATGTCTGATCGTATGAAAATTGCGATACGGAATGCCGCAGCATTTTCCAATATGATTTTAAGAAAAATAAGTTGCAATCTGCCGTATTTCTAAAAAAACTCATCCACATTTTCGCTCACATCTTTCCATTTCAATACAACATCTGCGCATGCATTTTTTTGGTAAAATTCCAGGGCAAGAGCGCATGCGGCTTCTCGGCTTAAGGTTTTATGAATCGCTGTTTTTCGTCATCTTCTTTTGTGATGACAGTTTCTTCTAATAACTGATTCAGCTTCAGATGGATGAAGTCTATATTTTCAGAAGCAAGCAAATTCATTTTCACTGCCTTTTAGCAGGACTCGCATCAATGCAAGTTCGGTTTCAAAGGCCGCATGAAGCAGACGTATGGAAAAAGATTTCACAGCTTTTTTTGATGAACTGCAGCATGACAGAATTTTCATCCAGCATTTTTTACTATGTGATATCCGATCTAATAGTTTATTTGCCAAATGAATGCTTTCGGCATTGCACGTCCACAAATCATGTTCCAGTTTTTTGGAAGCACAATCGTCTTGCGCATGAAGCTCCGATGCTGCGATTTCAAGAGCAACTGCGCTTCCGTAGGCTTCTTTTTACGGCCTGCTTCAGCTTCTGGTAAGCCTGTTCTTCTGGCTCACTCATCTGATAATGTTCTTTTTCCCACATGGAAATGAGGAGTCTTAGGGCAAAGATACAACATTGACGAAGTCGCTCTTCAGCGCCAAAGGCACTGTGCTTCCAGTGAATCATTGCCTGGATCAATGTTTCTAATGTATTCATCCATTCTATGGTATTCAGACTTGTAAAATCAATGTCATCAATAGCCCAAAGTAATTCGGCATATTCTCCGCCACATCGACCGCTGAAGTGTGCCTGGCTACTGTCCTGCTTTATAAGTTCGCAAGTGTTTTTCTATCATTGCTTTTAAACATACCGGATCATTCTCTTTCAGGCGATAGCGAATATAGACAGAGCGGAGATCATTTTCCTTTTCTAATTGTTGGATCAAGTATTGTTTATCCTTTTCGTCCAGTTCTATTAACTGCCACAGTGTTATGAACCGATTCTTTGCACCTGAACGAATGAATTCATTCTCTGATTCAAGCTGCTGCTTTAGCTGTGGAAGAATATTGTAATACAAATCCGGTTCCATTTTATGTTTCTTCGCAGGAACGCTTATATCGTTTAACGGATCATGATATTTTGAAAATTGATCGGAAGCAACAGGAAAACGAAGTAACTTATGAATTCGTTCCCATTGCTGCTCTGGTGTATATGCGCTGACAACTCCTTTTAATAGCGAACCAATACCCGGAAACTCCGTCTGTCTGTTACTTAAGCATAACTTCAGAAGCAAATCCAGCAATTCATCCAATACTCCAACCGAACATTTATAGGTAAAGCGGAAAAAGAATTTCCGGTAAAACTTTAGCAGCCTGTTCATAAACAGATTTTGGAACCCAGAGATTATCTCCTTTTTAACTGTTCAATCACACTTTCAAATAGGTGCAGATAATCATGGGCGTCCTCGTCTGCCTGTTGCTGCGTAAGTAGTGCCAGATCTGCTCTTCCAAATAGGTAATCAATATATTTGGTCTCTTGTGAAATAAGCATCTGCACCAGACACCAGTATGGATAATAACGATATAACCGTTTGATAGAGCCCTCAAAACCTCCGGCACAGGTAACATTTCCGATCCGAAATGTATGGCCTGTCTGTTCAAAAACCTCCAATATTCCATAGAAGTATAAATATCGGTATTATCACGACCAAAATGCATGGAATAAGTTTTACTAAGGTTATATTGATATTTTTATCGTCTGTGGCGGTGTGATATGTTGTTCTGCTTTTAAGTGCCAGTCATATTTACTATTTTCATCCCACCAGGAAACGGCATTGGCTTGATGAATACATTTTTCAAGGTTTGCGCTATTGCTATATTTCATGCTATCTGCCTGATGAATGAAATTCACCAGCGATACGCAGCTTTCTTCTATGGACGCAAGATAAACATTTTGTCCATCCTTCATCAGCTGTTTCCCGCACGGTGATCAGATCTTTTCATCAACAGATCGATCGCCTTTTCATTTTCTCCGATAGCAGAGTACAGATAGGCTTTGATGATCGGCCAGTAGACATCGCCTTCTGAAATATTCCATTTTTCCAGGCGTTCTTCCAGGTCTTTTGCTTCAAAACGAAACAGATGCAATCGACATTCTTCTGCGCAAAAGGAATTGCCGGTCCTCATAATTTAACTGTTCCTCATGAATCGATTTCTTACATGCCTCCACTTGTTCCCAATTACCAAGCTCCCGATAGGTACGCAGCAAATGAAGATAGATCGTCTGTATTTTAACCCGAAATTCTTTCGTTACTTCCTGTTCCTGCTGACCTGCTTCCAACAGACCCCAAAAGCATTCTGCTGTTTGCGATAAAATAGGACGTCCTGCAATATTTAAAAACTTCACGTACTCATACATATAATCAACCTGGGCAGGATATGAAAGTTTATCAATTTTTCCAGGGGATCAAAGTGATCAATCATATAGCTGGTTTTACTCTTCAAATCCCATGGAAGGAAAATCCAACCTGGATAGCTCAAACATAGCCGATGCATTTGTTCAATATTGGATTCAAAAAGTGGAATCTTTTACATTCCTCGCCCCAATTGAACCAGCTTAGCTTGGTTGTTTTTTATCAACACAAGCCCTTAAGCGGGCAAAAAGGCATCCAGACGCTCCACAATGCTTTTTGGATGGCCAAAGCTCCTGCAGATCGACTACAATAATATTTTTCTCAAAATAAAGCCGTTTCTGGGCTTCTGCCACATGAGTGACCGCTATCATATAGATCTTCTGAGAACTGCTTTTTGGACAGATGATCATGGATCCAGCCAATCCATCGGATGAAATTTGGGTCCTCACAGGAAAATCCAATCATGCAAAAACATTTTCCAAAAAGGGACTGCTGTACGGTATTCACCATAGGAGCGAATTTGACCGGATACATCCGATAATCTTCTTCGGTGATAATAAACGGTCTATGAGAAGGAAAAGAACCATGCAGTTTCACGATTCTAGGCGCATTGCTGCTATTTACTAAATCTTCCTGACATACCACGACATTGTACCGGCGGTTTGTGATCTGATCAGCGGTACGTTCAATAATGTGTCATAATTGGTTGTAAATACATCACACCATGGAAGTTCCATTAATTTTTTATATAGCCTGGACGGTACAAAATCCTCATCCGGAACTGCCTGCTTTAATATTTTTTCCAGTCCTGGCCGTCCAACCATAATCTCGACTTCTTCCGCCAGGCGCAGGGAACTACAGTAATTTTTTCCCGGATACTCACTGTCACCATACAATTTCTCATAAAACAGATCCGGAAGTTGGTTCCAATTCAAAAATTCACGACCGGCAGTGCTGATTTTCTCAGCGTTTTTAGAAAAACCAGCTCCGACCATAACCGCAGCATGATCATCCGCCAGTGCCTGTCCGATTTCTAAAATATATTGTTCTTCTGTATACATAAATTTTGCAGACCACCTTTGTCGATACACGTTCTATCAATATTATTCTATCATTGATTTTACCATCCGAAAGTTGAAATAGCAAGGAAACGTCTCCCCGGGACGCAGCTCTTTTGCCTTACAATAATAGTAAGTGAGGTACGCCTATGATAAAACAACTCAAAAACTATTTCTATGAAAACTTACCATTTCACCATCAGCCCACTTGAATTTTCTTCCTATGATCGTCACAAACCAGGGATAAAGCTACGCAGCTTATGGATGGAAATTAAAATGCCTGATGCTTTCACGGGGAACAGGTGGAAGCTTTAGAGACAGAAATCGGAGAAAGTATCCTGTATTGCCGAAAAGGAATCCATCACGAAAGGATATCTGATCAATACTGCCGATCTGTATACACTTGGGTTTTCTATGATCCCATTGATATTTGACCAGGGGCATTTTGTGAAGCCGATCGAAGACTTCTGAAAGAGGGAGATACTGCGGTAATTTTCCTGCAGCCACAGCTGTTTTTTCAGCAATTACAGGTGCTGATTCAGCGGACATTTCCCAATTTGCGCTATTTGGAGCTGGCAGCGGCGGAATATTCCAGAAATGCCAGTCAACAGGTAGAAGACTGGAATTTTGTATGAAGCCGCGAAAGGATCACTGGAAACGCGAATTTCTTGTTATGGCCCGTTTAAATCATAACCTGGCAGTGTCCAACAGCAATCCTGTGAACTCTCAATCCTTTGTGCTTGAAAATATGTCTTCGATGGCTGTCATAGTTCCTGTCCGTGATCTGGTGCAAGGGGCATTTTCCTGAGATTTTCCGTGATCAGCAGCTTTTTTAGATTATATGGAAGCGTTTCATTTTCAGAAGAAAGAAATTCAGAACCATATATTCCGTGTTGCGGCAAATGTGATGGAAATTACGCCGATCGCTCTATGGATTGAGCGGTTTCAGACAATATTAGATCCAGGACAAATGGATCGTGAATACCATTACAGAGAAACTGATAGACGACGATTATCGATGCCACGCCTGATTTTTCACCATGTCAATGGCGTAGAAAAAATCGTGATCGGCATCAATCGGCTGGAATTTCGTTTTTCAGTTCTGGACAGAAAGAACGCAGCATCGTTGAAAACTGCTTAAAACTAATTGATGAAAATATCCAGACACGGTACTGCCATATGGATGTGGAAACCAATGCTAATCTTGGCACTGTCCGGGAATATCAGGCCCTCAAAACCGAGCATTTTCACCAGTCGAGAACATTTCGTCATAATGGAATCTTTTCGAAGGAACTGCTGGAAATGGATTATTGTGTTCATCCGAATATTCTTGGTATAAATGGAGCCCAGAAAGCGTGGCATTACCGTATTCACACATTTACGCGGAAAAATAGGCATTTTATGTGGTATTCTTCGTCTGATGTCATGAACTTTTGACCAAAACATCCGCTCACCAGAAAACGGATTGCATATTTATTGAAAGGACACTTATGCCAGATATCAAAAAATTTCCAAATATCATTGAACCATGAAATATCTGGAACCGGGTCATCTCCTGACGCAATGTCTGGAGCGGGATGGCCGTGGCGATCAACTATCAGACCAATATGCCGGTATCGATGCCGGATGGAAGAATTGCTCTTCTCTCTCCATCTCCGAATCCTAATTATTATCGTGGAAAATGGCGTCTATCAGCTGTAAATCGGTCTCTACCGGATCACGAAACGCGAAGATCAGATCTGCGCCCTGGCGGAAGGCTTATGAATTTATGTGCTTTCTGCTGACACTGGGGGAAGTACAGGCGTATTTGTACCATAACCTGTGGTATGATCCCTGGGCTATCGCCCAGCACTATGAATTTGCCACCCCTATGATCGATCTGACTCATGAGATTGCAGTCGCAGCATTTTTTCGCCACTCACCATTATGACCGTGTGACCAAAAGTTACCAGCTGATGCGTGAAGGCGTTGGGCAGATCCGCTGGATCATCCAGCCGCCGATTATGCCACAGGATCCGAACCTGTGTCCCATTGGCGTCAGCCTTTTCCCGCCCAAGCAACCAATACGGCTATGGCTGGATCCCGGAAGACGATGACTTTAAGAATCATTCGAACTGATCCAGTTTGAGCAGGATTATCAGGTCAATTACCGCTTAAAACCGCTATATGACCGGTCGGAAACCATGTATTTCCCAAATGAGAAAATTGCCCAGATGGCGTCGATCATAAAAATGAAAATGTGATCACCAACCATGCCATCGACGTATTTTCTTCAGGATATTGAAGATGGAAATACCTATATTACTCCGTCACCCTCCTTAAAGAAGAAATTCTGGATATTTTAAAGCAAAGAGAGTCTTTCTGGTGGTAGATGCTCCCGTGATCTGTCCAGAAGCCATTCCCACTCGACCAAATCCATTTAAAATCGACCGGAAATTAGTTCTGACACCGGCATATATAAAAATAAATGTGAATAATCCGGAGTGAAAAGTCTGGAAAGAAGAAATGGAGTCGGATGGAGTAGGTTTTATAGGACAGATTTGGATAAAATCCCGTCAATCTATATGGCAAAAACCGCCATTTAATGCCCTTGCCTCCATTGCTTCTTTGTGCGAACTTCCGAATCTTCGAAATACATTTTACAAAGGATTTCCCTTTAGTATAATGAGTTCGTTTCATTCATAATGAACGTGAACTTCGCTGGGAGATGAAGAAAGAGTATGAAAAATGCGTTAGTTTTTTGATGATAATAAGATTTTATCAGAGCTTATTCAGATGAAGGTGGAGGCCCTGTTTAGAAAGTACGGTCTTGAATTTGAGGTGGACCGTATGAGCAGACTGAGTCAGCTGGAGGCGTGTGATAAAACGTATCAGCTGGCATTTATGGATATTGTGCTGCGAGCAGGACGGAATTGATATTACAAGACAGTGGAAGAATTCCGGACGTTTTGAGGAAGTGGTTTTGTATCCGCGTATGATGACAAGGTGTTTGCTTCTTTTTGACACCAATCCGCTGTATTTTGTAAGAAAAACGAATCTGGATGAGGATCTGGAGCAGGCAATTATTTCCTATAAAGCAAAAAGATTTCCGCAACGCAGGTGATTGTGCCGGAGGGCGCGAAATACCATGTGGGATGTGAACGAGATTATGTATCTCGTCAGCCGGAACCATTACATTGACGTGTATATGGCGAATGGCAACAAGCCTCTGATCCCGCGGCAAGATGGATGACATCGAGAAGATTCTGCAGGATTACAATTTTGTACGGGTTCAGGTCAGCTATCTGGTCAATCTGAAATATGTAGATGCGGTTAAGAGCCAGATGATTCGCTTAAAGAACGGCGAGACATTCCGTATCAGCCCGAAATACCGCGAAGGTGGCATCCGTATGGAGGCTGGCTGGTAGAAGGCTTTGCCGGGGAAGACCGGAAAGTAAAATGGGTCATTTGCTGTTCCAAAACGGGTGTTGTCCGTTTCTGGACACCAGCAAAAGGTGACAAATAACAGGGAAAGTTGACAGTGAGGTGTCTCTTTTCGGAAAACTACAGTAAAATAAAGACATTACATTACAAAAGACAGTCTGAAAAGAGCTGTCTTTTTCCGTTCATGGAAGCAGCATTCTTTTCAGCAGGTTAGGGGGATGATAATGCCGGTACTGAAAGACAGACATGTTGTGATCAACCGTGCGAGAAATGGCCGTGAGATTTACGATACGGTGTGTGAGTGGCTGAATACGACAAATTATTTTAAGTGGACCGATGATTCGGTGAGTTACAACAATGAACTGGAAGAACTGGATCGAAAACGCCGGATGCTTCTCCCTGCGCCGCAAGATTTCGGAGTGCGGCTGTGTGGTACTTTTTGCGGAGATGTATGAGAACTATAAGGAGTGGATTGATCTGGCAATCGACATTGCCAACGAAATGCACAAGCCACTGATTGGTGTCCGGGACTGGGATGCTTCTCCTGTGCCGAAGCGGATGCAGATCAATTGCAGGGTGACGGTAAAATGTGAGCGCAATGCAATTGTAGCCGCGATTCAGGAGTATTGCCTGTAAAAACGGTAAGAGCTGCCGTGCCAGAATTTTCTTGCGTTCTCTCTGCCTTCTCCGTATAATGAAAGTATTTAAAGTGTTAAATTTGTAACTGGGAAGAGGAGGCAGTCTGGATGGAGAAGAAACGGGATATGGCCTGGAAGGTGCTGAACCGGAAAATTGTGTTTCAGGATACCTGGGTGCAGCTGGAGGCATCGAGCTGTGAACTGCCGGACGGGCGGATTATTGAGCCTTTCTATATTCACCGGGATCCGAATTTCGCGGTTGTAGTAGCGGTGACAAAGGATCAACGTCTGGTGCTGGTGCGCCAGTACCGCCATGGCGCGGAGAAGGTGCTTGTGGAGCTGCCGGCCGGCGCGATTGAAAAAAGAGGAGGATCCTCAGGCAGCAGCCGCACGGGAGCTTCTGGAGGAGACCGGATACAGGGCCGGAAAGCTGGAGTTTCTGATGAAGACAGCGCCGAACGCAGCCAATTCTACAGCATATGCTTACTGCTATCTGGCAACGGATACAGAGTGGGCGGCGAAGCAGCATCTGGATGAGATGGAAGATGTGGCGGTGGAGTTCATGGATTTAAAGGATGTGCGAAGGGCATTGCGGGATGGAGTGTTTGAACAGGCTGTACATGTAGCGGCCCTTTACGCGGCGTTAGAAATTCTGGCCGGGAGGAATAACGGATGAATCTCTCAAAAAGAAGATCAGGAATTTGTGAAAACCTACGATGATTCCAAATACGCGAAGCCGTCTGTGACAGCAGATATGGTGATTTTGCCCGTGGCAGTGAAGCGGAACATCTGGAGGTGCTTCTGATTCAGCGTGGTCGTCCGCCGTTTCGCGGGCAGTATGCGCTGCCAGGCGGCTTTGTAAACCGGATGAGTCGGTGGATGATGCTGCCGCGCGGGAACTGAAAGAGGAGACGGGCGTAGACTGTGGATGCCTGGAGCAGCTGCGCACGTTCAGCACGCCGGGGCGGGATCCGCGGCGCTGGGTGATTACCTGCGCGTATCTGGCTCTGGTTGAGAAGTCGGAAATTACTGTAAAAGCGGGAGACGACGCAAAGGCGGCGGAGTGGTTTTCCGTAAAGCTGAAGCAGCTGCCGGATGCGAGCGAACCAGGCGAGAACGGTGAGAACAATGTGAATGGTGCGAATAGCAAAGATGATGAGAACGCCGGGAATAGAAGAAAAGAGGAGCCGCAGCAGGTTTGCCGCTGGGAGTTGGAGCTTTGCGGGAAGCAGGAAACGATCTGCATTCCGTTTCGCGCGGAGCAGCGGCCTGGGCAGCTGGAGCCGCGGTTGTATCTGGAAACGGAAGAGAACGGGCTTGCCTTTGATCATGGACTGATTCTGGCATACGCAGTAATGAGGCTTTACAGGGCTGCTCGTGTAGGATTGGTGGTTGTCTGAACGACTGGTCAGGTCTGAACGAGCCGATTCGGCTGATCTGCTTCATTGTCATGCCGCCAGAACATCGGTGCGAGCACCCGGATCAGTGCGGCGCCGCTGCTGTCAATCAGTACGTCGGAAAAGCGTCCGGCGCGGCCGGGCACAAACAGCTGATGGAATTCGTCGGTGCAGGCATAGAAAAAGGTCAGCGCAAGGGCGGCTCTCAGCAGCTGCTTTCCGCGCAGCCCCCAGGCGCGCAGGCCGAAGATTAGGACAGGCAGAATACGGTGTATTCGGTGATGTGGGCGCATTTACGGACCGGCATGCTTAAAAATGCGCAGACAGCGGGAACATCAACAGACTGCAGTTCCAGCAGATGAAGCCTGTCGGCAATGGCCAGGAGCAGCCGGGTGACGCCGTCGCTTGTCGCGGTGGACTGGACTGCGGGCTGGCTGGAAAAATAAAAAATGGCAATAGCAATGGCGATGGCAGGTACCATCGCCATAATTTTTCAGTGTTTTCATAAGATTAGCGCATGGCTTCCGAGATTTCTTTCCACAGTTCAATATCTTCGGAACTGAGGCGCATATTGGTGACGAGTTCCTGGCCGTCGGGGAGGTGACTTTGAATTCAAAAATGGTGCCTTCCTGGATGCCTTTTCTGACGATTGCGTTTAAAAGAGGGGAAATTTCGGATGGTGTGCCGCAAAGCGGGACCAGGCATTTTCATTTTCATTAATTTCATCGGATTGATCATGGTGTCTCACTTTCTTATATCAAAAATTTTTTATCAGCTGGTGTCTTTTTTGCCGCTCTTTGAGCGACAAACTGCATGTTGTTGTTCACACGTTGTGCAAACAGCAACATTCCAAGTATATCCCAAATTTGCTTCCGTGAAAAGTAATACTTGTAAATTCACGGCAAAATATGTATCATAAAATTATTGTTTCTGCCTCGTTCAGGTGACAAATGATGAAATTTATCAACAACGGGAATCTGAAGAAATCAAGGTGGAACTATGCAGAAAAAATGTGCGGAAAGGCACAGCAGAAACAGAGGATAAGGATATGGGAATGTTTTCACGGAAAGATCTGATCCGTCTGTTTGCCCCGCTTCTGGTGGAGCAGCTTCTGGCTGTTTTGGTGGGCATGGCAGATGTGGTGATGGTAGCGGCTGTTGGCGAGACGGCGGTTTCCGGCGTAGCACTGGTGGATTCCATCAGTGTGCTGGTAATTCAGGTGCTTTCGGCTATGGCAACGGGCGGCGCGGTGGTCTGTTCGCAATATATAGGAAAGAAAAAAGCCGGATCAGGCGTGCCGGGCGGCCGGGCAGCTGGTGCTGATCACAGCGGCGCTCTCGCTTTTCATCGCGGCGGTGGCATTTATCGGAAACCGGCATTTGCTGCGGCTGATCTTCGGTTCGGTGGAGACGGCGGTTATGGACAACGCGCAGACATACTTCTGGTTCACCGCTATGTCGTATCCATTTCTGGCGCTTTACAATTCCGGGGCGGCACTGTTTCGGTCCATGGGAAATTCCAAGGTGTCCATGAAGGTTTCTCTGGCAATGAATGCCATCAATGTGGCGGGCAACGCGCTTTGCGTGTTCGGGCTTCATATGGGAGTGGAAGGCGTGGCAATTCCTACCCTGGTCTCACGTCTGTTTGCGGCAGTGGTCATGGTGTTCCTGGTGCGGAATCGAAAAACAGCATTCGGGTGGACCGTCTGGGGCAGATGATTCCACAGCCGGATATGATCAAAAAGATTCTGGCGGTGGGAATCCCGAGCGGTCTGGAAAATGGCATGTTCCAGTTTGGAAAAAATCGCGCTGCAGAGTCTGGTTTCGACGCTTGGCACGGCATCCATTGCAGGCTACGCGGTGGCCACCAACCTGGTGACGTTTCAGTATCTGCCGGGAGTGGCGCTGGGACTGGGGCTCATCACCATTGTGGGCCAGTGTGTGGGCGCGGGCGAACCGGAACAGGCAAAGTCCTACACGAGAAAGGTCATTGCGGTCAACTACGGACTGTTACTTATCATCTGTACCTGCATGGCGGTGTTCGGAGCCGGGTGGTGGGAATTTACAACCTCTCACCGGAGGCATCGGTGCTGGCACAGAAACTTCTGCTGGCACATTCCTGCGGTATGGTGCTCTGGCCGCTGGCTTTCGCACTGCCGAATACGCTGCGTGCAGGACTGGACGCGAAGTTTACCATGATGGTTTCGGTATTTTCCATGTGGGTGTTCCGCATCGGACTGAGCTATGTATTTGTCAGGGGACTTCACATGAGCGTGCTGGGAATCTGGTACGCCATGTTTGTGGACTGGATCTTCCGCCTGGTGGTCTTTGTATGGCGGTTTAAAGGATTTACAGCGCGGGTGCGCCAGGTGTGAGAAGACTACAGTTGCACAGCGTGTAAGTAGTAACGAGAAGGAGGAGCGGAGTATGAAACGGGCATGTGGTATGCTGCTTCCGGTGGCGAGTCTGCCGTCGGAGTATGGAATCGGAGCATTTTCAAAAGAGGCTTATGCCTTTGTGGACCAGCTGGCTGCGGCGGGGCAGCGGTACTGGCAGATTTTGCCGCTTGGTCCTACCGGTTATGGGGATTCCCCGTATCAGGCGTTCAGTGCGTTTGCGGGAAATCCGTATTTTATCGATCTGGAAACGCTGATCGCGAAGGGACTTTTGACGAAGGCGGAATGTGACGCGGCGGACCTGGGAGAGAACCCGCAGGATATTGACTATGCGAAACAGTATTTCCACCGTTTTCCGCTGCTGAAAAGGCATTTGGAGTATGGAAAACCAGCAGCAGGAGAAGGGGCGCAGTGAGAAAAAAGCTGCAGGAATTTTTTGCGGATGCGCTCACGGAGGATACCCGGGAATACTGCTTTTACATGGCGGTCAAGAATCACTTTGACGGGAAGAGCTTTCTTCTGTGGGACGAAGAGATCCGCACCAGAAAGCCGGATGCGCTGAAGCGGTACCGGGAGATCTGCCGGGATGAGATTTTCTTTTATGAATTTTTGCAGTATGAATTTCAGGAGCAGTGGGCGAAGTTAAAAGTTACGCGAATGAGCATGGCGTGAAGATTATTGGGGATATCCCGATTTATGTGGCCATGGACAGCGCGGACAGCTGGGCGCATCCGGAGCTGTTCCAGTTTGACGCAGATGGCCAGCCGGAGGCGGTAGCCGGGTGTCCGTCGGATGCGTTTTCGGCTACGGGCCAGCTGTGGGGCAATCCGCTCTACCGCTGGGAGCGCCATAAGGAGAACGGCTATGCCTGGTGGCTTGCGCGGATGGAGTACAGCTTCCGTCTGTATGATGTGGTGCGGGTGGATCATTTCGCGGATTTGATGCCTACTATTCGATTCCGGCAAAAGACAAAACCGCGGAGTTTGGCCACTGGGAGAAGGGGCCGGGCTATGGCCTCTTTAAGGCAATGAAGAAGCGGTTTGGCAAGCTTCCGATCATTGCGGAGGATCTTGGTTTCCTGACTCCTTCTGTGCTGGCGCTGGTGAAGAAGACCGGCTTCCCGGGCATGAAGGTACTGGAGTTGCGTTTGACGATGAGGGTGCCAGCAGCTATCTGCCGCACCGGTATCCGAAAACTGTGTGGTTTACACGGGAACCCATGACAATATGACGCTGCAGGGATGGTATCACAGTCTTTCTCCGGCGTCAAAGGCATTTGCGCTGCGGTATCTGGGAAATGCGTATACACCGGAGGGAGAGATCCATTGGGATTACATCCGCCTGGCGCTGGCCAGTGTGGCGAAGCTGGCGGTGATTCCGGTGCAGGATTATCTGGGCCTGGGAAACTGGGCGCGCACAAATGAGCCGTCTACTCTGGGGAAAAACTGGCGCTGGCGTATGAAGAAAGATGATATGACGCCGGAGCTGGTTGCAAAGTGCCGGGAGATGGCGGAGACTTACGGACGGGCAAAGAAGGTCCAGGCCGATGCGCCGGAAAAGGATCAGGCAGATCAAGGCGTGCGAAGCAGCAAGTGATATCCGCGGAGCGTGGCACGGAGTACACAAAAAGAAAACGCACAGGTTACAGAGATGATGCTGTAACCTGTGCGTTTTTCGTTTGAAAAATAAGGGTTCCATGATTACGGAAAGACTACTGAACGGAAACCTGTGTAGCAGCTGCGGCCTGAGCGCTTGTGTCCGCTGCGGCACTGTCGTGTTCCTCCGGGTCGACTGCGCCGCCCTCCAGGGTTTCTACGCTGCCCTCTTTGTGGGAGGTGAAAGTACCCTGTACCTCGTTGTCGGCCTTGTCGCGGGCGTAAACATGAAGTCCGGCCGGGTCCATCTCGAAGGAGAGGGTGTTGCTGGCGCGGTCCACGCTGGTGGCCTCTACGCGTTCTCCGGCAGAATCCAGAGCGTAGATGGAATCAAAATTGATGCCGGACTGGCTGTCGGATAAGGTGATGGTAACGACACCGTCCTGAATATCGGTGCTGGAAAATTCCGGCGGATTGTCATCTAACACGTTCACGTGCTCGAAGACAGTGGCCGGCATGCCGTTTAAGTTTACCACGCAAGACTCGATGGAGCCGTTTTTGTAAACGGTGGCTGTGTATGTACGGTGCTTGCCTTTTTCCAGCTCCAGCGGTTCGCCATCTAATGTCATGCTGACGGATTTGGTCGGGAAAAATGACTTTACGGTCAGGACGACATGGGTGGAAAGGTAGTCGTTGGTGTCTTCTACCACAACGTTCAGCTTTGGCTTCGCGGTGAGACAGACAAATAAGATGCTGTTAAATACAAGGAACGGGAGCACATAAAATAAGAGGATGTGCGGCCATTCACTTTGTTTTTTCCTGCGGTACCGGTGATCCCGGCGGGACGCAGATGGCTGATTCTGTTCCATAAAAACTCCTTTTTATCGCAAGGCAAAATGCCCGATGATCTGTCCATTAGCATAACAGAAAAACCACGGATTTACAAGACAACTTTTCTTACGATTCCATGAGTTAGACCCTTTCGGGAAGCCTGGGAGTATGGTAGAATGAAAATAACTGTTCAGTAGGTCTGCGCATTCACTGCGCTGACCGTATGAAAACATGGGCTTGCAGGCAAAAATCCCATTGCCAAAGGCAATTTTCAATGGATTTTTGCCCGTAACTGTGAGGGTACTGAACAGTTACGAATGAAAATATCAGGTGGTTTGGTGACTGTGAAGATGGAACGGTTCCATGGTTTGGGAAACGCGGATCGCAGAAGAGGAGATGCTGCTGAAGGGTGTTTTCCGGGTGGAAAATAACAGGTCAGCGGTAAAACGGCATATGAATGAGGATAAACAGATGATTCAGAAAGCGGCGGTATTTGCGGCAAAGGCCCATGAGGGCATGATGCGGAAGGGGAGCAGGATTCCTTATATCTATCATCCAATGGAAGTGGCGCTCATTGTGGCGCAGATGACCGATGATCCGGAGGTCATTGCCGCGGCGTATCTTCACGATGTTCTGGAGGATACCAGTGTGACGCCGGAAGAACTGGAAGAGGCGTTTGGGAGCCGGGTGCTGTCGTTTGTGAAGGCCGAGAGTGAGGACAAGTCCCGTACCTGGCGGGAGCGCAAGGCCAGCACGATTGCCCATTTAAAGCAGGCACCGCGGGAGGTGAAGCTGCTCACGCTGGGGGACAAGCTCAGCAATATGCGCAGCACGGCCCGCGATTATATGGTGATCGGGGATGAGATCTGGCAGCGCTTCAACGAAAAAGCACCGGGAATGCCACCAGTGGTATCTGGAGGAATTATGGATGGCCTGCAGGAACTGCGGGATCTGCCGCCATTTCAGGAACTGGAGCGGCTGTATCATCTGGTATATGAATCATAGAGCTGAAGCATTGACAAAATCAGACACCGTTCAGGATAACGCATAAGCGGTGTCGATTTTTGCGGCAGAGAACAATAACCGGGCCGGAATGCGCTTGACGCGTGTTCCGCCCGAAGTAAAATAGGCGTAGAAATGCGGTGTGAACAGTCAGCAGACACACCGTTTCGCACAGTTCGCCGGTTCCGGCATGTGCAGACAGGCCTGCCTCGTTCGCGGCAGGAATTCCGGTATCAAAATGAGGTTACAGTTGTGTCATAAGGAAGAGGCAGCAGCTTAAGGTTTCAGGGGGATTTGGGTGACAAAAGAAAAAGCAAAGGGAATACAGACTGCGCTCTGGGCGGCGCTGGTGCTGGTGCAGATGAGCGTAGTCGGTGCGCTTGAGGTGCGCGCGGAAACCGTACGGCGGGAAGTGACATACGAAGCAGTAGAGGAGAGGCGGCGCTTCCGGATGAGATTACGGTTTCGGTGCTGGCCGGGAATGATGAGGAACTGGTGCGGTGCCGGGCGGTGGAGCAGGTGGAAGAAGATGCTTACTGGCGGGATGATTTTTCCTTTCCCATCACGTTTTATGAGTATGGGGCCGGGGAATACCAGCTTGGTGAGATAATCGTAGGGGGGAGCAGAGCTGACAGATTTTACGCAGCTGACAAAGCTGGCGCAGCAGTATGGAGCAGAATTGCTCCGTAGCATGGGACTCTCCGAAGAAGAATATGAAGTAGAAGAGATTGTCTGGGCAGGAACGCCCTATGAAAATGAGGATAGCATTGTGTGCCGGGATGCGGTGCCCGCGGAAACCGGCTGCTGCGGGATTATCAGGTCGTGTATGAAGGGGTTGTGGAGCCGGAGCGCTGGAAGGAACTGAAGCAGGGCGGCGCGCCGGGAGAACTGGATGAGGCTCAGATGCAGGAAGAGCCTGCTTGGGAGGAAGCGGAGGAGACAGCCGGGGCAAAGGTGGAAACGGAGGCAGCGCGGCCGGAAGAGGCGGAGAAGCAGCGGAAGTAAAAAGTCCGGGCTGCAGGAATTTCTGGAAAAGGTGACCAGAATCCTGCTGATTGCGGTGGGAATCGGAGCCATCTTCTTTTTGGCGGACTTCTGGTGCTGGCGCTGCTTTGGATTTACCGGAAGCTGCGGGAGTGGCATGCGCGGGGAGACGGTAAAAGAAAGGCTGGCAGCAGGCAGGAACATGGGGTTCGCATAGAAACGGCAAACAAGTACTGAATGACCGGACTTTTTACATATGATAGAGCAGAATGGTTTCGGGCATGGGGGAACGCGGGACCTGAAAATTTCCGGGAGCGCGGTGGCAGAATGAAAACATGGTATCAGATGACGGCAGAGGAAACCCTGCGCGGGATGGAGAGCAGTCACGGCGGACTTTCGTCTGGTCAGGCCAGGATGCGGTGTGGCCAGTTTGGGGAAAATGTGCTGCAGGAACATGCCGAAAAAAAAGCTCTGGCAGGTGTTTCTGGAACAGTTTCAGGATCTTCTGGTGCTGATTTTGATTGCGGCGGCTGCCATTTCCATTCTTTCCGGCAGCGGGGAGAGTGCGGCTGTTATTTTGCGGTAATCACCATGAATGCGGTATTGGGAACGATTCAGCATGAGAAGGCAAGAAAGTCTCTGGAAAGCCTGAAGAAACTGTCCGCGCCGGTCGCGCAGGTGCTGCGGGATGGAAAAAGTCAGGAAATTCCGGCGGCGAAGGTAGTGCCGGAGATATTGTGCTGCTGGATGCGGGGAGTCTGGTGGCGGCAGATGGCCGTCTGCTGGAATGCTACAATCTGCAGGTGAATGAAAGCTCGCTGACCGGAGAATCGCTTCCGGTGGAAAAACGGGCGGGAGTGATTGGCACCGGACCGAGGAACCGTGCGGCTGGAGAAAACAGGACGGAAAAGGCTGGCATGGAAATTGCAAAATGGCGGGAGAAAGCCGCGGGAACGAGATGGCGTGGCAGGAGGGGAAGAACCGGCAGGAATTCCGTTGGGGACCAGTACAACATGGTCTTTGCCGGTTCACTGGTGACGGGCGGCCGCGGTGTGTTTTGGTGACGGCCACCGGCATGGAGACGGAACTTGGAAAGATTGCCCGGCTTATGAACACGGCAAAGGAGAAGAAAAACGCCGCTGCAGGTGAGTCTGGATCAGTTCAGCACGCATCTGGCGGCACTGATCCTGGAATCTGCGCACTGGTCTTCGGGCTGAGCCTGTACCGGGGGACCGGCATTCTGGAATCTCTGATGTTTGCGGTGGCGCTGGCGGTGGCGGCCATTCCGGAGGCGCTTGGCTCCATTGTGACCATTGTGCAGGCCATGGGAACGCAGCAGATGGCTCGGGAACACGCCATCATCAAGGATCTGAAAGCGGTGGAGAGCCTGGGCTGCGTGTCGGTGATCTGCTCCGATAAGACCGGAACCCTGACCCAGAATCGCATGACGGTGGAACAGGTACTGGTGGATGGAAGGGTTTTGCAGCCCGGACAATTGCGACTGTATGATCCGGTCCAGCGGTATTTTTTTATATGGGGCGGTTCTGGATAATGACGCGGTGGTACAGGGGAGACCTGCACGGGGGATCCGACAGAAGCAGCACTTCTGGCCATGGCACTGCGGGCCGATGTTTCACCGGAGGCGCTGCGCCGGGAGATGCCGCGCCTGGGGAGCTTCCTTTTGATTCCGGGAGAAAGCGGATGAGTACGCTGCACCGCTGCGATGGAAGCTGTGTCCTGTTTACCAAAGGCGCTCCGGATATTCTTATGGAACGGACAGACCAGATCCTTACAAAGAGCGGGATAAGGCCCCTGTCGCCGGAACAGAAAAACAGATCCGGCAGCAGAATGAGCGCTGGGCAGCCGGCGGACTTCGGGTGCTGGCGGTGGCGTACCGGCCCCTGGAGCAGATGCAGGCCTGCAGTGTGGAAATGGAGGATTTCCTGCATTTTTCTGGGGATGGCAGCCATGCTGGATCCGCCGAGGCCGGAATCAAAACCGGCGGTACTGATGGCGAAAAAAGCGGGCATCCGTCCGGTTATGATCACGGGAGATCATCCGGTTACGGCTCTGGCAGTAGCAGAAAAACCGGCATTCTGGAGCCGGGGGACCTGACCGTAACCGGGCAGGAGCTGGAGCGGATGACAGACGGGGAGCTGGATAGAAAGCTGGCCTCCATCTCGGTTTACGCGCGGGTCTCACCGGAGCATAAAATCCGCATTGTGGAGGCTTGGCAGCGGCAGGGAAGGATTGTCGCCATGACGGGGGCGGCGTGAATGACGCGCCGGCCTGAAAAAAGCGGACATAGGGGTTGCCATGGGAATCATGGGAACCGAGGTGTCCAAGGATGCGGCCTCCCTGATCCTGACGGATGACAATTTTGCCACCATGATCAAGGCGGTGGCCAATGGCCGGAATGTGTACCGGAACATCCGCAATGCAGTGCAGTTTCTGTTGTCCGGCAATATGGCCCGGTATTCTGTGCGTGCTGTACACGTCTCTTCTGGCTCTGCCGATGCCCTTTGCACCGGTGCATCTTTTGTTCATTAATCTGCTGACGGATTCGCTGCCGGCCATTGCCATTGGCATGGAGCCGCAGGAGGAGGGACTTTTAGACCAGCCGCCGCGGGATCCCAAGGAGGGAATCCTGACTGCCGCGTTTTTGTTGCGGCTTGTGGTGCAGGGAATGCTGATCGCGGTGTGTACGATGACGGCCTATCACGTGGGAATGGATACTGGAGGAGCCGGGACAGCCAGCACCATGGCATTTTCCGCCCTGACTCTGGCCCGGCTGTTTCACGGATTTAACTGCCGGAGCGGCCATTCGCTTTTAAACCTTGGAATCCGGAGCAATATGTGGAGCGTGATGGCATTTGAAACGGGAACACTGCTCCTGGCGGCAGTGCTGTTTTTGCCTGGGCTTCAGGTGCTGTTTGCGGTGGCAGATCTGAGCGCACGGCAGCTGGCAACGGTGCTGGTCTGCGCGTTTGTGCCGACGCTGCTGATTCAGGCAGTGAAGATGCTGGGAGAAGCGGCCGCATGGGAAGATAATATTTGACAAAGAAGGGATACATTTGGCAGAAAAATAGTCATTCAACCTAATAAAAAGGCTGATTGTATAAAAACAGATACCTGGAATATATTGAGAAAAAACGCAAATATACCGCTTGCAATTTAGAAAAATATGATATTCTATATGCAGGTCAGATGAATGGCCTGCTATAGAATGAATCGTTATGATTTTAACAAAACATGACGGTATTGATGTATACAGAGAAGCTGCTAATCTCCCAAAACAGACAGCGGCAGATGACGGACAGACGATGTAACTAATCAGATGGCAAAATATTTGAGAGGTTATATTTTTTTTCTGGCACGCATGTATACAGTATTCAAAACACAGTACAATTTTAAGGAGGAAAACACCAAATGACTAACTTTGATCAGTGGGATGGATTTGACGGCCGCCTCTGGAAAGAGGAAGTAAACACCCGTGACTTTATCCAGCATAACTACAAGCCGTATGACGGCGATGAGTCTTTCCTGGCTGGCCCGACTGAGGCTACCGACAAACTGTGGGGAATCCTGCAGGGTCTGCAGAAAGAGGAGCGCGCAAAGGGCGGCGTTCTGGATATGGATACCCACATCGTTTCCGGTATCACTCCCATGGCCGGGCTACATCAGCGAGGCTGATAAGGACTTAGAGCAGATCGTTGGTCTTCAGACCGACAAGCCGTTAAAGAGAGCTTTCATGCCGTATGGCGGTATCCAAGATGGCTGAGCAGGCTTGCCAGAACTACGGTTATGAGCCGGATCCGAGCTTCACAAGATCTTCACCGAGTACTGCCGCACCCACAATCAGGGCGTATTTGATGCTTACAGTCCTGAGATGAAGAAGGCTCGTCACAACAAGATCATTACCGGTCTTCCGGATACCTACGGCCGTGGACGTATCGTAGGCGACTACCGTCGTGTTGCTCTGTACGGTATCGATTTCCTGATCCAGGAGAAGCAGAATGATTTCGCTAACTGTGGCGATGGCACCATGACCGACGACATCATCCGTTTAAGAGAAGAGATCTCCATGACAGTATCAGGCATTAAAGGATATGAAGAAGATGGCAAAGCATCTTACGGATATGATATTTCCCAGCCTGCTAAGACCGCAAAAGAGGCTGTTCAGTGGTTGTACTTCGGATACCTGTCCGCAGTTAAAACCCAGAACGGTGCTGCAATGAGCGTTGGCCGTATCTCTACCTTTCCTTGATATTTACATTGAGCGTGACCTTGAGAACGGTACCCTTAAACCGAGGCTGAGGCACAGGAGCTGATCGACCATCTGGTAATGAAATTCCGTATGGTGAAGTTCGCAAGAATCCCGTCCTACAACCAGCTGTTCTCCGGTGACCCGGTATGGGCTACTCTGGAAGTTGGTGGTATCGGCGTAGACGGCCGTTCTATGGTAACTAAGACTGACTATCGTTTCCTGCACACCTTAGAGAACATGGGACCGAGCCCGGAGCCGAACATGACTGTTCTGTACTCCTCCGCTCTGCCGATGAACTTCAAGGATTATGCAGCGAAGATCTCCATCGACACAAGCTCTGTGCAGTACGAAAACGATGACGTTATGAAGCCAGTCTGGGGCGACGATTACTCTATCTGCTGCTGCGTGTCCGCTACCCAGACTGGGAAAGAGATGCAGTTCTTCGGCGCACGCGCAAACCTGGCTAAGTGCCTGCTGTACGCTATGAACGGCGGCCGCGACATGAAGTCCAGAGAGCAGGTTGGTCCAGAGTTAAGACCGATTACCTCTGAGTACCTTGATTACGATGAGGTTATTAAGAAATACGATGTTATGATGGACTGGCTGGCGGGTCTGTATGTAAATACCTTAAACCTGATCCAGTACATGCATGATAAATACTTCTATGAGGCAGCTGAGATGGCTCTGATCGATACCGATGTCAGACGTACTTTCGCTACCGGTATTGCTGGTTTCTCTCATGTAGTTGACTCCTTAAGTGCTATTAAGTACGCAAAGGTAAAAACTATCCGTGATGAGGACTGGCATGATCATGGACTTCGAGACCGAGGGAGATTTCCCAAGATACGGAAATGATGATGATAGAGCAGATGAGATCGCTGTATGGCTGTTAAAGACCTTCCTTGAGAAGTTAAAGAGACGTCATACCTACAGAAATTCTGAGCCTACAACTTCTATCCTTACCATTACTTCCAACGTTGTATATGGTAAAGCTACAGGAGCATGCCAGACGGAAGAAGAGCAGGCGAGCCGTTATCTCCTGGTGCAAACCCATCCTACGGTGCAGAGGAGAACGGTCTGTTAGCTTCCTTAAACTCTGTTGCTAAGCTGCCATACGAGTGGGCTCTGGATGGTATTTCCAATACTCAGACCATCAACCCAGATGCTTCAGGGGCCACAATGAAGAAGGACGGATAGTAGAGAACCTGGTTCAGGTATTAGACGGTTACTTTTGATCAGGGCGCTCATCACTTAAACGTAAACGTATTTGGCAGCATAAAGAGAAGCTGATCGACGCTATGGAGCATCCGGAAAAAGGAAGAGTACGCAGAAAAACTTCACAATCCGTGTATCAGGATACGCTGTTAAGTTTATCGACTGGTGGGTCACGTGCATTCCCTGGAAACCTTTGGTCTGGTAGACGGACCGGGTGTCCGCACCGTTGTATTTTTACAGGGCTGCCGCATGCGCTGCCGTTACTGCCACAACCCGGAGACCGGAGCATATCCGGCGGCGAGGAGTGGACCGCGAAGGATCTGTTTAACCGGGTTTACTTCGCTATCGCACTTACTGGAAGAATAACGGCGGTATTACTGTCAGCGGCGGTGAGCCGCTTTTGCAGATCGATTTCCTGCTGGAGTTCTTTGCGTTGGCGAAGGCGAAGGGCATCACACCACACTGGATACCGCAGGCAACCTGTTCACCAGGGGAAGAAACCGTTCTTTGGCAAATTCCAGAAATTAATGGAACTTACCGATCTGGTCATGCTGATTTCAAAGAGATGGACGGCGCGCGCCACAAAGATCTGACCGATGCAGCAATGACAACATTCTGATATGGCAGTATCTTTCCGATACCGAAAAGATATGTGGATCCGCCACGTGCTGGTACCGGGACTCACCGACCAGGAAGATGATCTTAAGGCTATGCGCGGCATGCTGGACGAATTGAAGACTGTGAAAAAAGGTAGAGATCCTGCCACCACAGCCTGGGCCTGTTTAAGTGGCAGAACCTGGGGAATCCCGTATACGCTGGAGGGCGTACCGGCTCCGACAAAAAGAAGAAGTGGAGCGGGGCGGAGAAGATTCTGGGAATCGTGGAAAGCAGAGTAAATTAAATACGGATTTAGTTCAGCTGCGATAACTTATCGCGATGAACTTTATCCCGTATTGCTATTTAGATACCCATTTTACTTAATGCCGCTTCATCTGCTACAATCGTGACATCATTATGCAGCTGCAGTGATCGATGCCGGTACCTGTGGGGTGATGGGGCCGCAGATCGTAGCTTTTAAGGCGTCGGCTTTGTCTTCTCCGCTGACAACAACCAGAATCTTTTTGCTTTCATGATGCTTCCGATGCCCATAGTGTAGGCCTGTCTCGGGACATCATCTTCGGATTCGAAGAAGCGTTTGTTGGCGTCTATGGTGCTTTCGGTCAGGTTGACGCAGTGGGTTTCGCGGGCAAAAGCGTCTGCCGGTTCATTGAATCCGATGTGACCGTTGCGGCCAAGTCCCAGAAGCTGTAAGTCCACGCCGCCGGACTTGCGGATGATCTTTCATATGCTGCGCATGCTTTTTCCGGGTCTGGTTCCAGACCGTTCGGTACGAAGGTGTGGGTTTTATCGATGTTGACATGGTCGAACAGGTTGGTGTTCATAAAATAGCGGTAGCTCTGCGGGTTCTCCGGGCTTAAGCCTTTGTATTCATCCAGGTTGATACTGGTGACCTGGGCGAAACCAGATCGCCTTTGTTGTACCACTCGATCAGCTGCTTGTAGGTGCCGATCGGTGAAGAACCGGTGGCCAGGCCCAGCACGCAGTGCGGCTTCATGATAACCTGGGCGGAGATGATGTTAGCTGCTTTGCGGCTCATGTCCTGATAGTTTTTGCTTTGCAGATGTTCATAGTAAGTAATACCCCTTATTTATTGTAAAATACCCCTTCCATCTTAAGTATATCGGTTTTCTGGGAAATACAATAGAAAAAGAGTTTAGGGAAGAAAACTATTGTAATTCTGCGCGGAGTCAATTATACTACGCCCATAGGGGGTGCATACGCATGATTATTAAGAATGTACAAGTTTACACACAGAAGAACAGAAATTTGTACGGGGGAGATTGTGGTCCGGGGGACCGGATTGCAGAGGTGCATACAGCGGTAGAGAAGGAAACAACGGGCGCAGAATGCCTGGAAAAGAAGTTGTTTCAGAAAAATGAATGCTCAGAAGATGAAGAAATCGTGGTAGATGGAGAGGGCGCTTATGCCATTCCGGTCTCATCGACCTGCATTTCCATGGCTGTGTGGGTGCGGATGTCTGTGACGGGACACCGAGGCGCTGGAAAAAGATTGGCGCAGTACGAGGCTTCGATTGGTGTGACCCTATCGCACCGGCTACTATGACGCTGCCGGTGGAGGAACTGGAGCAGATTTACGGAATGCGGCGGCTTACAAAAAAGACGCAGAAAACAGGAGGATTTGAGGCGGATCTTCTCGGCCTCAACATGGAAGGCCCTTCATCAGCCCGGTCAAGAAAGGCGCGCAGGATGAGAAGAACATTGTTCCATGCAAATGGAGATTGCGAAACGGTTCCTGAAAGCATCGGAGGGCCTGGTGAAATTCATCGGCATTGCACCGGAGGAGAGCAGTGAAGCGGTTGCCTTTATTAAGGAAATGAAGGGATTCTGTAGATATTTTCTGGCCCATACCAATGCGGACTACGATACTGCCATGGCGGCATTTGCTGCCGGGGCAAACCATGCAGTACATCTGTAGCAATGCTATGCCAGCCTTTACCCACCGGGCGCCGGGCGTGACGGCGCGGTGGCGGACAGTAAGCATGTGATGGCGGAGATTATCTGTGATAACGTACACATTCATCCGCAGTTGTTCGTGCCACCTTTTTTGCCATGATGGGCGCGGACCGTATGATCCTCATCAGTGACAGCATGCGTGCGACTGGCATGCCGACGGCACTTACACGCTGGGCGGCCTGGATGTCAAAGTGAACGGAAACCGGGCAACCCTGGTGGATGGAGGTGCGCTGGCAGGTTCTGTTACCAACCTGATGGACTGCATGCGCACCGTTGTGAAGGTGATGGAGATTCCGCTGGAAACTGCCGTGGCCTGCGCAACGGCCAACCCGGCAAGATCACTGGGAGTATACGATACCTACGGCTCTATTTCCGCCGGAAAAAGGCAGATATTGTCCTGCTGGATGAAGACCTGGCCCCTGAAGATGGTCATCAAGGACGGTCAGCTTCCATTTCTGTAAAATAGCGCCACAGAGTGGAGCGGTTGACGCCCAACTGTTTTGCCAGAAGGCTGCGCAGCCGCGTGAACATGAAGATCGGTTACGGTGAATCCATGAGAAATGGTTTTGCTTTTGAGACCTACGCAGAGAAGGGCGTGGATCATCTGATGCCGTTGGTCGGCCGTATGAGCAAGATGAGCGACCTGATCAAAATCCGTGACCTGGCAAGGGAGAAGGGACTGGAGAAGCGCGGCGTGATCGAGAGTATGAAGTATTTCAAGGTGGATGAAACACGGAAAAAATTTTGCAGTGCGTGCAGCGTATTAAGGAATAAAATTTACAAAACACAAAAGGACTTCATCGAATGTTGTTTTCATCCGATGAGGTCCTTTTGTTTTTTATTTCTAAAGCGATATTTATTTCCAGATCATATTTAAGATCAGCAGCTCTACAATACCAACACCCGTCATGATGAAGGATACGGCTGTCTTACAGCGGAGCTGGTCCTTAATCTCGGTCAGACCGAACATACCGTTGAACACCCAGAAACCACTGTCGTTGAAGTAGCTGGAATGCGATTAGTGCCGATACAGGAAGCCTGTGCCAGCAGAACCGGATTTAAGCCAAGAGTGGTGATGAGCGGAGCGGTCAGGGGATGCTGAGGTGGTGATGGCTACGGTTGCGGAACCCAGAGCCAGACGCATGAGTGCACCGATGAGAACCGGGATCAGGATAGCCGGGATCGGCCAGGAAACTACGGTTGCACCAAGTACATCGCCGATACCGCTGACTTTGATGATGTTTCCAAGGGATCCGCCTCGCACCGGTGAACAGCATGATCATACCGGTATCTCTTGATGCTGTCGCCCATGATGTTCATGAGCTTATCCTTTCGGAATATCTTTACCGATGCCGTAAACAGCAATGGTAGTACCAAGGCCCAGGGCTACGATCGGGGGAACCTAACAGGGCAACAATGCTGTAGATGAAGCTTTCTTTATCAACACCTACGAAATCACATACGGTCTTGCTCAGGATGAGTACCAGCGGAATCAGGATCGGGAGCAAGGGACTCGCCCAGGCCCGGAAGCTCTTTGGTGCCCATGATCTCATCTAACTGATCCATGGTCTTTAGTACTCTTTTCTTGAACTCTTTGCGGTCGAGTACCATCCTCACGCGGAATCTGGTAGATCTTTTTGCCGATCCAGTTTGCGTACAGCATTGCTGCGATAAGGATCGGAACGGACATCAGGGCACCTGCGATGATCATCTGGCCAACATCAACGCCCATCATGCCGGCAGCGGTTAACGGACCTGGAGTCGGCGGAACCATTACGTGGTACACTGCAGGCCGCAGGCCAGAGCCAGTGCCAGAGCGATAACAGATTTACCGGTTACGCGGGACATTGCCTTACATAACGGAGCAAAGATTACAATTGCGGAATCTGCGAAAACCGGGATGGATACCAGCCATCCGGTGATACCAAGGGCAAGCTCCTCTTTTCCGCTTCCAATCTTTTTTGATGAAGGAAAATGCCATACGCTCTGCAGCGCCGGTTTCTCGAGGATACCGCCCATCATAACGCCGAGGCCGATGATGATACCGGTACTTTTTAAGGTGTTTCCGAAGCCATCCTGGATTGCGGTAATGGCATCAGACGGGGACATTTTGCCGATCAGACCTGTGATCAGTGCAGCAAGCAGCAGCGCGATAAACGTGTGGGTTCTGGTCTTCATAACCAGGAAGATCATGATCGCGATGCCTAAGAACAGGCCAAGCAGCATCTGGGTTTCATGTGACATATTCATACCTCTTTCTGTAGTGTGCTCACTTTTCCTCCCTGTTATTCCGAAAACACAGGAAAAATTTCCAGCAGAAAAGTGAGTTTCGGTACAGGAATTGCACGCATCAAATGTTGGGGGATGCGGCCGCAGATCCCTGCTTGAAAGGTTCGGCGGGAAGTGATAAAATTATGACAAGAGGCATTATAACGAAAAGTAATACATAAGTAAAATTAACTGTACTTAGCCATCTCTTAAAAAAAATTAATACATGCTCACAGGATTAATAGAGCGGAGCGGAATTTTCCCAGTACTCCCGTGCTGTCAGGCGGATGAATTCCTTTGCGCCGAGTTTAAGTAGCCATGTTTCTGGCAGCTGATGGCAATCTCCCAGGACGGACGGTCCGCAGGGAGAAGCAGGCCACACCTTCGGTGAGTCCCAGCGTATAGTAGCGTGGATGATGCCGCAGCACAGAGTGGACTGAACCATGGCGGCAATGCCTCCGGTATTGTTGGTTTCAAAGAGAATATTTGGAACGAACCGGCCTTCTCAAACAAAAGATCGCAGGAGGAGCGCAGGGTGGAGGTTTTGTCCATCAGCACAAAAGGTTCATAGCGGAGCTCGTTTAAATCCATCGTGGCCAGTGGCTCTCCAGGAGCGGCAGCTTTTTTCTGCCAACGGATGGGCAGCCGAATCATGAGCACCAGTTCCTCTTTTTTTCAGGGGATAGTAAGTATCAATCGTGCGGTCGATGGGACGGAGCGTCATAAGGCCGACATCAATCTCTCCTCTTGCAATGGCATCCTGCTGGGCCCGCACCCGCATTTCGATGGGGCGCACATCCAGGTTGGGTAATTGCGGTGCAGTTCCGGGTAGATGGCGGTGAACATGCGCAGGCCGCGTCCCGGCGTCAGGCCGATGGTCAGGTGGCCTTTGCGGGCGCTGACAACATCATAGATTTTGTTGTAGGTGGTATTCTTGATCTGAAGGGCAGCTTTGGCGCCTTCAATGTAAATTTCACCGGCTTCCCGTCAGCCGCCAGTTGGCGCGGAGCGGTGAAACAGCGGTGTTCTAGCTCCTTTTCCAGCTTTAAAAGCTGCTGGTTTAAGGCCGACTGGGTGATAAAAGTTTTTCCGCGGCTTTGGTGATATTGTTTTCTTCCGCGATTTTAAGATGTATTCGATCTGTTTTGTATCCAATTGTAAACCTCCCAGGGGCAGACGCGGCAGGCAGGTGTTCCTTCTATAATATAATGTAGGACGAAACACATGCTTCCGGACTGCGTATATCAGACAAATGCCAGTACCGATTATAACAGGTTTTGAACAGAATTTAAACAAACAAAAATATTAAGAGAAATATAAAAACTATTAATTTTACTTATTAGCAGCGAAGTGCTATGATAAGGCCAGTAAGAGATACAAGAACTCAATAAACATTTCTATATAATTCAAGGAGGGTATTTCAATGAACCAGATTCCAACAATCACAAAGATGGAAGTTTTCCCGGTTGCAGGACACGACTGCATGGAGCTGAACTTAAGCGGCGCGCACGCCCGTACTTCACCCGTAACATCGTTATCCTTGACCGACAGCACCGGCAACGAAGGTATCGGTCAGGTTCCGGGCGGTGAGAAGATCACTGCAGCATTAGAGCAGATCAAAGATCTCGTAATCGGTTCCAGCATCGGTGATTACAAGCAGACCTTAAACAAGATCCGCGCATGGCTGTCCGCAAACATCAAAGATGACAAGCGCGGCCTGCAGACCTTCGACCTGCGTGTAGGTGTACATGCAGTTACTGGCAGCAGAGGCCCGCTTCTTGACCTGCTTGGTAAGTTCTTAAACGTTCGGCTGCAGCTCTGATGGGCGACGGCATCCAGCGTGAGAAGTCTGTTCAGTTCCTGTCCTACCTGTTCTATGTAGGCGACCGCAAGAAAACTGACCTTGAGTACGAGGAAGAGCGGATGCAGAGTGCGACTGGTACCGTCTGGCGTCACGAGGAGGCTCTGACTCCGGAGGCTATCGTGGCACTGGCTAAGGCTACCAACGAGAAATACGGCTTCGTAGACTTCAAGTTAAAGGGCGGCGTTCTGGCTCCGCAGGAAGAGGTTAAGGCTGTAGCTGCAATCAAGGAAGCATTCCCGGAGGCACGTGTTGACCTTGACCCGAACGGCTGCTGGAGCTTAAAAAGAGGCTCTGGAAGTTGCTCCGGACTTAAAGAAGGTTCTGGCTTACTGTGAGGATCCGTGTGGCGCTGAGGATGGTTTCTCCGGACGTGAGGTTATGGCTGAGTTCAGAAAAAGCAAACCATGATGCCGACCGCTACCAACATGATCAACACTGACTGGCGTCAGATGTGCCACGCAATCGCTCTGCAGAGCGTAGATATCCCGTTAGCAGATCCGGCACTTCTGGACCATGGAGGGTTCCGTACGTGTTGGCCAGCTGTGCAACGACTTCGGTCTGATGTGGGGCTGCCATTCCAACAACCACTTCGATATCTCCCTGGCTATGGTTGTACAGTGTGCAGCAGCAATCCCGGGCAAGATGAACGGTATTGATACCCACTGGATCTGGCAGGAGGGCCGTGGAGCGCCTGACCAAGAGCCGATGCAGATCGTAGGCGGATGCATCGACCTGCCGAAGAAGCCGGGTCTTGGTGTAGAGGTTGACCGTGACCAGGTTATGAAGGCTCATCAGCTGTACATGGACAAGTGCTACGGCAAGGGCGCTCGTAACGACGCTGTTGGCATGCAGTACTTAATCCCGGGCTGGACCTTCGATAACAAGAAACCGTGCCTGGTTCGCTAATCGCATAAGACGGTATTCTAAAACACGATATAAAATAAGAAATGCCTGGTTCTGGCGGAATGTCCGCGGAACCAGGCATTTTTACGTTTTTGGATGACCAGAATCAGGTTTCTGCATGCCGGGTCAGCTTCTGGCTTTTTCCAGTAATCCCGGCATAGTTCCAGAAAATACTGCTCCGCCTGGTTTAAGTAAGCTCCCTTGCGGCAGCACATGGTGACCTCCCAGGCCGTTTTCCTTCCAGACGGAAGTAACGGAGCCCCGGATCCGGCTTTGCGAAAAATCCAGGCAGCAGGGCGCAGCCCACTTCCGCCAGAACCATGCGGTATTTGCTCACATTGCTGCTGGTGGAAAAGAGCACCTGGGGTTCAAAACCGGCTACGGCAAAGAGGGATTCCTCCAGCTGGAACATGGTAGAACGGCGGGTGATGAGGATGAAGGGATCCTGGGAAAAGCGGGAAAGGCTGATCTCAGGGGCAGTATTGCCTGTTCGCTGCCGGAGACCGCCAGTGGATGACAGGAGGGGACTGCCAGGAAAATTTCTTCGTCTTCCATATGAATGTAGGTGTTTTCATCTTTTTTTGTGCCGGAGCCAGCGTGATGAGGCCTAAATCCAGTTCATTGCGCGTGATGAGATTCTGCATGGTCCGGACGTTGCACTCCACCGGCTCAATCCGGATGTCCGGGAACTTTTTGTGAAATTCCGGGTAGATGGCGGTGAACATATTGACGCCGCGTTCCGGGATGAGTCCCAGGCTGATGCGCCGGTTTCCGCTTTCTTTTAAGTCCTGGATCTGGCTGTAGGCGTCTTTTTTTCAGATTCAGGATCTGCCTTGCGGTATTGACATAGATTTCCCCGGCGGGGTCAGCTGCCAGTCGGAGCGGGTACGGATAAAGGGCAATTCCCAGCTCCTTTTCCAGTTTCTGCAGCTGCTGGTTTAAGGCGGACTGGGTAATGAAAAGTTTCTCCGCGGCTTTGGTGATGCTGCGTTCTTCGCTGATCTGTATGATGTATTCCATCTGTCTGGTATCCAAGGCTGATTTCTCCCTATATGTTAGAAAAACTAACACAAATATTATTTATATAAATTTGACTGATATACAAAGCTATTATACAATGTGATCATCAATAAGACAAGCTGCGGGCGGAGTGGAGATTTTCGGCAGCAGCTTCAGGAGAAATAAGAAAGTGAGGAAGGGTCAGTATGATGTCCTATGATGTGATCGTGATCGGCGCCGGCGTTGTCGGTTCAGCTGTGGCGCGGGAGTTATCCGTTACCAGTTAAAGGCTGCGGTGCTGGAGAAGGAACTGGATGTGGCATGCGGAAACAGCAGCCGCAACACCGGTATGCTCCACGCGGATTTACCTATAAACCGGGAAGCTTAAAGGCAGAGTGTGCCGTAGAGGGAAACCAGGAGTTTGACCAGGTGGCAAAGGAGCTTGGTGTTCCGTTTAAGCGCACCGGTAAGCTGGTGGTTGGTTTTACCGATCATGACCGGGAAAATATCTTAAAATATAAAGCCATTGGTGAGAAAAATGGCGTCAGGGGCATGCGCATGATCGATAAGGATGAGATCAACCGCATTGATCCGAATGCAGGCGGTGAGTTTGCGATGTACGTTCCGTCTTCCGGTATTCTGGATCCGATGCAGTACACCATCGGCCTGGCGGAGAATGCCTGCCAGAATGGTGTGAAGTTTCATTTTGGCCAGAAGGTGACGGGCATCACCCGGGACGAGGCGAAGGATGTCTGGGTGGTAAAGACCGAGAACGATACCTTTGAGACCAAATGGGTCATCAACTGTGCCGGCATGTACGCATCTGAGATTTCCGAGATGCTGGGCTACCCGAATTACCCGGTGAAGGGCTTTAAGGGTGAGTATTATGTGCTGGATAAAAAAGGCAGGAAAGTTCCTTTCCATCCCGGTTTACCCGGCTCCGAACGATAAGGGTGGTTTCTCTACCCATGCAACTCCGACGGTGGACGGCAATGTGCTGGTGGGACCGGATTCCTATGTGACCGAAGACCGCGAGGACTATGTGGTAACCAAGGAGCATATGGACGGCTTGTTCCGTGATGGCAGCAAGATGTTCAAGCAGATGAAGCGGGGAATACTTTATCCGCAACTTTGCCGGAATCCGCTGGAAACGCTACAACCCGGAGACCGGAGAAATCCTGGATTTCCTGTTAGAGTCCGATGACGCGCATCCGCATACGGTAAACCTGGTGGGCATTGAGTCTCCGGGTGTGACCTGCGCCCTGCCGTTGGCACGCCGTGCTGTGGCATTATTAGTGAAGAAGGAGCAGCCGCAGAAGAATGAGAACTTTGACCCGGTACGTCCGGTGAAGAAACGCTTCCATGAGATGAGTCATGAGGAGCAGATGGCAGCCATCAAGGAAAACCCGCTCTACGGCGAGGTGGTATGCCGCTGTGAGACCGTGACCAAGGCGGAGATTCTGGACGCGATCCGCAATCCGCTGGTGTCTGCACCGTGACCGGCATTAAGAACCGTACCCGTGCCACCATGGGACGCTGTCAGGGCGGTTACTGCGAGACCCGTATCACCGAGATGATCGAGCAGGAGAAGCATCTTGCTCCGGAAGAAGTACGCTACTCCAAACGGGATTCTTATATTTTCACAGGAAAGGTCAGGGACGTAAAATGAGAAATGTAGATGTAGTAATTATCGGCGGCGGCCCGGCCGGACTGGCGGCTGCGCTGGAACTCTGGAAAAAGGGCATTCATGATATTCTGATCCTGAACGGGAAAAGGACTGGGCGGCATCCTGCGCCAGTGTATTCACGATGGCTTTGGCCTGACCTGTTTCGGTGAGACCTTAAGCGGCCCGGAGTACGCTTCCCGCTTCGCGAAGCAGGTAAAAGAACTGGGCATTCCGTATATGACGGATACCACCGTATTGGAGCTGACACCGGACAAGCAGGTGTTCGCGGCATCCCCGGAGGGACTGCTGGGGATCCAGGCAAAGGCTGTGATCCTGGCTATGGGCTGCAGAGAGCGTACCCGCGGCGCCATCAGCACACCGGGTACCCGTCCGCGGGCGTGTACACCGCCGGGGTGGCACAGGCTTACATCAACTTAAAAGAACCGCATGCCAGGTAAAAATGTAGTCATTCTTGGCTCCGGTGATATCGGCATGATCATGGCAAGACGTATGACTCTGGAAGGCGCAAAAGTACTTGGCGTGTTTGAGATTCAGCCCTACGCTAGCGGACTTCCGAGAAACATCGAACAGTGCCTGAACGATTATCAGATTCCGCTGCATTTAAGCCATTCCTGTAACCGAAATTCGCGGCGTGGACCGTCTGGAGAGCGTAGTCATTTCCGAGGTAGATGAGAAGCTGCAGCCGATTCCGGGAACCGAAAAAGAGTACCCGTGTGATACCCTGATCCTTTCCGTAGGTCTGATCCCGGAGAATGAGCTGACCTGGATGGCCGGCGCAAAGCAGGATGAGGGAACCAAGGGTGCATCTGTGGATGAAAATTTCCAGACCACCGTTCCGGGGTGTCTTCGCTGCAGGAAACGTGCTCCATGTCCATGACCTGGTGGATTTTGTTTCCATGGAGGCAGAGGAACTGGCAGATGGAGCAGCCCGCTATATTCAGGAAGGAACCCTTCCGGAGTGTGGCCTTGCCATCACCGGAGACAACATGGTGGGGCAGCTGACCCCCGGCCCGCTTCAGCGGTACAGGAAATGTAACTGTGTCCTTCCGTATGAGAAAACCGGTGAGAAACTGCACCGTAGAACTGTGGCAGGGTGACCACCTGGTAAAACAGAAGAAATTCCCGAAGGCTCTTCCGGCAGAGATGATCCAGATCGCCTTAAAACCGGAGGAACTGAACGAGAAGGATAACCTGGAGGTGAGAGTGGTATGTTAAGAACCTTTACCTGTATTATGTGCCCGCAGGGCTGTGAGATTACTGCGGAGGGCAATGAAGCACCCTATTCCATCACCGGAAACAAGTGCAAACGCGGCCATGAATATGTAGAGCAGGAGCTGGTAAACCCGATGCGGAACATCGCAACCTCCATTCTGGTGGAGGGCGGCGAGATGCCGCTGGCCAGCGTCCGTTTAAGCGCCCGATCCCGAAGGCAAAGATCTTCGATGTCATGAACGAAATCCGCAAAGTAAAAACGCACCGCACCGGTTCATGAGGGCGATGTTGTGATTGAAAACGTGCTGGGACTGGGAAGCAATGTCATTGTGACCAGAACGGTAGAAGCAGAATAAGAAAAAGAATGTACAAATAAAAAGTGGAGCCCGGCGAAACGGGGCTCCATTTTTTTATTTCTGGGGCGAGATGGAGTATTTTTCTGCCAGATAGGGCTGTTCGGTATTGCTTTTGAAATAGTTTAAGATCAGGTCCAGGAAGGCCTGTTCCGGCTCATTTAAGATCCAGTCTTTGCGGCGTACCACAAGGTTTAAGCGTTTCATGGACGGGGGAAAGCGGATAGTAGGCAATATTTCCCCGGTTCACGGAACAGGATTCCGAGATAAAGGCGATGCCGGCGTTCTGTGCGACCATGCTGCGGGTGGCAGAGATGCTGTTGGTCTCGCACACGGCGCTGGGCCGGAAGCCGCAGGAATCAAAGAACTGGTCTCCCAGCATCCGCGGGGAGGAGCCTTTTTGGCGAGCAGGAAGCTGTCACCGGAAAAGTTCTGGCGGAAGCTTTCTGCGGAGACCGGGGTTCCTGGCGCGTGGGCAATGGCATAGGGGTGGAACATGGAGACTGCCAGAAAAATTTCTTCCTCCCGGAGAATCTGCACCAGGCGGCCATAGGCGGCGGTGGAGATATCGGCAGCCAGGCCTACATCCAGATTTCCGGCATTCAGCGCGTCTTTGAGATCCGGGGCATTGTTTTCCGTGATCTCAATGAGGACGCCGGGATACTGCTCGCGGAACAGCGGGATGATCTCGGAGAGCATACGAAGTCCCCATTTGGAGGTGACGCCGGTGCGGATGCGCCCCTTCTGGCTTAAGGCGTCGATGCTGCGGTAAAGCTCTTTCTGTATTTCGATGACCTTTTGGGCGGCTTCCACATACAGAGTGCCCGCCGGAGTCAGAGACAGTTCATTTTTGGAGCGCACGAACAGGGCGTGCCGAGCTCCTGTTCCAGTCTGGACAGGTACTGGCTGAGGGAGGACTGGGAGACAAACAGGTCTTCGGCGGCCTTGGTCATGTTGTGCCGGTTCGCGATAGCAAGAATATAATTTAAGTATTTTACATCCAAGAGAATCCCTCCATTGTATGGGTATTAGAAAAAGTGATTGCAGGAATTATTTATATCTATTGGACAGATTTCCTGCCTTATCCTATGATAATAGCAGAATGAATGGTACGCAGCAAGTACAAGGAGGAAATAAAATGAACAAAGGAACCCCTACCGTAACAGAGATGCAGGTCATCCCGGTTGCCGGATATGACAGCATGTTAATGACCCTCAGTGGATGCCACGCTCCGTATTTTACCAGAAACCTGGTGATCTTAAAGGACAGCGCAGGCCACACCGGAATCGGTGAGATCCACGGCGGCGATTACACCTGCGATGCGTTAAAGAGCTGCATTCCGCTGGTTGTAGGACAGCCGGTTGGCAAATACCGCGCGATCCTGGACAGCATCCACAAAGCATCCACCCGCGCCAAGGAGGATGACGGCGAGGGCATCCAGAGCCTGGATATCAGCAAGCTGAAATTCGTAGTCAAGGCAGAGTGGGCCATTGAGTGCGCGCTGCTCGACCTGCTGGGACAGTACCTGGATCTGCCGATGTGCGAGCTGCTTGGTGATGGCAAGCAGAGACAAGGTAGAGACCCTGGGTTATCTGTTCTATGTCAGCGACAAGAATAAGGCCAAAGAGCTGAACTACCTCGATGAGAGCGACAGCACAGACCCGTGGTATAAGCTTCGCCGCCAGGAGATGCTGACCCCGGAGCGGATCGTAGAGCAGGCCCAGGTGCTTCATGAGAAGTACGGCTTCCGCAACTTCAAGTTAAAGGGCGGTGTCCTGAAGGGCTCCGAGGAGATGGAAGCAGTGCGCGCGCTAAAGAAGGGTATTCCCGAACGGCCGCATCAACATTGACCCGAACGGCGCGTGGAGCCTGGCAGAGGCCATTGAACTGTGCAAGCCGATGGAGGGCATTCTGACCTACATTGAAGATCCGTGTGGTCCGGAGTCCGGATTCAGCAGCCGTGAGATCATGGCTGAGTTTAAGAATAAGGTCAATCTTCCGGTGGCTACCAACATGATCGCAACTGACTGGAGACAGTTTTACCATGCCGCATCCATGAAATCTGTGGATATCGTTCTGGCAGATCCGCATTTCTGGGGATTCGGCGGCAGTGTCCGCATGGCACAGATCTTAAATGACTGGGGTCTGACCTGGGGCAGCCATTCCAACAACCATTTCGACATCACCCTAACGGCCTTTGCCCATGTGGCAGCAGCAGCACCGGGCAATCCGACCGCTCTGGATACCCACTGGATCTGGCAGGACGGCCAGAACCTGTTAAAGGATCCCCCGCAGATTGTGGACGGTTATCTGCAGGTTCCGACAAAGCCGGGTCTGGGCGTTACCATTGACATGGACCGCGTGATGGAGGCCAATAAGCTGTACAACCAGCTTCCGAGCCACGACCGCGACGATGCCATGGCCATGCAGTACCTGATCCCGAACTGGAAGTTCGATTCCAAGAAACCGGCACTGGTACGCTAATCAGTCTGTTTGTTAATTAACAACCCGAAATTCTTTCTCCCTAAAAGGAAAAACGCCCTGAAACCAACGAGTTCAGGACGTTTTTCGTGCATTCCTGGCATAGGAAAGATGCACATTGTACGAAATTCAAAAATACTTGATGCCTTTTTAACTTAACTTGTATACAGAATACAGTGGGTGTAAAATAGGGGTGAGTTGAGAAAAATGTTTAAATAAAAGGGAGAGATACGTTATGGCAGTACATGTAATTAATGAAGCAAACCGTTGTCTGAATTGCAAGAAACCGATGTGTATGCAGGGATGTCCGATCCATACCCCGATCCCTATGATGATCAAGGCATTTAAGGAAGGAAATTTAAATGAGGCGGGGGGAGATGCTGTTTGAGAATAACCCTATGTCCATGATCTGTTCCCTGGTCTGCAACCATGAGAATCAGTGTGAGGGTCATGGCGTGCTGGGAAGAAAAGGGGAGCCGGTGCATATCAGCAGTATTGAAAACTATGTGTCTGATACATATTTTGATAAAATGAAGATTCCGTGCCAGCCGAAGAATGGCAAAAAGGTGGCGGTCATTGGCGCGGGCCCTGCGGGCATTACTATTGCGATCCTTCTGGCAAAGAAGGGCTATGGCGTGACGATCTTTGATGCCCGTGATAAGATCGGCGGTGTGTTACAGTACGGAATCCCGGATTTCCGTCTGCCCAAGACCATTCTGGAACGCTACAAACTGAAACTGCGCGAGATTGGCATTAAGATCCGCCGAACACCACCATTGGCGGCGCGCTGGAGATCAAAGATCTGTTCCGTGATGGTTATGAGAGCATTTTCATTGGTACCGGCGTGTGGAGACCGAAGAAGCTGGGCATCAAGGGCGAGTCTTTAGGAAATGTCCACTTTGCCATTGATTACCTGGCAAACCCGGATTCCTATGAATTAGGCGATACGGTTGCCATCATCGGTATGGGAAATTCCGCCATGGACGTGGCAAGAACCGCCCTGCGCAAGGGCAGCCGCCGTGTGACGCTGTATGCGCGGGGACTGACCAGCCAGGCAAGCGACCATGAGACTACTTACGCAAAGCTGGACGGCGCGGAGCTGGCGTTCGGCTGGCAGCCGGTAGAAATCAATGATGACGGCCCGGTATTCAAAAAAAAGATTCTCTTTGATGAGGAGGGCAATCAGACTGGAATAGATCCGACTCCTGTGCAGGTGCAGGCAGACAGCGTGCATCATCTCCATCAGCCAGGGACCGAAGAGCAAGTTGGTCAACACCACGGAAGGTCTGAAGGCATCGGAAATGGTCTGCTGGTGACCAACAGCTTCGGTGAGACCACGCACTCGGGCATTTTCGCAGCCGGAGATGTAGTGCTGGGTGCCAAGACTGTGGTGCAGGCGACGGCTTACGCCAAGAAGGTAGCCGATGCCATGGACAAATATATGCGCGGGGAGTTTGCGGACGCGTCGCAGGCCAGGCAGGCAGACATACATGAAAACAGTTGCCCATCAGCACAGCTCCAGCGCCCCCCAGTATTCCTTCGCCAGCTTGATGAAGGCGTGGGCGGCATCGGTCAGATAGCTGCCGCGCTTGCAGCTGACGGTGATATCCCAGACGGGATGGGATGGCATGGAGAAGAAGGCCACATTTTCGAAGGTGCTGCGGTGGGCACCGGCGGCGAAGAAGGCCGGAACTACCGTGCAGCAGATGCTGGCGGAGACCATCTCCAGGGCGTTGACGGAGCGCTGGGTATAGAACAGGGTTTTGGGCGAAAAACCGCAGGTTTCAAAATGACCGGCCAGCATACGGAACATAGTGGACTGCTTTGTACATCATGGCAAAAGGGTCGCTTTGCAGGAGGGAGAGATCCAGCTCCGCATAGCGGCTCTTTTTTGTTTCCCGGGCGTACCGGCAGGCCGGATGGGAGGCGGGGACAGCAAAAAGCAGCTCTTCCTTTGCCAGCGGCGTGTAAATGTCATCGGTGCGCTGGTCTTCCGATAAGGTGAGAAAGGCCAGGTCCAGTTCGCCGCTTCGCAGCATCTGCTGCTGGTCCCGGACACTGTTTTCGTAGATGCTGATGGTGATTTCCGGGTAGTCCCGGTGAAACAGCGGATAGATGTGGGTGAACATGGAACTGCCGTGCTCGGAGGTGATACCAACGGTGAGGGTGCCGCGGCGGGCGTTCACCAGATCCTGAAGACGCTTGTCAGTCTCATGGCGGATCTGCAGGATCTCACGAGCGGATTTTAAGGCAGACATTTCCAGCTTCAGTGGGCGTCCAGCCGTTCCGGGAACGGTAGAAGAGCGGCGCGCCAATCTCCCGTTCCAGGTTGGCTACCTGCTGGGTCAGGGCGGAGGGTGTGACGAACAGCTTTTCCGCGGCCCGGTTCAGCTTCTGTTCTTCCGCAATGGTGACAATGTATTCGATTTCCTTGAGGTTCATATGGGATGCGGCTCCTTTCTCCGGTCAAAAAATATCACGGAAATGATATAAAAACAGTATAATCGGAGCAGCCGAACAGGCAAGGCTTATATTTAGAAAAACTAAACAAAACAACAGAAGGTTTAAATTTACTTTCCTATATAGGACTGATATGATAAAAATATCAGAAAAACAAGAACTGTAGCAGATGCTTTTTATAAATCAGGAGGTTGCTATGAAAGAGATTCAGTCAAACGGCAAAGTTTCAGAGTTACTGCGCGATGTGAGCATTCCGAAAATGTTCCACGCAAAACAGACATTCCCAAGAGAAATGATCCGCCCGGAGGACATTCCGGCAGTGGTAAACCGTGAGATGGGCCAGGAGCAGTTCTCCTCCCTCATCAAACCGGGCATGGAGATTGCCATCACCGCAGGAAGCCGCGGAATCCGCAATGTCGACATCATCACCAAGGCAATTGTTGATTTCGTAAAGGCAAAGGGCGCGCATCCGTTTATCGTTCCGGCTATGGGAAGCCACGGCGGTGCCACTGCTGAGGGCCAGCTGGAGATCCTGGCAGGCTACAACATCACCCCGGAGACCATGGGCTGCCCGATCAAATCCTCCATGGAGGTTGTAGAGCTGGGGGTTTCCGAGCGCGGCAGAACCGTATATCTGGATAAGAACGCTTATGCGAGGCAGACGGTATCATCGTTTCCTGCCGCTTAAAACCGCACAACGCGTTCCGTGGCCCGTACGAGAGCGGCCCGTGCAAGATGATGACAGTAGGCCTGGGCAAGCAGAAGGGCGCTTCCCTGGTACATACCGACGGTATGGATGTCATCTCCAAGAACATTCCGACCATGGCAAAGGTTGTTCTGGAAAAGGCCAAGATCCTTTTCGCCATCCCGTGTATCGAGAACGCCTATGATGAGACCTGCAAGATCGAGGCAATCCTGGCAAAGGACATCATGACCAGAGAGCCGGAGCTGTTAAAGTTCGCTTTCTCCAACATGCCGAAGCTGCTGGTAGAAGAGACAGACGTTCTGGTTGTCGATGAAGTCGGCAAGAACTTCAGCGGTACCGGCGTGGACCCGAATATCACTGGAACCTTCTCCACCCCGTACGCAAGCGGCGGCATCAAGGTACAGCGCACCTGCTTCCTGAACTTAAGCGAGGAGTCCCACGGCAATGCGCTGGGCTGCGGTCTGGCATCTGCCATCACAAAGAAAATCTTTGACGAGATGGATGTAGAGAAGATGTACCCGAACTGCATCACCAGCACCGTACTGGCATCCGCACGGATCCCATGTATCGTTGCCAACGACAAAGAGGCGATGCAGATTTGCGTCCGCACCTGCAATAAGATCGACCGCGAGCACGCAAGAATGGTGCGTATCGCCAACAGCCTTCACATCGGTGAGATCATGCTGTCCGAGTCTTACTATGAGGACGTCAAGAACGGCAAGTATCCGGGCGTGGAAGCACTGGATGAGCCGAAGGCTATGGAGTTCGATGAGAACGGCAACGTGATCACTCCGGTAGAGCTGGATAAATAAGCATTTCCATACAGAATATGACAGAAGGAGATTCCATGAAAATGGGATCTCCTTTTTGTGTCTGGAAAAACACAAAGAAATATTTAGAGAATTCTAAAAACTATGAGTTTTACTTATAGTAGTAAGAACGCTATACTATTCTCAGAAACAACAAAGCAACACAAAACACAGGATAGGGGCAGAGAAAAATGGAAAAAATCGTATTAGATACCGCAATCAAATTTGGAGCAGGAAGATACCGTCAGGAGCAGGGCCTTCTGGAGCAGTGCGGCGAAGAAGTAAAGCGTTTCGGTAAGAAAGCTTACATCGTTGCAGGTCCGCGCGCGTTTGCAGCAGTCAAAGAGCGTCTGATCCGGATTTGAGAAAGCAGGTCTGGAATACGTGGTTGAGATCTACGAGGGAGCCCTGCAGCTACGAAGGCGCAAAAGAGTATGGTGACAAGTGTCTGGCAGCAGGTTGTGATGAAGTTGTCGGCGTTGGCGGCGGCAAGATCATGGACTTTGCAAAGGCCGTTGGTGAGTCTGCAGGCCTTGGCGTAGTCAATATCCCGACTTCCATGTCCACCTGCGCACCCTTCACCACCATGAGCGTTATGCACACCCCGGAGGGCGCAAAGAAGAACTGCTGGAGATATGAGCATGAGATTGATGCAGTCCTGGTGGATATGTATGTCATCGCCCAGTGCCCGATCCGCTACAACGCGGCAGGTATCCTGGACGCTATGGCAAAACGGATTGAGATCCAGAACGGCAAGCCGGTTATGAGACTGGAGTACAGCCCGTATGACCTGTACATGGCATTCAAGATGGCGGAGAACACCTACGAGGTTCTGGAGAAATACGGCCAGCAGGCCATCGAGGATAACCGCCAGCACAAGGTAACCAAAGTGTTAGAGGAAGTTGCTTTTGTCAATATCGCGGTAACCGGTGTTCTCGCCAACATCACCAAGAGCTTCAGCCAGTCTGCTCTGGCTCACATGATCTACGATGGAACCCGCACCTTCTTCACCCAGGAGGCAAAAGAAGGCCCTTCACGGTGAAATCGTGGCAGTCGGCCTGTTCGCGCAGCTGTACTACAACCATCTGATCGAGGAGAAGGATCAGTTAAAGGCTTACATGAAGTCCATGGATATGCCGCTGACCTTCGATGAGCTGGGCGTAGAGAGCACCGACGAGAACTTAAAGATCCTTGAGGATTACCTCATCGATTCTCCGTATGTAGAGAGAAGAGCGAGGAGAGCGCATGCCTGCATGAGGCAATGCGCCAGATGCGTTAATTGAACGATTGTTTATAGAAAAGAGTCAGGATATGCCGAATTGTGTTTGGCGTATCCTGGCTCTTTTTTTAACATATGTAGAATGTCTTTGCAATCTCAATAAAACCGCTGCGCTGCCTGGCTCGGGTAGCGTCCTTTCTTATAGCTGGCCGCGATCTGCCAGCAGGGGTGGGACGGCATGGAGAAGATGGAAATTCCGGTTAAGTCTCCTGCACGTAGTAAGCCGGGATCAGGCCGCAGCAGATTTTCGCGCGGATCATGGTGAGGATGGTGTTGTTGTTCTGGGTCTCGAACAGGATGTTTGGCTCAAAGCCGGATTCGTGGAAAATGCGTTCCACCAGGCTCCACATGGTGGATTTCTTGTCCATGAGAACAAAAGGGCTCGTAGCGCAGCAGGCTTAAGTCCAGCACCGGCCAGTGTCCATCGGAAGGGGTGGCGGACTCGCACAGCGGGTGTCCGTCCGGAACCGCCAGAAGAATCTCCTCGCTGGAGAGGTTGATGTAGTTGTCTTTGTGCGGTCGATCTGTTCAGGGTCATGAAGGCCACATCCAGCTGGTCTCCGCAATCATGGTCTGCATCTCTTTGACACGCTTTTCTACCGGGACCACGGTGATGTCCGGGAATTCCCGGTGGAAGATGGGATAGACATTACCGAAGATGGCAAACGCCCCCGGCCCGGGGTAAAGCCGATGGATAACACACTTCTGCCGGTTGGCCACATCCCGGATCTGCTCGTAGGTATTCTTTTTTTTTAATCTGAATGATCTGTTTGGCATTGCGCACATAGATCTCCCCGGCCTCCGTGAGCCGCCAGTTGGAGCGGGAACGGTGGAACAGCGGGGTGCCCAGTTCCTTTTCCAGTTTCAGAAGCTGCTGGTTTAAGGCGGGCTGTGTGATGAACAGCTTCTCTGCCGCGTGGGTGATATTATTCTCTTCCGCAATTTTCAAAATATATTCAATCTGTTTTAAGTCCATAGAAGTATTTTCTCCTGAATTGTATCGTGTTATGTCTGAAATTGCCGTAACTGAAAATTTCTGTTCATTAGGAATTATACCACAGGGAATATAGAAAGACAATTTAATCTAAGAAAAATTTAGAGAAAGCTAAAAAATAATATATTTTACCTATAGACAATTATGCAATATAATCAAAATATGCCAGTAAAAACACAAAATATTGTGCAAAAAACTATTAAAAAATACGTAAAAAGAAAGAAAAACTGGCGTAAATAAAATGTAAAGACAGCTGTTAAGAAATCTTGTCAGACCCGTCTTAAGAGACGGATCTGGCAAGGTCAGCCAGGTCAAAGAAAGTTCCGGGAACGGATCGAACCCGAGAAGTTTTTTCGGTTGGCTTCTGTGTCAGTGGGAGAGCGCGGGTCAGGAAACGGCCGCGGATGAACACATCCATGTAGGAACCGTGAACACTTACCGCAACGTATCCCGGGTGTACTTCATGAGAGCCTTTAAGCTCTTGCAGAAGGAGTAGGATGGCTGCTGCTCCGTTCCCCATAGGACGGTAGAGAACACAGTGTGTTTTCAGATCATTGTCCTCAAGGGGAGCGTTCTCGTAGCTGATGCTCTTTGAGAAGTATTCCATACGGATGGGCGTTGGAACAGAGGTTTCATCCAACAGCCGGAAATGCATTCCGAGTCGGAGGGCAGAGTGATATGAGCCCAGACACCGGCGTTGAAGTGGACACGCGGCTTGCCTTTTCAGCCAGCTTAAAGCTCTGGGGAATGGTGGCATCGCAGAGTGTGACCGGGATTCCCTTGATGGTGCCGCTTACTTCCCAGCGGAAGAGCGGAGCGGATTTTTCACTGCCGCCCGGCATCAGACGGGCCTGTTCAATGGTTTCTTCGGTGATGTTCTGGTGAGCTTTTTTCCAGGATTGTGTCAGTACCGAGCTTTTTGCAGACGGTCTGCCGCAGATTGGCCTTTGAAAACGCGTCAGCGTAGGCTTTCTGCTTTGGCCGGAGCACAAACAGGTGGAACACCACGGCGATGGCCAGCATGACGAACACCAGTGGACGCATGATGAACATCATGGCCAGGGTGGCGATCAGGAAAAGCAGCATGGAAAGTACGCACAGCCGAACTGGCGGTAGTACCGTGTAACAAGTGTCAGATCTTCTGAGATCATTGTGAATATCTCCTTTCGAAAAATTGTGTATTCATTCTAGCACAGTTGTTTCGAAAGGTGAAGATATTAAAATTTTTCTTAACAGGAAGGAGAAAAAGATGAAAAAAGACATTCAGGAAAGTATTAGCAGTTGTGGCATCTGCAGCTATGGTGATTTCCATGGCAGGCTGCGGAGGAAAGGCAGAGGCTCCTGCAGCAGATAACGGAAATGGTGGAAGCAGCGCGGAGGTTGCAGCAGATGCCGGCGCAAATGCGGGCGGCGGAAACAGCAGCTTAAAGGGACAGAACGTCCGCGTGGTCATCGGTTCCACTTCTACCTCCGGCGATTCTTATATGATCGCTGACCTGGTAACCCGTTACTTAAGTAAGGAGATGGGCTTTAACGGCAAGGTTGATGCCATCGGAAACGCAGCAACCCTGGATGAGATGCAGAACGCGAAGGGCGATGGCAAGACCGTCATGATCTTCCATGATATGACCTACTTAAGCGTGCTGTTTGGTTCTGTAGATGAGCAGTATGCGCTGGAGAACATGACTGTTGGTCCGCGTGTCGGCCAGAACCCGGGCGCATGCTTCGGTGCTGCGGCTGAGAAAGGCTGGAACAACTTAAGCGATATTACCAAGTATCTGCAGGACAACCCGGACGCTACCGTATCCTTCAATATTGAGTCCGGAGCAACCTCTCATCTGGCATTTGTTGCTTACTATCTGTATGTAAAAGACACTTATGGTGATGATGTGGCAAACCGCATCAAGGCTATCGTTGGCGGCACTACCGCTGAGAAGCTGCTAGAGACTGTGGGATCGTAACGCAGATGTCATCTATGGTGATACCTCTTCCTTTGAGCAGTACACCCAGGATGGTGTTGAGGACCAGTTAAAGATGACCATGTTTGGTTCTTGCCGGCGAGGTTAAGGGTGTAGAGATCGACTCCATGGCAAAAGATGGCGTTACCTTTGATGGCAAGCCGTTTGATTTCGCAAAAGATTTCTGCATGTACTTCCCGAAAGATATGGATGCAAGTGTTCTTGCTGAGTACGAGGCAGCTATGAAGAAAGTTACTGAGAATCCGGATTTCATAGCCGCAGATATGCAGAAGCTGTACTACAACGTGCTGAGCGCGGATGAGGTTGGCGTAGAGGCTTCAAAGAGTTCATCTACAACAAGCGTGAGATGTGTAAAGCCCTGATCGAGAAGGCTCCGTCTCTGGATACCCTGACTCAGTAAAACAGCAGTTATTTGAAAAGGAAGACTCCGCCGGGGTGATCTCGGCGGGGCGGAAAAAAGGGGAAACTATGATACATATTGTTTATTCTACACAGCACTGGATCGTGCCGAAGATCGTCATTGGAATCCTGATCGTATTCCTGGCAGCAATCATCATTACCGAGGGCATGGCCCGGGTGAAAGCGGCGAGCCGTTCTTAAGAAACCTGGCAGATTCTTCAATGACAACTGTGACTATGTAAAACTGTTTGGTACCCTGATCCTGTTCATTGGCTATATTGCCTGTCTGAATGTGATCGGATTTACCATCACCAGCATCATTTTCGTGTTCCTGTTCAATGTGCTGTATGCCGGAACCGCGCCAAAGTCCCTGCTCATCAGCATTCTGATCGCAGTGATCAGTTCTATGGTGATTGCTGTGATGTTTGGTGTCATCTTTAACATTACCCTCCTGAGCGGAATCTGCACCATGCCGTTCCCGAACTGGGGCTTTACATTATATTAAGGAAAGGAGAGCTTGATTATGATTTCATTAGCTCATATACTCATCGCACTGCTTGGTGTGGTAGCAGGTATCATATTCGGGCGATCCTGGAATGACCGCTACCATGGCGGTAGCTGTATTCCTGCCGATGACTTACGCCTATGACCTGAATATGGCCCTGTATCTGCTGCTTGGCCTGTATGTCGGCGGTATTTCCGGCGGACTGGTTCGGCGATCCTGATCAATATCCCGGGTACTCCGTCTTCTATCACTACTACCTTTGATGGTTATCCGATGGCAAAACGCGGCGAGGGCGAGCGTGCCCTGAAAATCGGTATCCTGTCCAGCTTTATCGGCGGTATGATCTCTCTGATCTGCCTGTGGCTGTTCACCCCGATGTTAAGTGCTGCAGCCCTGAAATTCAGTGCCGTTGAGAAATTCCTCATCATCCTGTTCGCCCTGACCGTTATCGCGGCTCTGTCCAAAGGCCAGATGCTCCGTGGTGTATTTGCCGGTTTCCTCGGCGTACTCACCAGCCTGATCGGTATGTTCAGCGTAAACAATGCTTACCGCATGGTTCCGCCATGTTCAAGTCCAAAATGCAGGACGGCTTTCCAGTTGCTTCCGGTTCTGATCGGTCTGTTCGCGATCGCCCAGATCTTCGAAGAGGCAGAGGAAGGCATGCGCTTCAAGATTGACAAAGTAGACGGCGAAATGAACGGCAACACCAAATTCTCCCTGAAGGATTTCAAGGGACAGGGCGTGAACCTGGTTCGTTCCGCACTGATCGGTACCTTCATGGGCGTACTTCCGGGCGTAGGCGGTTCCGCTGCCTCCATCCTGGCATACGCGCAGGCAAAGAACTTCTCAAAACATCCGGAACTGCTTGGTACCGGTGTAGCAGAGGGACTGGTAGCTTCCGAGACATCCAACAACGGCCTGACCGGCGGCGCGCTGATCCCGCTGTTAAGCCTTGGTATTCCCTGGTGACTCCACCACCGCAGTCCTGATCAGTGCATTCATGCTTCAGGGCGTGCAGGTAGGACCGCTGTTCATCACCCAGAACCCGCAGACCTGGAACACTATCCTGCTGGCGCTGCTTACATGTAATATCCTGATGTTCATCTGCATGTTCTACCCGATCAAGTGGATCAGCAAGATCATCTACATTCCGCGTCAGAGAATGTACCCGGTTATCATCATGATCTGTATCGTTGGTGCATACGCAACCAAGAACGGCCGTATCTTCGATGTATGGGCACTGCTCATCTTCGGTATTGTCGGCTATATCTTCGGCAAGATCAAGATCCCGGCATCCTGCTATCTGATCGGCTTTATCCTTGGTAAAGACCTTGAGAACTACTTCATCCAGGCTGTATCTGCATCCAACGGAAGCCTCGGCGTATTCTTCACCAGACCGATCGGTCTCTTTATCTGGGTACTGATCATCATCTCCATTGCATACGCAATCTACGATGACAGAAACACCAGAAAAAAGCAAAACAGGCGAATGCATAAGCAATCGTTTTAACTGCATAATCCTCTGAAAAAGACAGGGACTCCACAAAAATGGGACCCTGTCTTTTTTATACATACTTAATAAAATTAACTGAACTCGTAGAATAATTAAATTTACTTTGAATGCAAATGATAATATAATTATTAACAGAATCTAAACAAAAAATGAATGGCATCTTTAGATCCGGCAAAATACCATAAGAAAAAATTTAGAGATAACTAAAAATATAGTATTTTACGAAAAAAGACTATGCGATATGATAAATATGTCGTTAAAAGATGATAATATTTGTTAAGAAAAGATAAATCATCCTTTTTAGATTCTTTTTAGAATATCCCCTCTCGGTTCCGGTGACCGCGCAGGCACAGGACGGAAGATGGTAAAGATATTAAACAAAACTTTTCATTTTACATTTATGAAGGGAGAAGGAAAAATGAAAAGTATTCAAAAAGCAACAGCAGTAGTAGCAGCTGCAGCAATGGTTATGTCCATGGCGGGCTGCGGAAGCAAGGCAGCTACCGAGACCACCGCTGCAACGGCATCTGGGGGGCAGCTCAGGACGGCAGCGAGACAGCAGCAGCAGAGACCGGGCAGCAAACGTTGGCGGCGGCGAGAGCAGCTTAAAGGGCCAGAACGTTCGTGTCGTAATGGTGGTTCTACTTCTACTTCCGGTGACTCTTACATGATCGCTGATCTGGTAACCCGTTACTTAAGCAAAGAGATGGGCTTCAACGGCAAAGT